>Ga0315288_10001484_pt1 | contig 30380 bp, 23 predicted proteins | sample YL17G11_20_MG_FD_203454 | JGI IMG/M metagenome (GOLD analysis project Ga0315288, IMG submission 203454) | Sediment microbial communities from Yellowstone Lake, YNP, Wyoming, USA - YL17G11_20 | ecosystem: Environmental > Aquatic > Freshwater > Lake > Sediment | place: USA: Wyoming | collected... | reverse complement strand
ATATCTCGAAATGCGTTTCAACGTCGCCGTGCGGCTCTTCGGGGCGGCGGCTTTTTGCCTGATGCAGTTGGGACGGATGGGAATCGTCCTGTACCTGCCTGCAATCGCGCTTTCCACCGTCACGGACCTGAATATCTACGTCTCCATCCTGATAATGGGTGTGCTTTGCACAGTATATACGGCCTTCGGCGGCATCGAGGCCGTCATCTGGACGGACGTATTTCAAGTCGCCGTGCTGTTGGGAGGAGCCCTGCTGTGTGTCGTAGCTATCGCGCTGCGGGTCAACGGCGGCATCCTCGGAATTATCGACACGGGCCTGCAGGCCGGCAAGTTCAAAGTGTTGAACCCCTCCTGGGATTACACTACTGCATGTGTGTGGGTCATATTTGTGGGCAATTTGTTCTCAAATCTCGTGCCGTACTCTGCGGACCAGGCGGTGATTCAGCGGTATCTGACGACCCCCACCGAGAAACAGGCGGCCCGCGCCATCTGGACCAATGCGGCTCTGACGATGCCGTCCGCGTTCATCTTCTTCTTCCTCGGCACGGCCCTGTACGTCTTCTACACAGTCCATGCAAACAAGCCTGACCCGAATCTCGGCACCGACGCGATATTGCCGTGGTTCATTGTGCACGAGCTGCCGGCCGGCGTGGCGGGTATTGTCGTCGCGGCCATCTTTGCGGCGGCGATGTCCACTCTCGACAGCAGTATTAACAGCATGGCGACGGTGCTGGTTACGGATTTCTATGGGCGATTCAACCCGGACTCAAGCGATCGTGCCCGGCTGCTGCTTGCGAGGGTTTTTACGGTGCTGCTCGGCGCCCTCGGCACGGCCTGTGCGGTGTTTATAGCCGGTGCCGAGATTAAGTCCCTCTGGGACCTGTTCCTTGCCCTGCTTGGGATGCTGGGCGGCGGACTGGCAGGGGTCTTTGCCCTGGGGGTTTTTACTCGTCGTGCAAACGGCCCGGGCGCCTTGCTCGGCATTATCTGCAGCACGGCCGCGCTCTATCTTGTCAAGCAATATACGCAGGCGCACTTCTTTCTTTACGGCGCAATTGGAATCATAACGTGCGTCGCTGTGGGCTATATCGCCGCTCTGGCGATGGGCTCTAAGCCGTGTGCTCGTGAGCTTACCGTCTATGGGATTGCCCGGAACAATCCTTCGACAGGCTCAGGATGGTGAGCTTGTCGAACCATGAGCGCTGTGGATAGGTGCTGAGATGATGCGTATGGAATATAGGTCGGCGTCTTTCATTACAAACCGGAGGCGTATGACCCGGCCGGCCAGCCGGCTCAAATCGGCGCCTTGCTTCCATGAAACGGCCCGCTCGATTTCATCGCCGTATATCTCGGTTGCCTCTGCCAGACCAAACCCTGCGATTGGAACGCCGTGCTCATCCTGAACCTCAACCTTGATGCTTCCAACCGCGGATGTGGAGTAGTTTATTGCCATCGCGGCTTTGCCGGAAATAGCAGACATATCTCTGCTGAATGCTGTCCCAGAAGGCGGTGTTGTGCGAATCGAATGAGCCTTCTGTGAAGATTGGCTCATCCTTCCCCATAACATCGCAGCGCCTCTGGTTCGTTGTCCGAAGCATTGTGAACGCAACCTCATTTTATCCCCTTTTAATCGGTCGGCCATGCGTATATTATACATACTAGGTTTTTCTCCGGACGCAAGGACTGTTGTGCTCCATAAGCATGGACAAAGCGCTCGTAATTGTCGGGGACGCGACTGAGACGGTCGATACGCTCTACCCATACTATCGACTTCAGGAAGACGGTTTCGAGCCGGTTGTAGCCGGGCCGCAGAAACGGCGGTACCACATGGTTCGGCAAATGGATCAAAATGCTAATTGAAACCAGAAAAGCCGGGCAATCAAAGTAGTTGGCTCGCTTGCCTGCAAGACTGTGAGCTGCCTATGAATCAGAACTACCGGAAAAAGTCGCGACGGGCCTTCTTAAGGGACAGCGGCGCGATTATTGCCGCGCCGTATGTTATTCCCTCCTCGGCGCTCGGCAACGGCGCTCAACCGGCCCCGAGCAATCGGCTGACGATGGCCCTTATCGGCCTGGGCAGCATGGGGATGCGCCACGTCAAGGGATTCCTTCAGGAGCAGGATTGCCGCATCGTCGCCGTGTGCGACGTGGACGCGCTGCGAAGAAAGGCCGCCGTCTCGGAAATAAACAAGCATTACGGCAACAGCGATTGCACGCAGCACAACGACTTCCGCGAGCCGGCCGCCCGCGCCGACATCGACACCCTGTGTATCTCTGTTCCAGACCACTGGCATTCTATCATTGCGATTGAAGGTCTTAGGGCCGGCAAGGATATCTACGGCGAAAAACCTCTGGCCCTGACCATATCGCAGGGCAGGGCGATTGTGGAGGCTGTCGGCCGTTACAACCGCATCTGGCAGACGGGCAGCTGGCAGCGCTCGACCGAGCAATTCCGGTTTGCCTGCGAGCTGGTTCGCAATCAGCGCATCGGCAGACTTGAAAAGGTCGAGGTCGGCATTGGCGAGGGCTTCAAGCCGGGCCCGGCCGAGCCGACCGTATTTCACATCGCCCCGCAACCGCCCATGCCCGTCCCGCAAGGGTTCGATTACGAGATGTGGCTTGGGCCGGCCCCCTGGGCCCCCTACACGCAGAAGCGATGTCACTGGAATTTCCGGTGGATACTCGACTATGCCGGCGGGCAAGTCACCGACTGGGGCGCTCACAACATTGATATCGCGCACTGGGGCATGGACGCCGACGAAACCGGGCCAACGGAGATCTCCGGCAAGGGAGTTTTTCCGAAAGACGGACTGTGGGACGCCGCCGCCGATTATGACTTCGAATGTAAATACGAAAACGGCGTAACGATGTCCGTCGGAAGCAATAATCACTATGTACAGGGCGTGCGATTTTTCGGAGACAAAGGGTGGGTCCACGTCTCGCGGTCGGGCCTTGAGGCAAATCCAAAGAGTCTGCTGAAGGAAAAGATCGGACCCGGGGAAATCCACTTGGCCAGGCCGGCGGGCAATGATCGAGAAGGGCACCGGCAAGACTTCCTGAACTGCGTCAGGACGCGAGGGCGGACGATTTCGCCGGCCGAGGTAGGCCATCGCTCGGCTGCGGTTGCCCACTTGGGCAATATAGCAATGATAGTTGGGCGCAAGATTCGCTGGGACCCCGAAAAAGAAGAAATCCTCGGCGATGCGGCAGCCGGCCGAATGCTTGCCCGCACAATGCGCTCGCCCTGGTGACTTATGGCAGATTATAATGAATAAGCCTTTCATATATCCCTGGGAAGTGCGGCTCGGACAATATCACTCGGTTCTGTACGACGCCGGCGTATTCAGAAAGTCGCCGGTCTCAAAAGACTCTCGCTAAGAACCGTTTGATTGTGTAGAATAATCAAGGCTTCTGCAAAATTGCAGGTTAGGCCTACTTAGAAAAGAAAAAATCGTTTGTTGATTATGACCAAAGGCCAAACAAACAAAAGTCAAATGCCCGCGCGAGCAGCCGGAGGCGAGCAAGTGGCCCTTGCCACCCCGGCGGCGGGGGCGGAGCCGGCGATCTACACCGAGCACCTTACGAAAATCTACAGGCAGCGGCTCATCGCGGTCAACGACATGACCCTGGAAGTGCCGCGAGGCTCGGTATTTGGGCTGCTCGGCCCCAACGGTGCAGGCAAGACGACAACATTGCGTCTTCTGTTGGGATTGCAGCGCCCTACAGCCGGGCGTGCGGAGGTTTTCGGCAGGCCGTGCGGCCCCAACGCTGTAGGGGTGCGTTCTCGGATTGGCTATCTGCCCACGAATCCCAAGTTCCCGGGCAGCTTGCGGCCCATCGAATACCTGGATCTTCTCGGCAAGCTGTCTCGGCTGCCGCACGCGGTTCGCAAGCCGCGGATATCCGCGCTGCTTCGCTCGGTGGGCCTGCTTGGGGCCACTGGTCAGCGGATTGAGACTTTCTCCACCGGGATGTGCACGCGCCTTGGCATCGCCGCCTCGCTTATCGCGGACCCGCCCCTGCTGCTCTGGGACGAGCCGACCGCCGGCCTGGACCCTTCGGCCCGACGATTCACCCTGGACCTCATCCGCGAGCTGGGAAAGACCAAAACAGTCGTCGTGGCAACGCACATTTTAAGTGACATCGATCAGATCTGCGACCACATAGGCGTGATGCACGAAGGGCGCATGATCTTCACCGGTTCGATGCGGGATATGAAGCAGCGCCTTCGCCGCGACGACTTCAACCTGGAGGTGGAAGGTGGAGAAGAGGATGTCCGCCGCCTGGCGCGGGATATAGGCAGCCTGGAAGGCATCGATGTGCGGTTCGGCGCGGGCCAGGAGCTGCTCGTGCAGGTTGCCGAGGGTCGCAGCCGCCCCGGCGCACTGGCGGAGGTCTTGAGGCTGGTTGATGCGAGTGGTCTTTCACTCCAGGGAATCCATTCCGGCCAGAATGTGACTGAGAACGCTTATCTGCAATTGTTGCAGGAGGATGAAGCTCATGGATTCGGGCGCTAAAATCTCGAAGCTCGGTACACGGATGATGCCTTACCTGGCTATTCTCCGGCATGATCTGGGAACGCTGTGGTCAAGCCGTCTGGTTCGGCTTTGGCTGGCGGGTACAGCCTTGCTGACTTTCATCCTGACCATCTCGAACTGGTCTCGATTTCAAGATGCGCCGTTGATAGCGTCGCTCTTGTTTCCATACCTGGTTTTCCCCTGGTTCTTCGTAGTTGTTGTGCTCGGAGTCAGCCCGGTTTCAGGCTCGCAAGCCGAGGCGCTGGCCGACGGGATATTGAGCCGCCCGGTGAGCCGCTGCGAATACCTGCTGGCCGCCTGGTCGGCAAGGGTCCTGCTGGTCTGGAGCGTCTATCTCGTGGTGATAGTCCCTGCCATCGCGGTCGTGGCCCTTGCAAAACGCCCGACGCCCGAGGATGCAGTCACTGTCTATGGAATCGTCAGCTCCCTGGGTCTGGTCGGACTCGTACAGACTTTCCTCGTATCGCTCGGGTTTCTTGCGGGAACGTTGCTTCGAAAGCCACTCTTGGCCGTTGTAGTGCTCATCTTCGTGTGGTATCCGATTAGCCTGATCTTGAGCCTCTTTTCTCTGGAGGAATACTCCCCTGTCAGCTTGAGCCGGGCGGTTACTACCCAGCTTCGTAAGCCCTGGCGGCAGAACGATGCCGATGCAAAACCCGACGCCAATACGCAGGATATGCAGGCCTTTGCCCGACAGGTGGACCGGTTTTTCAACGTTTTTTCCGGCAGCCCGCCCAAGATCGAGCCTAAGAAACCCGATTTTTTTGAGGGCGAGAAATTCGAGGATTTTTCGATGCTCCGCGTGGTTTTGGGGTACGGCCTGCCCACGCTCGCAGCCGTTATCCTAACGATGTTGTGCTTCTGCCGGCGCGATTTATGACATCACGCAGCAATCAATGTGGCACGGGCGTTCCGCCCGTGTGCCCAGGTTGTTGCGCCTCCGGCGCTTCGGCTTCGACCGCGCCGCTGGCAGCGAATTGGTGCGGGGACTGTAACCTCCGGCGCCGCTTGAGCGTATAAGAGTATGATAAGAATGCTTCTGCAAAATTGCAGGTTAGGCGTAGGCGTAGGGTGGGCTTCAGCCCACCACTTCAGCCGAGCAGTTCGGTGTGGCAAGCCCCACCCTACAAAAGAAAAAATCGTTCCTTCGACTTCCTTCGACTCCGCTCAGGATGGTGAGCCTGTCGAACCATTGTTGATTTTTCTTTTCAATGGCAACGTATTGTGAATCGCTTAGGTAATTATTGAAGAAAATCATAAAAGAGATTTTCTTCAACAATATAGGCCTGACCTGCAATTTTGCAGAACTCATTACAATCAGGAGACACAAATGTTCTGCAATAGCAAACCCGCCAGAAGCGTTACACGCGAAGAATTTGGAATAGTTCTGTTGCTGGCTGCATTTACGCTGCAAGCAACGACGCAGGCGCAAAGTCTGCCTGCCCCCCAGGGGCCACTTGTCCCGCTGGGGACGGCCAGTGCCGGGACTCCCAGCGGAGGGCCCTTACCTCCGGCGGCCCGGTGGATCCCGGCCGGTGCGGTGATTTCTCTGGAGCTGTCGCAGCCGAAGGCGCTGCTCGGCCTGGTCGCCGGCAAGGAAGCCACCGCGGCGATCACTGCCTCGCCTATATACCGCAGCCAGGCAGCCAAGCCTAAGTTCAACGAGCTTCTCAATCTGATTAAGTTTCTGGAGACTACGCTGGACACGGACTGGCGGACGGGCCTGGCAAAGCTGACCGGCGGCGGCCTCACTCTTGCCGTGTGTCCTCAGGATACCGTCCTGTTGATCATCGACGCCGAAGACCAGGCTATGCTCAATCGCCTTCACGAGGTGTTCCTCGGCATTGCCCGTTCCGAAGCCGAGAAAAAGGGTCAGGCGGACCGCGTGGCATCGACACAATACAAGGATGTCACGGCGTGGACGTTCGACGGAAAGGAAGCGCATGCGATCATCGGCAGCCGGCTCGTTATCGCCAATCGCCCGGAGGGCCTCAGAACCGTACTGGAGCTTCGCGACAAAGACGAGAACGAAACCCTGACATCGAATGCCGCTTACCGGGCCGCAAAGCAAGCAGTCGGGCCTGATGCCGTTGCCGCAGCCTTTGTGAACCTCAGGCCCCTGTTGCAGCTTCCGAATGTTGCTCAGCTTCTTGAAAAGCAGCGAGGCAACCCGCTGGCGGCGCTGGCCTTCGCGGGAATCGTTGAAGCACTGCGTGATTCGAGCCGGCTGGCATTAGGATTGAACATTGAAGATACGACGCTGGCCCGCCGCGGCGGGCTGGTCTTGCGAGCACTGGTGGACGGCAAGGCGGCAGGTCCGACAAATCCGGCGGCCTTTGCCTTGCCCCCCAAAAACGATGAGGGCGCCCTGCCGAACTTGTCTGTGCCTCGGCGTATTGCTGCATTGAGCGTGTATCGTGACCTGTATCAGTTCTACGCGGCGAAAGACGACCTCTTTCCGGAACGCACGTCCGGGCTGATCTTCTTCGAGAACATGATGGGCATCTTCTTCAGCGGGCGCGACCTGACTAATGAAGTCTTGGCGCAGACGAAGCCTGAGATTCGGTTGGTTGTGGCCGAGCAGGAATACGACCCGGCCATAGGCGCGCCGCAGGTGAAGCTGCCGGCCTTTGCCGCGGTCCTGCGGCTCCGGAACCCGCAGCAGTTCGATATAGTGGTCGAAGAGGCGTGGCAAAAGGCCGTGGGCCTGATAAACTTCACCCGCGGCCAAAAAGCCTTGCCCGGATTGATTATCGACCGTCCAATCCAGGGGGAAACGAAGTTTACAGTGGCCTATTTCTCCTCCGCCGAGGTTGAGGATAAAACGAGGCTGGACCAGCGATTCAATTTCCGCCCCGCCATAGCCATGCCGGGCGACTATCTGGTCCTTAGCTCGACCGACGGTCTGGCACGAGACCTCATAGATGCCCTGGGCCGAGAGATAGAGCGCCCGCCCAAGCCGTTAGCCGAAACCCATAGCTTAGTGGAAATCGACGCAGAGCAGTTGGCGTCGATCCTGAAGGCCAACCGCCAGACATTGGTGCATGGGGACATGGTCAATAAGGGCAGGACGCGAGAGGAATCTGAAGCCGGGATTGATATGCTCATCGGTCTGGCAGAGTGTGTGAAGCACGTCAAGCTGAGCATCGGCAGGCAGGGGGAGCTTACTCTGGCGCGACTGGAAGCAAGGCTGAACCTACAATAGCGCGTAGCCGTCGTCGTGTGCTGACGCGTTATTAGAGGCTCGAATGGCTCGACTGTGCCGAATGGGAGATTTTGATGGCTGTGCATAAGAATAGGTCCGCAGCAGAATATCAGCCGGGCGACCCCGGCTGGCCCGCCGCGGCGGGCTGGGCCTGGGCTGCATACGAACCGAGCACTCAACGGCCCTGGAATCTTGCCCGCCGCGGCGGGCTGGTCCAGGCAGGGCATCTGTACCGACGCGCGGCCTTCGGCGCTGCCTGGGACGAGCTGCAGCAAGCCCTTTCTGACGGACCACAGCGGACCATCGACCGACTATTAAGCCCGCAGGCAGACGTCGCAGCGTTTAACCGTGAGCATGATGGGTACGAAACCTCAGCCGCAGGCTCAGTGGACGAGCTGCGCGCGTGGTGGCTGCGGCGAATGATTCAGACCCCGCATCCGCTGCTGGAGAAAATGACGCTCTTCTGGCACAGCCATTTCGCTACGAATGCCGCAAACGTCAACGACGTCCGCTTAGTGCAGCGGCACGTCCGGCTTTTGCGGGGCCAGGCCCTCGGCTCATTCCGGACCCTCTTGCAGGGTATCTCGCGCGATCCGGCAATGCTCTTATGGCTCGGGGCCGATGCCAATCGCAAGGCGCGTCCAAATGAGAATTACGCCCGGTCGCTTATGGATGCCTTCAGCCTCGGTCCCGGCAATTACACACAGAAGGACGTCAGCGAAGCTGCCAGGGCCTGTACGGGCTGGTTCGTGCTCAGAGGCCGGCTTCGCTATATCGACCGCGAACACGACGGCGGCGTCAAGACCATCCTCGGTCAAAAGGGCAGCTTCACGTGCGACGATGTCGTCCGGATAGTGCTCGAGCAGCCCGCCGCTGCGCAAACGCTGGTCCGTAAGCTGTACCGGTTTCTTATAAGTGAAACCGGGGAGCCGCAAGCAGAGTTGATCGCTCCGCTGGCTGAATCGTTTGCAAAAGACTATGACATACTGAAACTCATCGAGACAATGCTGCGGTCCAATCTGTTTTTCTCAGAGGCTGTGTATCGCCGGCGGATTAAGTGCCCGGTCGAGTTTGCTTTGGGAATCGTCAGAGGCCTGGAAGGGATGGTCCCCACAACACAGCTTGCACAAGACCTCGCCAGTCTCGGCCAGAACCTCTACCATTTACCCACGGTGAACGGCTGGACCGGCGGACTGAACTGGATCAACAGCGCTACTTATGCCGGACGACACAATCTTGCCCTGGCGTTACTGCAAGGCTCAGGGCCTTACGGCGGCAAACTAAATCCGTTGCTAATCGCCCGGAAACACGGGGCCTCGACGCCGGAATCCGCCGCGCGGTTTCTGCTCGACCTGTTCCTGCAGGGCGACCTGGATGCCGGCGTTTATGACGCCGTGCTGAAAACGGCCCCAGCCATCCCCGCCAGGGGCCCTGGGGGCCTGGCGACTGCCCAAGCGCCCGCCGACAGCGCCGGCAATAATTCTGAAGATAGGCTGCGTCGTTTTACTCATACCGTCGCCACACTTCCTGAGTTTAACCTGGCTTAGATTATGGGGAAAAAGCTATGTTCCATACCCGCCGTGATTTTTTGAAGGGCGCCTTGGGGACCTCAACGCTGTTGTCGTTCGCTCCGGCCGCGCCAAGTCTCCTGGTTCGCTCGGCGCCTGTCCCGAGCGAAGTCGAGGGAACGGCCGCGCCCCGGCGTGATGACCGCAACACCGTCCTTGTGGTCGTTCAGCTCTCCGGCGGCAACGACGGTCTCAATACCGTCGTTCCGTACGCCGACGATGAATACGCCCGAAACCGCCCCACCTTGCGTCTGCCGACCGAAGAGCTGCACAAAATCGATTCGCTGATAGGCTTTCACCCGCGGATGGGAGCATTCCTGCAACTGTACAAGGATGGATTTCTGAGTATCGTTCAGGGCGTGGGCTGCCCGAATCAAGATCGGTCTCACGAGGTCGCAATGCGCTTATGGCACACCGCCGACCCGGATCACCCCAACCGCCAGACCGGCTGGCTGGGCAGGACCGTTGACGGCATCCGAAACCCGAACAGGACATACGCGCCCGCTGTATTCGTCGGGCCGATTGCCCAACCTTTTGCCCTGAACGCAAAGGATGTAATCGTCCCATCGATCCGCCTGCCCGGCGACCTCGTGGCTGCCCAAGTCCCCGGCCAACCAGATGACCGATCTCAGAGTAAACGCATCGCAGAACTGCCCCGCGCCAATCGTGACAACCCCCTGCTGGATTTCGTCCGGCAGTGTGCGACGGACGCCTATACCAACAGCCGAAGGATTGAAGCGGCGGCACAGACAATGGCCAATACCGCCGAGTACCCGCCTTATGGGCTTGCCGGACACCTGCGGACCGTTGCCCAGCTTATTCGGGCCGACATCGGCATCCGGATATTCTTCGTCGAACTCGGCGGCGGCGGGATAGGCGGCTTTGACAACCACGCCAATCAAATGGGCAACCATTGCGCGCTGCTGCACCAGTTGTCCGAATCAGTCGCCGCCTTTGTCCACGATCTGAGGCGTGACAAGGCGCTGGATCGGGTGCTGCTGATGACGTTTTCGGAATTTGGCCGAACCCTCAGTGAAAATGGCCGTCGTGGTACGGACCATGGCGCCGCCGCTCCTGTCTTCCTGGCGGGCGGCAAGCTAAAGACGGGTCTTGTCGGATCGCATCCAAGCCTCACTGACCTGGACAGCGGCGCCCTGAAGTTCAAAATCGACTTCCGGAGGGTTTATGCAACGGTGTTGGACGGATGGCTCGGTTTTGAAAGCCGCTCCGTACTCGACGGACAGTTCGAGGCCCTCGATATCCTGAGCGTTTGATACGCGCATCAGACGTCTTGCGAGTCCCAGCGCATGGGGAACGTCAGGCACAGCTCCGTCACTCTGGCCGTGATCCGGTCTCTGAGACGGTCATCCACCCTGCACTCTGTCTGGCCGATTGGCTCGGCGCTTCTTAAAACCGCGTCTATCAGCCCGGCTATGGCTTCCATCTCCGCGTCGCCCATACCGTTCTTCGTGACGATAGGCGTCCCCAGCCTCAGCCCGCTCGTTACGCCGGCGCTTCTGGTATCGTATGGCAGCCGATTCATATTGACGATTATCCCGCACTGCTCGAGCGCCTTCTGCGCCGCCGCGCCCGTCAGGGCCACGCCCCCGTGGGGGCCGGGCCGCAGATTGCTTACGTTCATCAGGACTATATGGTTGTCCGTCCCGCCAGTCAGGACATCGTAACCCAAATCGATCATCGCCCCGGCGAGTCTCTGCGCATTGCTGATAATCTTGAACTGCCTGGTCCTATAGACCTGGGACAGTGTTTCTTTGAAGAATACCGCCTTGGCCGCCGCATTATTCAGATAAGGCGTGCCCTGCACGCCCGGAAACGTCGTCCTGTCGATATGCTCGCTGAGCGTCAGGGTCCTGCCGCCGAGCTTTATCTTCCTGTCGAAGTCTCTGCCCATCAGTATCAGGCCGCCTCTGGGCCCGCCCGGCTTGTATGTGCTGGTCGTAGTGAAATGGGCAAAGTCTATAGACGAGGGATGCGCGCCGGCTATAACCAGCCCTGCTATGTGCGAGATATCCGCCATCAGGTATGCGCCAACATCGTCCGCAATCGCCCTGAACTTCTCGAAATCTATCGTTCTCGAATACGCGCTGGCGCCGCAGATTACGAGCTTCGGCCGGACTTTTAGCGCTTTAGCTCGGATGACGTCGTAATCCAGCAGGAACGTCTGCCTGTCAACGTAGTAGTTTTCCACGTCGAAGAACTTCCCGCTGAACGACGCCTTTGCCCCGTGCGAGAGGTGCCCGCCCTGGTCAACGCCGAGGCTCAATATCTTATCGCCCCTGTCCAACATTGCGGTAAGGATGATTTGATTGGCGCCGGTCCCGGAGTGCGGCTGGACGTTTGCATATTGAGCGCCAAAAGTCTCCTTCGCGCGCGCCGCCGCCAATGTCTCGATATCGTCAACGACCTCGCAGCCGCCATGATATCGCGCGCCGGGGAACCCCTCGGTCGTTTTGTTCTGAACTACCGATCCAAGGGCGGCCAGCACCGCCCTCGAGCACTGGTTCTCCGCTGCGATAAGCTGGATCGTGTGCTGCAGCCGGTCATACTCCCTCGTCAGAAGCTCATACACACGGGGGTCCGTCTTGCGAAGGGCGTTGAGGATGCCCTCGTGATATTCATCGCAGCTTTGAATCCGCTCGGGTTTTTTGCCGAGGGCTTCGCAAGCCTCTTTGGCCGAATGTAATGCGCTATTCTTCACGCGAAGCGAGCCTAACTAAAGAAGTTTCTGATTACGTCATTGAGAGTACGGTAGGGTGGGCTTCAGCCCACCAGTTCGGTGGGGCAAGCCCCACACTACTAACTAAAAAAGTTTCTGATTACGTCATTGAGCGTTACATAGAGGAACAGCACGAGCACGAGGACCAGGCCGACCCGAACAACAATCCCCTGTATTCGCTCGCTCACCGCCGAGCCTTTAAGCTTCTCAATTAGAAGGAAAACCGCCAGGCCTCCATCCAAAGGCGGCAAAGGAAGGAAGTTGAACACCGCAATTGCCGCGTTTATTAGGCCGATAAGAAACAGGTATTCAATCCACATCTTTTCAGCGACGGTGCGGTAACTGGCCGCGAGAATACCGACCGGCCCCATAAGGCCCTTGGGACTGACGGCCCCTACAACCAGGCGCTTTATTGTCAGATACGTCTGCACAATCAGCGTAACGGTCTTCCTGGCGCCCATCGCAACCGCGTCCACAGGCCCGCTTGCCTTGTAAAGCCGCCTAAGCTCCTCGAACTCAACCGCCGCGGCGAGCATAGGCTTGACGGTGATTCCTTTGTCCCAGCTTTGCGCGACGTTCAAGGCAACTGCGCCGGCTGTCTCCTCGTCGATGCGATAATCTATCGTGATGTGCTCGCCGGGGTACTTACTGATTTCCCTCACGACGTCGTAGAAGCTGGATACCGGCGTCCTGTCAACGGCGGTTATTACCGCGCCGCGCGGAATATTCAGCTTGGCCACGCCTTCTGCGGCATCGATGGTCTTGGCAACAACCGCATGTCCGGCATCGAGCCCCACAGCGATGCCTATTACCACCCTCTCGCTGTCGGCCTGTCGCCTGGGCGTGACTGTAACCGCGACTGCTCCTTGAGCGCCGGTATCGTCCGTGCGCAGGACCTCCAGCGGCATTTCCTTGTTCTCGTACTGCTCCGTAACCTCACGCATCTCCTTGTAAGTCGGATTCTTAACATCGCCAACCGCCAGTATAACGTCCCCGCTCTTTAAGTCCGGGCGGGCATCCGGTTGCTCCTGTTTCCTGATGAACAAAGCGACGATGCCATCCTTGACCCGGCTCAGAATGCCGCCCCGGGCGCCCTTCTCGGAAATCCCGCCGACGGCGGTCACCTGCAAACGTGGAACCATGGAGTACACGCTGTAAAGTTCCGATTCGGACTTGATATCGCCGCCGGCGCCGGACATCCATTCCAGGGGGATTCTTGCCTCGATGAGCTTCGTTTCGCCCTTTTCGGCCTTTCGCTCAACGGAGAGCCTCACCGTGGGCGCCAAATCACTTCCTACCATTGACGCCATCTCCCAGTAGCTCTGGACGTCCTTGCCGTTGACTGATTTGACGACGTCGCCGGGCGCGAGGCCCGTGTGCGCGAGCAAATCGTTCACATCGACCTGGTCGGCAGGCTCGGCGACAACCAGGGTCTGCGGCGCGGCGATGCCGAACGTCTTCCACGGCATGCCGGGCTTCTGCTCGGCCACGAGCGCAAAGTCTTTGACCGAGCCGTCCCGCTTCGCCTTGAAGCCGACCTGCTCATCTCTTCCCGACAAGGCGCCGGCCAGCACAATATCGCTAAAATCAAGGTTGTAACTCTTGCCGTTGACCTCGATTATCTCGTCGCCCGCCTCCAGACCGGCAAGGGCGGCCGGTGAATTCGGCTCCACCCCGCCGACAACCGCGGGCGGCTGCTTTATCCCGATAAGGAACACGATCATAAAAATGATTGCCGCTGTAATGACGTTGAAAACGACGCCCGCGGCTATCACCGCCATCCGGGCACCGGTCGATTTGTTCGCAAAGGAACGCGGGTCGTCGCTCGATTTGACCGGGCCTGTATCATCCTGCCCAAACATCTTGACGTACCCGCCGATAGGAATAAGGCCTATGCAGTACTCGGTATCCCAGGCCCTGCCCGCCGCGGCGGGCCTGCCTCCGCCCCCGATGGTAAAGCTCAACAAGCTGCCGTCCGGTTCATCCTCTTCATCCCCGCAAGTGGCCCCAGCCACCCTGGAGGGGGCCCGGGGGGCTTCGTGTGCGGTCGTCTGGTCTTCCTCGGCCTCACCCTCGCCCGCGTCGTCCTCGTTCTCACCCTCGCCCGCGTCGTCCTCGTCCTCTTCTGCTCCTCCCTCCGTGAGAAATCCCGGCAGAACCCGCACCCTGAACCCCTCTTTGGTCCTTTGAAACCCGAACAAGGTCGGCATAAAGCCGATCGAGAATATCTCCACCTTTATCCCCGAGAGCTTCGCAAACAAAAAATGCCCGAACTCATGAACGAGGATCACCGTGCCGAAGCCGAGAAGGACCAGCAGAACGTTCCCGAGTGCGTCGATGTGCCGTGCAATCAGATAGACAACAGCCGCCACTGCGACAGCTAACATAAATGCCCTGGACCATTTACTCACGGAACTTCTTGGCTTTGCCATTAACGCGCCTCCGGGAACATATTAACTATACGCTGCACGCCAGCGCCGAGACCTCTTTTCTCGCCCACCCGTCGGCCTCGAGCAGCTCTTCGAGCGAGACGTGCGTCTTTACATCGTGCTTATCCAGACAATGCTCGACAAGCTCGAGTATATTAACAAATTTTATTCTGCCCGCCAAGAACTCTTCCACGGCGGCCTCATTCGCCGCGTTAAAGACGACCGCGGCGGTGCCGCCGGCCCGCGCAACCTGGTACGCCAGCGGCAGCGCGCGAAACGTCTGCGGATCGGGCTTCTTGAAGGTCAGCTTGCCAATCTCCTCCAGCCGAGGGGCCCGTGCGATTCCCGCAACACGCTGCGGATAAGTCAGGGCATACTGGATCGGAAGGCACATATCCGGCCGGCCCAGTTGCGCTATCAATGACCCATCGACAAACTCGACCATCGAATGGACTATCGATTCGGGATGTATCAGGACCTCGATTTTCTCCACCGGCACGTCGAAGAGCCACCTCGCCTCGATAATCTCGAATGCCTTGTTCATCATTGTCGCCGAGTCGATAGTGATCTTCGGCCCCATATCCCACGTCGGGTGCGCAAGGGCCTGCTCAAGGGTGACATTGCGAATATCCTCGGCGCTCGCCTCCCGGAACGGCCCGCCCGAAGCCGTCAGGATGATCTTAGCCACCTCGTTCGGCCTGCCCGCCTGCATCGCCTGGAAGATCGCCGAATGTTCGCTATCCACCGGCAAAATGGTCGCGCCGCCCTTTTTCGCTTCCGCGACCAGCAGCTCCCCGGCAATGACCAGCGGCTCTTTATTCGCAATGGCAAGACGCTTGCCCTTCCTCGCCGCCGCGAGCACCGCGGGCAGACCCGCCGCCCCTACAACCGCCGTCAGGACGGTATCAACCTCCGCAAGCTCGGCAATCTCCACCAGGCTGCCCGGCCCGCCCAGGACCTCAACATCCAGCCCGGCGACCAGTCCGCCGCGGCGGACCAGCTCGGCGAGGCGGTCTTCATAGCCCGCATCTGTTATGGCTACATATTTGGGCTTGAAACGCCGGGCCTGCTCTGCCAAAAGCTCTACGCTGCTATTCGCGCTCAATGCACAAATCGAATACCCCGGCCCAAGCGACTCAACCACACGCAGCGCATTTCTGCCGATTGACCCCGTCGAACCCAAAATCGCAATACTTCTGACCATACCTGCCCTCGATACTATGAAATCCTCTGCCCAACTGTCAACTCGTATCCCCGCACCAATCTTCCGGCGGTCGATGAGACTGTCTCTGGCGAAAGGCAGTGGGCAACCGCCTGGGCTTCCCGCCGAGCAGGTCAGGAGATTGGTGCGGGGCCGGACAAATGGTCGCAGCCATCGTGGAGATCGTTCTCGGAATTGCTCGGTTATGGTAAGATGTCGTGCGGATTACGCAGCCAATCGCTGGCCGCAGCAAGTATGACTGAATGTACTACTACTCTGTAATGTGTGATTTGAGGGCTTGTCATGCTGAGCCAAAGGCGAAGCATCTGGCTTTCGCAGAGGAGATTTCGGCCTTCGGTGGCCAGATTCTTCGCTGCGCTCAGAATGACACCCCTCATTTGATGTGTGACGGACCACTACTACCGTATCGTTCGAGACAAGAGGCCGTTTTCTCTTATGGACAAAGGCTTCTACAAAATTGCAGGTTAGGCCTACTTAGAAAAGAAAAAATCGTTTGTTGATTACCTGCAATTTTGCAGAACTCATTCTTACGGACAACAACAGGAGAATCAGAAATGGGAACCATTGAGCAGGGCGTCAGGCAGGCGGTTGAGAATTGCCTGAAAGTCAAAGCAGGCGAGAAGGCGCTGGTTATTACCGATGCCCAGACTATCGAGATCGGCTCGGCTCTTAAAGCGGCCATAGAGAGAATCGCCGGCGAGGTCCAATTCTTCGTGATGGAGGATTTCGGCCAAAGGCCCGTTGACTTCCCGCAGGCCATACAAAACGCAATCAGGCTCGCGGATGTAAGCGTGTATGCCGCGCAGGGCGCCAAGGGAGAGCTCCAGACCTTCCGAATGCCGATGCTAAAGGCCATCGAAGCCAACGCCAGGCTCAGACACGCCCACATGATCGGAATCACGCCGCAGATTATGAAAGACGGGATGTGCGGCGACTACAAAGAGATTCAGCGAATCAGCAGGCTGGTCTATGAGAAGGTCAAAAACGCAGGGGCGATTGAAGTGGCTACCGAGAAGGGGACCGATTTTACGGCGCAATTCAGCCCCCGGCTCAAATGGATCGTCAGTGATGGGGATATTAGGCCGGGCCACTGGATGAACCTTCCCGACGGCGAGGTCTTCACATCGCCGGTGAATGTCAACGGCACAATCGTTATCGACGGCTGCCTCGGCGATTTCTTCACCGAGAAATACGCCTCTCTTGAGGATACGCCGGTTCTGATAGAGATTGAGAATGGCAGGGCCATAAGAGAGGACATCCGATGCGACAATGAGCGACTGTTAGAGGAGCTTACCGAATACCTTTTTGAAAACGATGCCAACAGCAGCAGGGTCGGGGAATTCGCTATCGGCACGAATACCGGCCTGAGAGAACTGATCTATAATCTGCTCCAGGATGAGAAGTTCCCCGGCGTGCATATCGCGTTCGGCAGCCCCATACCCGCAAAAACCGGCGCAGAATGGGACAGCAAGGCCCATGTCGATGGCGTCATCAAAAATCCCACTATCACCGTGGACGGCGAAGTGATTATGGACAAAGGCCGATTCCGCCTTGAGTAAATGACTTGACGCGGTGGGCTTGCCCGTCCAATCGCTGGCGGGTTCAGGGTCTGGCGTTCTTAGGAACAATGAGCCACAAAATCGTTTCCTGCTGTCCGGCTATGGGTTACAATCCCGTTGTCCGGCGCGAGCAGTTATAGCTGGAGTGCAAGATGGAATATGCAGTTGGCAGGATGGGGCGCGTAATCGCCGCGAGGCTGTTCGAGGGCGAAGACCTCTACGAGTGCGTCGAGGAGCTTGCAAGGAAGGAGGGCGTCAAGTCGGCGGCGGTGCTGATTACAGGCGGGTTTCGCAAGGCGAGCGTCGTGGTGGGGCCGAAGCAGGAGAAGCCCAAAATCGTCGCCAACTTCAAGGACTTCGCCGGGCCGGGCGAGGTCCTGGGCGTCGGGACAATATATTGCGACGATGATGGGCCGAAGCTGCACATTCACACCGCAATCGGCAAGGAAAACCAGGTTATGGTGGGCTGCCCTCGCGGCGGGGCAAAGACATTCCTGATACTCGAAGTGACAATAATCGAAATCGAGGGCATCAACGCAGCCCGAAAACTCGACGAAACCACAGGCTTCAAGCTCCTGCGATTCTGAGACTGGAGGAAACACAGACTCCGCTGCTATTGCTCATCGTCGGGAAGCTTTTTGATGCGCCCGAAACAGACGAACGAGATGAGTATCAGGGCTGCGCCGCAAATAAAGAGATATGTTTTCAGACGAGGCTCGCTGCAGCGCGCCAGCCACGCGGGCAGGATCGGCTCGTTCGGCTCCTGCTCGGCTATCTCGGCCAGTGCCTTTTTGGCGGCGGCCAGCTCCTGCGCCGTCGCTCGCGGGTAAACAGTGTTCGGCTCATTTTGGTCGGCGCCGATAGCGGCCGGGGCGATGCGCTTTATGAGATTCGGGTCATCCTCCAATTGGTGCAGCAGTGCGTCGTAGTCGGCGTTCAGCGATTCGAGGCGCTGGGTGAGTTGTTCGGCCTGTCTGAGGAAATGTTTGTTTCGATAGTGCCTGGCCAGATCGTCACAGAGGACCAAGCCGCTCATCGCCGCGGCGCCGATACTGAAAAAGACGACAAACAAAAGCGTCCGAATGACGTTTTGCACCTGCATAGTCCAACCAATACTACTACCGTTCTGTTACCGATCATTTGAGGCGTTGTCCCGCTGAGCCAAAGGTGAAGCATCTGGGTATTGAGGCGTAGTCCACCATTCGCCGGCCAGATTCTTCGCTGCGCTCAGAATGACATCCATCATTCGATCCGCGACAGACCGCTACTCATGTTATTGCCTTGCGCAACTATACTCGGCACTGATCCAAAGCAAAGTACAAAAAAACTGCTGAAAAATCGCGGCAGGCCCCGCACCTATTTGGCAATGCCCGTCGGAATCCAGAACTCGGCGGACCGACGCAGCCGAAAAACCTGCTGCCCGGGAAGCCGCGGACCGGCCAAATAGGTGCGGGGTGCGCCTGCCGACGCCTATCGTGTTATCGAGTCCTACTTGAACATAAAGCCGGCGTATCGAGCGGACGGTCCAAGGTCCTCGTTTATCCTGAGCAGTTGATTGTACTTGCAGATTCTATCGGTCCTGCAGAGCGAGCCGGTCTTGATTTGTCCGACGCCGGACGCCACAGCCAGGTCGGCGATGGTGGTATCCTCTGTTTCGCCGCTTCTGTGGCTTATGACGGCGGTCCAGCCGGCCCTGCGAGCCATATTGATCGCCTCGAACGTCTCGGTCAGCGTGCCTATCTGGTTGAGCTTAATCAGTATGGAGTTGGCGCAGCCGAGCTCAATGCCTTTGGCGAGGCGTTTGGTGTTGGTTACAAAGAGGTCGTCGCCGACCAGCTGGATTTTGTCGCCTATCGTTTTGGTGAGCTTTTTCCACCCGTCCCAGTCGTCCTCCGCCAGCCCGTCCTCGATTGATATGATGGGGTACTTGTCCACCCATTTGGCCCAATGCTTGACCATTTCATCGGACGTGACTTTTTTGTTCGGGGCGGACTTGAAGAATTTGTACGTCTTTGTCTTTTCGTCGAACATTTCCGTGGAGGCGGGGTCAAGCGCGATTGAGATGTCCTTGCCGGGTTTGTAGCCCGCCTTTGTAATGGCGGTGGTGACAACTTCCAGGGCTTCTTCGTTGGTCGCCAGCGAGGGAGCGAAGCCGCCTTCGTCGCCGACCGAGGTGGAGCAGCCCTTTTTGGCGAGCACCGATTTGAGGGTGTGGAACACCTCGGCGCCCATTTGCAGGGCCGTGGGGAAATCCTCGGCTCCGACGGGCATAATCATAAACTCCTGGAAATCGACGTTGTTGTCCGCGTGCTTTCCGCCGTTGAGGATGTTCATCATCGGGACGGGCAGGATGTTTGCATTGCAGCCGCCGAGGTAACGGTACAACGGCAGGCCTGAGGCGTCGGCGGCGGCCTTGGCGGCGGCCAGCGAGACGCCCAATATCGCGTTGGCGCCCAACTTGCCTTTGTTGGCCGTGCCGTCCAGCTCGATCATCATCGCGTCGAGCTCTTCCTGCTGCAGGGCGTCCATGCCGAGAACCTCCGGGGCTATCACCTCATTGACGTTTTTAACGGCCCCGGCGACGCCTTTGCCGAGGTAGCGAGCGGCCTTCTTGTCGCGCAGCTCGACGGCTTCGTAGGCGCCGGTGCTGGCGCCGGAGGGCACCGCCGCCCTGCCGAACGAGCCGTCATCCAGTAATACATCAACCTCGACGGTGGGGTTGCCGCGGGAATCGAGTATTTCTCTTGCCGTCACATCGACTATCGTTGTGAACATTTTTGCGTCCTTTCTGTTACGGTATTCTGAAATTGCTTATCTTGGCCCTTTCTGGGGGATTATCGCAGAGAGATTACAGGTTTTGCCCCGGTGCGTCAAGGGCCAGGGCAGAGGAAAAGTGAGGCTAAAGTGGCTAAAGTGAACTAAAGTGCCTAAAGTGAGGCTATGCATTGTTAAGGCACAAAGGGAGCGGGGGGATTGGGATTGATTATTGATGATTGACAATTGATGATTTGGGGGTGGGGGAATTGGGTTTGATTGGGTTTGTATCTCGTATTCCGTATGTCGGATGTCGTATCTCGTGTCTCGTATTGCGTATTGCGTATCGCGGGGGGATAAGATTCGTATCTCGTATCTCGTATTGCGTATCGCTCTGGGGAATTGGGTTTGATTGGGTTTGTTTTTCCGAGCGGCCGGGCGTGCGTCATTTTCGTAATCCTTTGCTGCAAAGAGGGTTGCGTTGGTCTTGGGTTTGGGGAAATTGGGTTTGTTTTGCATAATAACGTCATAATTCTTTGGCAAGCTGGGCAGGATAGGCGGGGCGGGCAGAAGACAGAAGACGGGAGACAGAATCCAGAAGAGGGATTCCCGATGAATTGGGATGTTCGCTTTACTGCGACTTCGCTTAGACATTGATTACCTCCTATTTTGTTAGATGTATATTATACACGATGTGAAGTTGGCTGTCAAGTGAATTTTGACCACGGATTTCACAGATTAGACACAGATTAACGCAGATTTTGTAGATTTAGTTGACCGCAGAGATTGCAGAGAGCGCCGGGGAGGCTCAGGGTATTGAAATCCGCCTACGGCGGGGTTGTTTGGCGGGCGAAGGGGCGATATACTCGATGAAGGCTGGTTGAAAGCGATGAATGAATTGGAATGGAGAAGACTCTGCGTGTGCAACAAATTGCACGCCCTGCGAGACTCTTTTAGTTTCTCCAAGGAATGACTATGTTCTTGAGCATGAATTATAAAGAAGAGTATCCTGAATACAATGAGGCACGCGGATTATTCGTGGATATAATAAAAAACACCAACTGCCATGACATTGCTGAGAAGAACAATTTCATCTCCACCGGCCAGGCATTATTCTACCTGAGTTTTCAAATAAATCGCATATGTGATTCAATATTGTTGCGCTTCATAGGGGATTATGCGATTGTGATCTTGTATCGCTCAATAATGGAACACTTCATAAAGCACTATTATATATCCTTACGATTTCACGAAGAACGCAATGACGACGTCGGAAAACAATACTACTTTGATTGCATATACGATGAACAGGTCAAAAAGATTAACGCAGTTTTATGGCCGAATTTTTTTCAAGTAAAGCCAAATATGAAACATCGCCACAAACAGATCAAAAATAATGCTGAGTTCTTTACCTTGAGGAAAATATTGAATTACATAGGCAAGATAGATCTTTCAAATATTTCTGAACCTGGCATGAATATGAAGAGACTAATTCAAGAGGTAAAGAAAGAGTATAGTCTTTCTTCTTCTTATACACATGGTGGCCCTGAAGCCATTTCAATGGCCACGAAGGTATCCAAGAAACACATCCAACATTCAGCAGTCTGTTATTCAATTCTGGGCCAACTAAATACTATAAGGATTTTCAGCGGTTTCGATTCCCCAAACAAGGGAAGATTGACAGAAGTACGGGAGAGAATGGAGGATATACTTAAGATTTATCTCGAGAATTGGCCCGCTAAGAATGAAAGTGAGTGATTCGTTGTCCTAATACCTCCATCCAAGCCCCTACTGCCGGTTCAGGCGGTTGGCCATGTTGACGAGGTCCTTGTGTGCTTCGTCGAAGGCGTCCGCGTTGGCCTTGTCCATAGCGTAAGGCGCGAGGTCTTCAACGAGCCGGATGCGGTACTCAATCACCGGCAGATCATCCAACGTCGGATTCCGAGGGTTTGACAGCCCATCTTCGTTCAAATCCTCAATCAGGTTACTGCGTGCGTTCGCCGGTACGCTCGGATCGTTGATAACCTGGATCCAGACCTCGTCTGCTTCCGGATCGCGGCCGATCAAGGCCAAAGCGGCGCGTCCGCGTTTTTCCTTGACCACCGGGTCGTCGAAGCCCGGATCCTCCTCGAGCGGCCCTGCCGCCATCTCCGTCTGATCTGCGGTATCACCGGCATCCGCCGTTGATGTAGGCGGGCTGACAGGTTCAGGCGCGATCGGCTCCGGCTCGACAAAAACCTCTTCAATAGGTAACGGCTCTTGGATATTTTGAATTTCCGGTAGACCGGGCGGTTGAACTGCTTTGGGAGCCTGGGCCACGTGCTTTTCCCCAGACGACCTAAAACGAAATTCCCTGATAACCATCCCAATTCCGACGGCTGCCAGAAGCACAAGCACTGGACCAGCCAGTTTCTTGAATGATATTGGCTTCTGTACGGTATTAGACCGCGATTTCCCATTTAACTTCATAATCGGTGCTCCTGCACGTCACACTGTCAGTAATACCAAAATAGGGGGCTTGACTTCAACGGGCAAATCCTTACTACCGCACTACAACCGCCGGCCCCAATACCTCCTATTATTTGAAAATGGCCATTTCGTAAGTGATTTCATAGCAAGGAGTTATGAAGACTTGAAAATTGTCAAACTTATTCAATGACCTATTTTATAACCTCCTCCACAGGCTCGGTGCCAAACAGTAACCACCCTCAACCACCCCACGCCCTGACACGCGACTGCGGGGAGGCGGTTTGTGAGGTAGAACCCGGCCCTGGCTACGGTTCCGTCGGTTGCCCTGGGTGGCTATCCGCTAATGCGCTATCTTTCGCGGCCGGTCAGGTCTGGTCGCCGTCAGCATTCACGACAATCTCAGTGGTCTTGCCGTCTCTGGTTATCTCAACGGCGTAATTGGTCATGGTTTCAGACAGTTTGACAACCTTGCCGTTCTTGGTTTCGTAGCTGATCTCGATGTGCTCAATCCGGCCAATCGTCCCACCCTCGGCGGCCTTACGAATAGTCTTCATCGCAGCGGCCGGCACGTCCTCAGCATCGACCACTACCGTAAACTCCAGCATGGTGCCGTCGGCAGTAATGTCCGTTTCCTTCTCGGTGGGCCCATCCTTAAACTCCAGGTCATAAACGGTGACGCCGTTTTCGGCGTCCACATCCACCTTGTTAATCTTACCTTTGGGGAACATTGTCTTGAAGGTTTTCGCCACCGGATCGGGTAAACCAGTGTCGCGTGCCGGGACCTCGATCTTCGCCAGTTTAAAGCCGCCGTCCTTCAACAGTCCGACACCGGGGGCGAACAGCTTGTTCTCGACGCCGCTCTCCAGGCCGCTCGACTCTTTGGTCTTCAAGCAGTTCTCGAACGTCCCGACGGGCGATTTGACTGTTTCTCTGACGCTGACGACCTCCGCACGGTCCATGGCCACCTTCGGAGCCACTTCCTGGTAATACCGGTCGCCTACCTTCGGCTTACCGGGCATGATCAGGCCGAACTTCGCATCGGCGACGCCCGACAGCCAGCTCCCCTCGTGGCTGGTCACCTTGCCGTTCTCGTCGTACATGTCGACGTCCTCACCGAAATAATAGATGTCACCATTGGACTTATTGATGGCAAAGTAGTTGCGGGAGACCTCTTCCAGTTTGCCGCCCTTGGTCTCACGCTCTTCGATGATACGGGTCTTGACACCGTCAACTGTCTTCGTCTCGTCCAGGACCGTAATCGTAAGGGTGTCCTTGCCATCTACAAGTATCAATTTGAAGCCCGGCTGGAGGACCATGTAAGTGTTCGAACCCTTGTCTGCCAGGGAGTCTTTCTCGACCTTGAATGTGTCCTGGTACTTCTGCTCGGCCGCGCACGAAAGAGTGGAGGCAAAGGTAACGACAAACCACAACGTTAATAACGCTACTGTAATCTTTCGCTTTGACATAACTTGCTCCTTTTTGATGGCCTGCATTTCCACGCAAGTCGAAACGTTCGACTCGCCATTTTGCCAGTTTACTGAGGCCCCGTTCTATCCCAGCCAATCCTACATAGTGGGCATCCAGAGCCGTCTATTCAATCACTTTACACTACAACAAATGAGAGAATGATGAGAACATCAGAAACTCTGCCGAATAAAAGATGTTGTTGGACTTGATGTCGCTGCCACACTGCCTGCATTGGTATATCGGAACTATAGGGGTTGTAGGGGCTGTAGCGGCCGTGAAAGCCAGTGTAAAAAGAATGTAAACGGTGGTGCTTTTTTGTGTAAAAAGGCGGTTTTTTGCAGAATTTTGGGGAATTGTCGGGAATTATCGTAACTTTTCGGGTCGTCGGGCGTCTCTATTAGTAGGAACGCCAGATAAAAGCCAGTCCCAGGGGAAGATTTAGGGCGGTTCATCGCAGGGGGCTGGCGGGTTCCCTAAAACTTGCACCATCACCCTCCTCCGAAAGGCCGATACCACAGGGTCGGCCTTTTCTATTTCTTCTGTTTGATTCGGCGCCCAAAAAAGGCTATCATGGGGGTTTATGAGAATTCCGCTGACAAAATACGGCTGGCCGCAGGTGGCAGTTTACCCGGCGGCGGCACTGGCGGCGATGGCGGTCGTGCCCATAGTTGCGCGGGGGTATCTGCCGACATGGGCCGTCGCAGCGGCAGAGGCGGTTTTGGCCGCGCTGCTGATATGGTCCTTGAGTTTTTTCCGCGACCCCGAGCGCTCGTGCCCCTCGGACCGCAATATCCTGCTGGCGCCTGCGGACGGCACGATAACAAACATCGACGAGGTAGAGGAGGATAGCTTCGTCGGCGGAAAGGCCGTTCGGATAGGAATCTTTTTGAGCATTTTCAGCACCCATATCAATCGCGCCCCCTGCAACGTGAAGGTTGAGAAGATAACGTACAAAAAAGGCAAGTACAGAAACGCAATGAATCCGCAGTCCGGCAGGGTCAACGAATCGAACGACCTGGCCTTGGTGCGAACGGACGACCCAAGGGACAAACTGATTGTGCGGCAGGTCAGCGGGAGCATTGCCCGGCGGATCGTCTGCGCCGCCGGCGCCGGACAAGAATTGGCCGGGGGCGAGAGATTCGGAATGATAAAATTCGGGTCAAGGACGGAATTGTATCTGCCCGTTCGCAAGGAAGTTAGGTGTCTCGTGGAAACAGGCGACAAGGTCAAAGCAGGCCTGACCGCCCTTGTGAGGTACGAGCAATGCCAAGATTAAGGACGGAAGCCGCGAAAAAGAGCCTGCTGCGGCGCGTGCGAAGGCAGAGGCTCAGCTACATCACGATCCTGCCGTCGCTGATAACGATTCTCAACGGCGTGTGCGGCTTCTCGGCAATCATATTCGCCGGCAAATACCCAAACGAGAGGATCGGGCACTTCTCGTATTTTGCGATAGCGGGCTATATGGTCGTGCTGGCAATGGTTGCGGACATGCTCGACGGGCGGCTGGCCCGGATGAGCAAGAGCACTTCGAGCTTCGGCGGACAGCTCGACAGTCTGTGCGATGTAATCAGCTTCGGAGTGGCGCCTGCGTTCTTGATGCTCAAGATTCTCGAGGGCAAAATGGCGGGCCTGGCCGAAACGAATCCTGTTTTTGCAGGTTTCTTTCACCGGTTCATCTGGCTGGCGGGGGCGGCGTACATAAGCTGCGCGGCGATTCGCCTGGCCCGCTTCAACGTGGAGAACGAGGAGGACGAGTCGGCGCACATGAGCTTTATGGGTCTGCCAAGCCCGGCTGCGGCCGGCGTAATAGTCAGCCTGATTATATTTCATCAGCAGACGCTTCCGGACCTTTTGGACAAGAGCACAGGCGCTTATGCCGTCTGCGAGAATATGATTATGTACGCCCTGCCGTTTCTATCCCTGGGCGTTGCGATTCTGATGGTCAGCAGGATTCGATATCCGCACGTGTTGAATCAGTACGTAAAAGGCAGGAAGCCTTTCGCACAGTTCATAAGGATTCTGCTGCTGCTTGTTTTTGCGTGGTGGGAGCTGCCGGCGGCTTTAGTGGTGGTGTTTTGTGCCTTCGCCGCAAGCAGCGTTGCAAAAAGGCTTTATTACAGGCTGGTCGCGAAGAATCCCCTGCTACAGGCGGCTCCAACCCCCGCCAGGGGCCCTGGGGGCCTGGAAGCGGACAAATAGACTCAAGTTCGGTGGGGCAAGCCCCACCCTACACTGCTACACTGCTGCCGGGACGCTCGGGCTTTCTTTGTGCTTGGCGGCGGCCTGGTTCATCTTGTAGTACCGCTCAACTACGCCGACGAGCCTGGTCAGCATCTGACGGCCCTCGATGCTGGCTTCCAGCCCGACAATCTGGAGTCCGAGATAAATGGTGTTGCCGTCGGCGCGGGGAAGGGCATTCCTGATTTGTGCGGTGAGCACCAGCGGCGTCTCGTAGGGCAGGGGGGTGAATCGTATCCCGATGAACTGGCCCTGCCTGAACTGCGGCTCCGCGCCGGATTCGTCATCTTCGAGCATGACCTGTGCGCCGCCGGCGGAGACGTCAATCAGCCTGCCCCGGCCATAGCGACGAGCATCCTGCGGGCCATCGGGCATCCGCTCCTGGGAGTCCGGGCTGCTCTTGCGGTGCCAGAGCGTCACGTGCACCTTTAGCGACGCTGGCGCCTCAACCCGGAAATAGCTCCGCCGCTGGATGACCTCAATATGTTCGGGAAGCGCCAGCACAACCGTTCCGCCGCCGGCATCGGTCGAGGGTTCGAGCGCGACGACGGCGGTGTCAAAAACGTATTTGCCGTACTCGTGCTTGAACGACATGCCGACGGGCTGGCCGATCTGTATGTTGATCGGATGCTGCCTGCTGTCCGCGTGAGTGCTCTCGACGCGCAATCGCTCGCCGGACAGCTCAACGGGCAGAACTTTGGCGACGTGCCATTTGCCCTTTGACAAATATGACATAATGGCCGTCACTTTATTGTCGATGGCGGTTTGCAGAACTTTTCTTGGCTCAGCCTCGTTCATCATCACTACTTCATTCATCTTGGTCTCCCCCTTGATATGACCTGGGCCGGGCATTTTGCAGTAAATGTGCGAAACAGAGGCGCACGAATAAGCAAAGCGCGGCCCGGAATTCCTTGCCTCGCACGCCTGCCTCGAGAGCAACGAAAGCCCCCGGTCGAGCGGCGTCTCGAAATAAGGCGCTGTCAAAGCCGCCCCTGCTTTCAACGCTGAAACAGCCTTTCTCAGCATCCGAAGGACCATTTTTGGGCATCCAATCTGTTCTATCCCGGCGTCCAAAGGCGCCGTACGCAGGTCTTGGAAGTCGGGCGAACCTCATAAATATATATGAATCATTTCGGCAATTGGCAAAGTCGGTTTAACTTAAACCGGCCAATTATTTGCAGCGCCTGTTTGTTTTATCGGAAATCATGGATTCGAGGGCTTATAATAGCAGTTTTCGCAGCTCCAAAGCGCAGTCGTGCCCCGCACCAATTGACACACAGTCGGGAGGATTTTCCACGCGCTAGCGGCTGGTGCTTCCCCCGGCAGGCAATTGGTGCGGGGCGGGCTTGCAAAAATCGCCGCGGGCAATTACCATTATGCGATATATGGACGAGACTTATGAAATAGGAAACCGGGTCCGTGCGAAAGTGGCGTTTTTGGGGCTTTTCGTTGCGGCTGTGCTGTCGGCACAATTAGTGGTTGCAATGAGGTCCCGCGTTGTGCTCTCGGAGCCGATACAACTGGCGCACGCAGGTCTGTCGGTGTCTATGCCGGAGGGTAACGGCTGGAGAAGCGCCAAACGATGGGAACACCAGCAGAACGGCTTCACTATAGGCAGCACGTATGTTCCGGACTCATCGAGGCCGACCGGGGCGGCCCGCTGCCGATACCTGTCCCCAGCCGAGACTACCGGCCCTCAGATACGGTTCGAGCAGGAAGAACGCGCGCTCGAGGGCAAGATCGTCCAGACGGGCCGCATAGATGCGCACATGGCCCCCGCCATCCCCGCCAGGGGCCCGAGGGGCCCGGCGACCCTTACTGTCGATTGGGTCCATATACAAAAACCGGGTGCGTGGTTTAACACTTTCTTCGGCACGGCAAAGCTGCCGTACAACGCCAGAATCGAGATCGAGGTCCACGAGAGTACGGGCGACGCCGGCCTGGCCGAGCACGTCTTCCGGCGCATCGCCGAGTCCGTGAGCATCGCCGACAGTCCGCTGCTCGACGCGGGCGGCCAGATCGTTGCCGAAATGAAGGACAAAGGCATCGTCGGTTTTCTTGACAACCAGAATCGTCAGAATCTCTTTCTGATCAGAGACGAGAGAAGCAACATCCTGGGCTTTACATCCGACGTCCTCGTCGATACCGGGCCCGGCAGCGAGCTGAACATACAGGCCGTGAGCTTGTACTACATCAAACGTCTTTTCGTCCACGAGGAGATGGCTTCTTTTCAAAGTGATAATCGCTTCGACCGGTTCGTATGGCGCTTCGACCGGTTCGCCTGGAAGAGCGCCGGCATCGCTGCCCAGAGAGATGGCGCCGCAATATCTCTGGACGAGGCCGGGATATTAACTGTCACCACGCTCGGCGAGGAGCCCAAAGAGAACAGCTACTATATCGGCGCCTCGACGGTGCCGGAAGTGTTGATCGAGCAGCTTCTGGCGCAGATGCTCGACAGCGACAAGAAAGAGATCGTTGTGGATATAATCGAGGCGGACGGACGAGTCACGCCCACGCATATTATCCAGATCGAACCCGAAGGGGCTGCCGCCAAGGGGTCCGCAGACCCCACGGGCTCCTTGCGGGGCTGGCCGGGTCCAGATGCCGCGCACGTGGTGAAGCTGATGCCTCTGGATGGGCGAGGCTTTTATCAATTGCTGTATCTAAACGAGCGCAAGGGCATTTCCAAAAGCCTGCTGCGACGGGAAGAGACCTATCTGTTCGAGAGCATCGACCCGGAGGATGCAGCAAAGCTGTTTCCCGAGCGGGCAGAGTATATACTGCAAGGCGATAAGCTCAAAAAATACCTCGACGAGCGGGAAAAATAGCTGGGCAAATCCGCGCCGCCTGGCCCGTTAAGGTGACGTGCGACGGCAAGGCTGCCAGGACTACCGCCGCAGGAGAAAACCTCGTCGAGTTAAAGACCAGGGCGAACCGGACCTATCAGGTTTCGCCGGGGAGCTGAGGACCTTATGGATCCCGGGCTGGGTTTAATCTGGTTTGGTGTTTGGATCGTGGCGCTGACCTGCCACGAAGCGGCGCACGCATTCGCCGCGATGAAACTCGGCGACCCGACGGCCTACCATCACGGCCAAGTTACGTTGGACCCTCTGCCGCATATCAGGAGGGAGCCGTTCGGCACGATAATCCTGCCGATACTCTCATACGCGGTCTTCGGATGGATGCTCGGCTGGGCAAGTGCGCCTGTCGATCCGTACTGGGCTCAGTCCAACCGGCGCAAGGCCGCCTGGATGGCTCTGGCGGGGCCGACAGCCAACCTGATTCTCGTGGCGATAGCGGCAGCGGCAATCCGCGGCGGGATGCTCCTGGGCGTCTTTCACCAGCCCGAAACAGTAGAATTTGTGCAGGTCACAGCAGCCGAATCGCCCGGCTGGATAAACGCCGCCGCGACTGTGGTGAGTATCTGGTTTTCACTGAATCTGATCCTTTTCGTTTTCAACCTGATGCCGCTGCCACCCCTTGACGGCAGCGGCGTTCTGGTGCTGTTCCTCAGCGACAGCACCGCCGATCGATACTGTGAGGTTGTTCATCAGCCGGGCTTGCGGATCATCGGCCTTGTCGTCGCCTGGAACATTGTGGGCTTTGTCCTGGACCCGGTGTGGCTCCGTGCGGTGAACCTGCTCTATCCCGGCGCCGGCTATCAGTGACGACGATCCGGCCGACTGAAGGAAAGCACAATGGTTCGACAGGCTCACCATCCTGAGCGAAGTCGAAGGAAAGTATTGTCTATTGAAAAACCTTCGGGGCCGTAATATCCTATTGCCGAGATTGATTTTCCCGGGGCGAAGATCATGCAGACAAGGAATTTGGGCAATACGGAACTGAAGCTGACGACCGTCGGCTTAGGCACCTGGGCAATGGGCGGGCCCTGGCAGTTCGGCTGGGGGCCGCAGGACGACGATGAAGCAATCGCCGCGATCATCAAGGCCCTCGATATGGGCATAAACTGGATAGACACCGCCCCGGCATACGGGCTGGGCCATTCCGAAGAGCTTATCGGCCAGGCCCTCAGGCGGACCGACGCAAAGCCGCTCATAGCGACGAAATGCGGAATTCTTTGGAATGAAAGGAAAGAAAAAGTAACCTGCCTCAAGAAACGGAGCATCCGCAAAGAATGCCACGACAGCCTTAGAAGGCTCGGCATCGACGTAATAGACCTCTACCAGATGCACT
>Ga0315288_10001483_pt1 | contig 30383 bp, 57 predicted proteins | sample YL17G11_20_MG_FD_203454 | JGI IMG/M metagenome (GOLD analysis project Ga0315288, IMG submission 203454) | Sediment microbial communities from Yellowstone Lake, YNP, Wyoming, USA - YL17G11_20 | ecosystem: Environmental > Aquatic > Freshwater > Lake > Sediment | place: USA: Wyoming | collected... | reverse complement strand
TATACGGGTTATAATTACGCGGACAATAAAATAAACGGGGACTCGTCGGCATCCGCGACAACCGATGTTTCATATGGGTATTATCAGACCATAGCGATTAGTGGAACGGTTCTCGGGGCCACTATTTCGGCGTGGCGTCGGTATGAATCTCAGTCGGGGAACACTCACGACGGACACGTAACATCTACACTCCAAATTAAGAAGCCGGATACTACGGTAGTCACGGTTGCGACAGAGACGAAGACGGCGGAGACTGGAGAGGGATACATAGCCTCCGCCGCCGATGTAAAAGCAATCATAAACTCCGGCGATGGAAACTATGATGTTCGCCTGATTACCACGGTCGCCTCGGCAAATCAGAATACCGAAGGAGCCGCAAGTGTGATTAACCCGTATGGGGACTGGACGAACAGCGGCATGGTTATGGACAACCTAAATTGCTATGTTGTCAGTAATTCTGGCGATGATCTTCATGTCGAGGGATATGTTGAGAAAACATTTGTTGTTGATGTTGCACCATCAACGGCCAGCATTAGCCTTGATGCTCAAAGAATAGTAAACTCGGAAGAACCAACTGTTCCGGGTCACGCTTCATTTACGGTAACCCTAGAGAAGATCGGTGGCACAACCACAACACTTTACACGGGAGATACCGGAGATAATAATTGGCACACTATCTTGGATAACATGGACATACTGTCCTATATAACAACCTCGGGAACCTACAAACTTAAATGTTACGCCCTGGTAGCGAGTGGGTATAGTACTACCTATCCGGTTCTATGGTGGCAAAGTTGGGCGTATTTTGGAAACTGCAATTTACAGGTAACATGGGGCGGCCATGTTTACACCAAAAGCTATGGATATTGGGACAATATTTCACTAAATGTGGTTTCCAGCGTTGGGACGACGACGACCCAAACCCAATATATCGACATCATCAACTCTGCCGAAACATTCCTGGTATCGGCAGATACACAGATGACGGGACTTGCCTCGATAGGCAAGACCTATACATGGTCGGGCCAGTCCGATAACGGGACTCCGTTCTATTCATACTGGCGATCCAAAGATTTGGATTTTGCGGAGATTTTGGGAGAAGGGGCGCACAATATCCACAAAACGATAAACCGGGTACGGTTAATCTATGAGGACATGGATTCTAGTGTCCCCGTATCGGTTTCGATAAGTCCTAATGGCGGTTCTACTTGGGTGACAAAGGCGGCAACGATAGGGACCGGAAGCGGATTGTCAAAGTATTATGATTTCGACTTCTCACCGGATCAGGCAGTAACGGGGTATTTCATCACATTTATAATCCAGGCGTTTTCATCGACCCTTGAATTCAAGTGGACTGGAATCTCGGCGGAATTCTCGCCACGCGGCCCGGCTTTTGACGCCGCAACGGTATAATCATGCCAAATTCAAAGAAAAACAGAACTTCTTTTAAACCTGGTTATAATTATAAAGAACAGTTTGGCCCGGAGAAAGCCGCCGAGATGTTAGAGCAAAAACGAAAACGACTCTTTGGTAAAACTCACCTTGAAACGATTGGTGGCGAGGGGGCAAGAAAATTTCAAGAACAACACAAGGGCCGATTTGGAGAACGGAGTTATCATTGGCATGGCGGACGCATAGATGATGATGGATATATATTGGTTTTGGACCCCGAAAGAACAAAAAGAACAGATGGGAGAACAAGATATATTCCAGAACATCGCCTTGTGATGGAACAACATATCGGCAGGAAATTAGTATCTGGAGAAATAGTCCATCATATAGATGGAAATAAAATAAACAATAATATTGAAAACCTCAAATTGGTTACTAGGAAAGAACATAAATTGGGTTATGCCGCTGTCTATGGAGATGGATTTTTGGCCGGATTGATTTGTGGTATACGCCGTGGATGGAGGAAGTTTTAATGTGTCCCATTGAGGATTCGGGTTCTTTCCCATATCCTGACGAAATGACGACATTCGCTCAGGTCAGGGAATATCTTGTCCGGTTGCGAGAAGCGATAGTTACGAGCAATACGCAACTCTCCTCGAATATAGAGACACGGTTGGCACAACAATCTTATGAGTCGGCGATAACGGCAGGGTCAACCGCCCAATATTGGCGTGGGGATAAATCGTGGCAGACATTGAATCAGGCGGCAATTGCAAGTTTCTTCGGAACAAGGGTAGCCAAAACACTTGGTACTGAATATACGGCCGTAAGTGCAGGGTTGGTCGTGGCGTATGGTTCGTCTAATGATGGTACTTATTATGGATTTATGGGATATACCGGAACATCTTCAGCCGATACGTTAAGAGCCCAGGCTTCTGCCGATTATGATTCAGACTCAGACCCGGTTCTTGCCGGAAGACTCGCATCCATCACCATGCCAGTCGTCAATGGCGAAAAATGGAAGGTCGATTACATTGGAACGGGCAGTGGAACACTATATTGGATTCCAATAGGCGGCTAACGTGAAAATATTTATCGATCCTGGTCATGGCGGAAAAGACCCCGGCGCGGTTGCCGGAGGGATCAATGAGAAAGACATCAACCTCGATGTTGCCGAACGACTGACCGGGTTACTATGGACAAAACATGAAACGATATATTCGCATGAAGATGACGTTGACTCCTCTTTATACGCTAGGACTAGCCTTAGTAATTCTTGGGGTTCTGATTTGTTTGTGTCTATCCATTGTAATTCTGCCGTTTCTACGGATGCTTCCGGGATCGAAACGTGGTACTGTTGCCAGCCGGAATTAGCCAAGATATTTCAGGATTCACTCATGGCCGAGTTTCCCGACCGGAAGAACCGGGGCGTAAAACAGGCCGGGTTCTATGTACTCAAGCATACGGCATGTCCGGCAGTACTTATTGAAATAGGATTCATAAGCAATGACGAGGAGCGAGTATGGTTGTTGACGGAAGACGCGAAAACAAGGATGGCGGTAGCAATGGCAAAGGCTATAAACAAATGGAAACCATCGAATATTTGAAAACGCCGGGTAAACATTTACACATCTTTGAGCCGACCCAAGAGAAACTCGAATCGTTGTCGCGGAAACTCTATCTGAATTACCTCTGGCTCCCGGACGAGTACCGGACGCCGAAGGGGATAGAGGCGACAATGCAGTATCTTTTCCCATACGGTGTGGACAAGGAAATCCGGCCCATGAACATCTTTTATGAGATGGGCGAGTTTCAGGGGTTGCTTGGGTTCGTCAATATGATACCGGAGTATCGAGCTGAGTTGTTTGTCAAGATATGGGACAAGGGGATATTCGGCCCGGACTTGGCAAGGGAAACTAAGATATTGGTTAAGAAATTTATGCGCGAATGGAAGTTGATAAGGCTTGGGTTCTCGACCCCAGATGAGCGGAACGGAAACTTTATCGCCAGGCTTCTCGGGATGAAGAACGAAGGAACAATGGGGAAAGCATTTAGGTTCGACGGGAAAAACCATACCAACTATTTATACCGTCGCATAATGGAGGTTTAATATGAGTGCAGCTATTCCTATTATAACGGCAGTAGCTCCGGCCTTGATTAGCGTTGGCCGGGAATAAAAAACCGACTGAATACACATCGGGGTTATCATCGCAAGATCAGTCGTTCCAGAACTGGATTAGGCAGATGATTCAGCAACAGGCCGCACGGGGGCAATCACCGAATACAATGAACGCTCAGTCGTTGCTTTACAACCGGTTCTTTGGTGGGATGCCGCAGAACATGGGGGGTCAACCACAGGGTATGCCGCAAATGCAGCGACCTCAGCAACCGCAACAGCAGAATTTTGCGGGGGCGTTACCTGGTCTTCTTGGACAATTTAATCAAGAACCATATCCCAGATGATAGATCGGCTCGGAATAAGGCGTTGAATGAATATGGAAATTTAAATCAATATGCGTGATCGATTAGGAAAAAACAGATTTTGGAATATACCGCCAGCTAATTTTACTCAGACGGACGCGGCGCGGTTCCTGAAGGGGCCGTTTACACCATTGACATCGGGATTCACCAAGTCCGCCGATGAATGGAACGCATTTAAAAAGAATTGGGAAGATAAATTTAAACTCCCCGAAATTTAGGAGGGGCCATGATTGATTTTAGCAAGTTCAGTGATCCGACTGGTGGATTTTCATATCCGGGTGCCAAGGCCAAGGCCGAGGATGCGGCATCATCGTATCGGAGCGGATCCCCTAGTGGGGGTGGTGCTGCCGGTGCGAACTCGTATGCTGGAGCGTTGGGTGGGGGTATTACCATGCCTGATGCATGGACGAAAGCCAAGCAATATTGGGAGGCGATGATGGGCGGGTCTAATCTCGCTGGGGGCGGGTTGTCCGGCGAGGCGATGACCAGACTCCGCACACCGACCGATGTTTCCGGGTTGTGGGGGAAATACGAACCGCTCACGCGGCGGATGATTGATGAGGAACAAAAGAACGCCATGGAACAAGCGGGGATGGGCGGTATGCGTCAGTCCACGGTAGCCTCGACTCAACTTGGCGACATCGCTAATAAGTACTGGCAACAGCAGGCGGCCAATATTATGCAACAGGAGATAGCGGCCAAGGAAGCGGCGGCCGGGCGTGACCTATCGGCGGAACTCGGGAGCGGGCAGATGGGGACACAGGCGAGTATCGCCAATATGCAGGGTCGAATGGGCGCGGCCGAGAGTTTGTTTGGTGCGGGATCGGCAGAGAATCAGCTTGCCATGGGACTTATCTCGATGCTCGGTGGATTCGGTCAGCAACAGGAGAACCCGGCATGGATGCAATGGGCTATGCAAGCCTATCCGCAGGGGATGTCTGGTATGCCCCAGACATATCAGCCGTCGTTCTGGGAACAGATGGCAGGCAGTATCCCAGGATTGATGAATCTATTTAGTGGACAAGGCGGTGGGGGAATGAATCCCGGTCAGGGAAGAAATACAAGTAGTTGGCAACAACCATCTTCGACTTATGGCAATGAAAGATATTGGGGGTAATGACTATGCCACAAAGATATAGTCGATACGGATATGGGCCAAGTGAAGAAGAACTCCAAAATTTAGGGGGGCCGTTTTTTAATCCCTATTCCAAGCGCGGCGATGTCGGATACGCACTCCGTCAGGCCGTAAATATGCTCCTGGCGAAGAAACGGGAAGAACAGGACACGGCGAAAGAACGGGCCAAGACAGATTGGGAACAGAAGTTTAAAGAGGCACAACTGGCATTGGAGGAAAGAAGGACTGCGGTTGCGGAAAGGCCAGATATTCAGAAACCACCTATTCCAGAAAAACAATTTGCTCAACCGGATTTGTTGGTTATGGCCGAGAAACTTGTTGAATCCGGGATGTTCGACGATACCCCTCCCAATAAACGACTCGGAATGGCATTTAATTATATCCTCTCGGGCCAACATCCTTCCAGTCAAAGACAACCAGCAAAAACAACCGCTTCCCAAGTAACCGCGTTCCCAACTGGTGGAACCACACAATTGGCAATTCCGCAACAAGGCGCACCTGCGCCAGGAGTCATGCCCCCGATGTCCCCCCATGTTAGACCGAATCAATTATCGGCCACCATCGAAGGTGACAACGTAGTTTTCAACGGCAAGAAATACAAAATATCGAAAGATGGGATTGTCGTTATAGAGGGTAAACCTTACGCGATACGCTAATGCCACAACAAATAACCCTTATCCCGCTTGATGAGGCGGTAGAAGAAAAGAAACGGAAACCCACGACTGGGGAACTGGTCAAGGGAGCATGGGCCAAGGCTATGCCGTTCGGCCTACCGATTTCCGAGACAATCAGTCATTTGGCAACCGGGGGAGTTGGGGCCGTAGGCGGCCTAGTCGGATTCGGGGCAAAACTCTTGGCGGATTTAGTTCCAGGTGGCGAGAAACCGTCTTTCGCAAGAGCGCGGGAAACTATGGGTGGCGTATCTGAGGCATTGACATATAAACCACAGACTCCCGAAGCCCAGAAAATGACAAGGGTTACGCTTGTCCCATTGGAATTAGCGGCCAAAGGAATCAAGGGTGGATCGGAATTAATAACCAGCGATCCAGAAGTCCAGGCCGGGATACAGACGGCGGGGGACTTGGGGCTTTTCATGCTCATGGGCAAAGCGGCCAAGGGATTTAAACAACCCGAGATCGGTGCAAAGTTCAAACCGGTTACGGAAGCACCAACACCTAAATTTGTCGAAGAGCCGATTAATCCGACATTTGAGAAATTTGGGACACTGTTCAAGGAATTCCGCAAGGGACAAAAAGAACAGGCCGTGATTTATTCCAAGGAACGCGGGGCAAGACTCGGAGAAGGATTAGAAGCCGCCGAAGGAAAAGTAGGGCAGGAATATTTTGATACCATTAAGTCCAAAATGGGCGGAAAAATAGAGCGGGTTCCGTTTAAGCATGACTTCACACCTGGACAGACGACTGAATTATATGATGGAGTAAAGGGTGCGGTATTCTTAACGAATTGGGAAAAACTCCAAGCCGCCCGTGCCTTGGATGCGGTATTCAAAGAGGGTACGGTTCCCGCTCCGGCAGATACGGCGTTGCTGGCTAGGGCTTATGGAAAATCATTCGTTAAATCTATGCCACGCAATATCATCAGCGAGATAGCGAACATCCCACGTTCCATGATGGCTTCCGGCGACTTGTCATTTGGGCTTCGCCAGGGTATGCCGCTTGGCGCAGGGTATCCCAAGGAATTTGCAAGGGCCATGGCCGAACAAGTTAAATACTTCGGGAGTGAGGGCGTTTATCAAGGGGCCATGAAGGAAATCGCTCAACGTCCGACATATCAACTCATGCGCGGTGGTCCAGGTCGTCGTGTTGAATTGGCATTGACGGAGATGGGGCCGATGACGGGATTGCGAGAGGAGAAATACCTATCCCCGATTGCCGAGAAAATTCCCGGTATCGGGCCAATCATCCGGGCTTCTGGTCGGGCATATACGGGTGGACTAAATAAATTAAGGGCTGATGTATTCGACAGTAAATTCCATGATGCTGAAGCCGCTGGTTTTAATCCCGCTCAAAATCCAATGCTCCTAGATGCCATGTGTGATTTTATCAACACGGCAAGCGGTCGTGGTTCGGCCAAACCATTGGCTAACTCCACTCAGCTTTTGAACGCGCTCTTCTTTTCTCCTCGCCTAGTTTTGTCTCGACTTCAAATGATCGGGAAGGCAGTTAATCTCCCATTGGAAAAGATAATCCATCTGGCAAACCCAGATTGGTGGACACAGACGCCAAAGCCGGTAAGAATCGCAACGCTACGGACACTACTCGGATTCGCCGGGATGTTGACCACTACCGCCGGACTCCTCAAGTTGGCGGGGGCAGAAGTATCCCTGGATGCCCGAAGTTCTGATTTTCTAAAGCCAAAATTTGGGAATACTCGCATAGATTTAGGGGCTGGATTCCTGCAATATATTAGGACATTCGTTCAACTTCTAACCGGTCAGGTTGTCAGCACCAGGACTGGAAAAATAACGGAAGTCGGTGAAGGATATAAACCGCTTACACGATGGGACATTGCAGAGCGGATGGTGGAATACAAGACCGCACCAATTCCGAGTTTTGTCATAAATCTACTTCGAGGAAAGTCGGTATTCGGGGAGAAATTGAATATCCCGAAGGAAGTCCTGCAAAGACTTACGCCGATGGTTTGGCAGGACTTTTATGATATCGCCAAGGACGACCCCAAACTATTGCCGCTTGGTGTTCTCGGGGTTTTCGGGGCAGGATTACAAACTTATGAGCCGAGTCCCAAAAAGTCTGGGAGTCTATATTTTTATACGAAATAACCATGAATGAAAAGACTCGGTTCAAACTTGTCCTTCTCCTCATCGCCCTATTTCTCATCGAGGCGATACTGAAGACGATATTCAGGGGGTTCCCCCTGACGGAACTCTATGCCGCGCAAACATTGGTGAGCGGAGCTTATACAGCCGCAAAGACATATTCAAATACACAGGAGTCGAAGAATGGGCAAAATAAGCCTTAAAACAGCCTTAATAGGGGGTCTAATCGCGTCATGCGTGGTGGTGGCTACCCTGAGCAGGGCTTGCCGACTTACCACGAAAATAGGCCACCTAGAGGGCCAAATTGAGGAAATTTCGGCCATATCCGAGACCGACCGCAAGGCCGCAGAGAAGACTATCGCCGAACAGACCAAAATCATTGGTGACATGACCAAGAAGATTGAAGTCGCCAATACTGAAGTGTTCAAAAAGAATGAACAGATCAAAAGCGTGAACATGACGCTTGAGGAACTCGATAAACAATACAAAACCTTGACGGATTGTCCTTTACAGCGTGACAATTTGACGAAACAAGTGACGGCGTGGAAGGATAAATTCTCGCTGGCCAAAGGTATAATCGAAGACAAGGACGGGATCATATTCAGCCTTACGGATAAATACGAAGCTCAGATCAAGATAACCGCCGCCGTCCAGGTTCAGTTGGATAATTGCACCACCATGCAAACTCTATTGGAGAAGGAAGTCACGGCGTTGAAGTGGGAACTGAGAAAGTCCAGACTTGTCGGCTCAGTGAAGACGGGAATTGTCCTCGCAGCCGCAGGTTATGTCATATACGGTCTAGTGAAAGGAAAGTAAAATGCCGGAAACAAACGGGGGATTCAGGGACGACACGAAGGAATTTGTCGGCTACGTCAAGGCGTGTCTTGAGGGCAATCAGAGAAACATGGACGAGATCAAGGGCGACCTGAAGGAGATCAAGCAGTCCGTGAGCAAGCTCAAGTTGCGGGTAGCCGCCATCGGCGGCACGGTATCGTTAATCGTGAGCTTGGTCATGTTCCTCTTGAAGTCCGTATTCATGCCATGAGTAAACCGAAATCTGAAGAGAAGGAACGCATAGCCGCGCTTACCGAACTCCGCAAGAAAAAATGGAGGGCGGTGTTCAAGGCCAACCTGAGTGTCCTAGAGGGAATCCGGGACGACCCAGACGCCAAGGATAAGGATAGAATCGAGGCGGCACGGGTTATGGGAAGAATGATGGATGTTCTCTCCCCGGAAAAAATCCAACAATCGACAACCGGAAAGACATCCTCGACTCCGTGGTACGAGGAAAAACTCTCCGAGGAAGATCAGGCCGATATTGACAGAATCATTAATTCCGCTAAACCAAATTAATAAATGGTCGTTGCGCAAGATACGTGCGCTTATTGACCGTAGCTTTTTCCACTTCGTTAAGGTCGTGGGCGGCCCGTCGAGCGGACGGGACATCTGCCCGGAGCTTTTCATCCCCCTTTGTAACTTCGCGCAGGACAAGTCTATTCCGCGCAAATTCATCGCCATGCCCCGCGATTGGTTGAAGTCTACGGTTTTTACTAAATGGTTTGTGATATGGCTCTATCTCCAGAATCAAGAACTCCGCCAATTGATTGTCTCGGAGAATGAACGCATTGCCGCAAATTTCTTGCATTGGATAGAAAAAACCCTTCTAAATAACAAAAAACTCCGTACTCTTTATCCCGACAAATTGGGACAGATTAACAACACCTGGGTTCAGAAGAACAGATGGAGTGGGACGGCCTGCGACTTGCCGCGCAAAGAGATTTATTCAGAACCATCGATTGTTGCCATCGGGGTAGGTGGGGCCAGCCAATCCTATCATTTCGATTATATCCATCCAGACGACCTTGTGGGTCAGGCGGCCATGGAGTCGCCAGTTATCCTCGGCGGCGTATGTCAATGGTTCGACAATATCGAAGAACTCATGGTTGAGCCGGATGTCACTAAGCCTAACCCGAGTGGGCTATTAGGGGTCGGGACGCATTGGGGGCCAGGGGATTTCTTCTGTGAGATACAGTCAAAATATCTCAACAAATACCAATGGAAAATAGTCCCCTGTCAGAAAGACCCGGATTATATCGACACCTTCCCAGACGGGACGCCGGGGATGGCCTGGACACAAAACGAAAAATCGGATCGGGCTGAAAGTAACTGGCCGGAATATAAGAATACCGAATACTATAGAAAAAAACAGGCCGAAGACGAAATCTTGTACTGGTCACAACACATGAACGACCCGCACCGGGCGTCGGGATTGACCAAGATCGACGGTGCGTGGTTCAGATTCTTCCATTTCGAGGATAGGAACGGCATCAAATTTGTCGTCTGTGATGATCCCGTTACCGACGAGAACAAGAAGAAAGGCTACCCGGAGTTTCGGTTATCGTCTATTCGGTTATTCGCAATGATCGACCCCGGCGGGTTTGCCGAGACGAAGATGATTAAGCGCGGTTCGAATAACGCCATCGTCATTGCCGGTCAAGCCCCGGATTCGATCAAGAAGTTTGTCGTGTGGGCATGGGCGGGGAAAGAGAAAGACCCGGATAAGTTCATGGACATCATATTCAACGCTCATAAGGAATGGAATCCGGTACTGTGGAGGATAGAAACGTTCGGCGGCCAGGACTATATCATGCGGCATATCATGTTGGAACGTAAGAAACGCGGATCGACGCTGAGGATTGCACCGCTTCCGAAAGATGTGACGAAGGATATAAAGGACAATGAAATCCAGGCACTTATCCCCCCGATAGCCAACGGAGAATATATCTTCCATAAACCGACACAGGGGATGCTGTTGTCGGAGTTAAAGAATTATCCCGGCGGGTTGACGAATGATCTTGCGGATTGCCTAGGAAAGTTGAATAAATATTGCGGGTTCACGCGAACGAAAAAGAAAGAATCGACGAATCGGAACACGATTGATTTTCGGAATATACTGGAAGGAAAAAACGAGTGGACTGGATACTAAGCCCTCCTCTCTATCCATCTTAGGGTTGACCATCGTTCTCTTACTTCCTCGTTTCGGCAATCGTCGCAAAAATAGGTATATTTCGGGTGTTGATATTTATGCGGCTTGAATAGATGGTGACAGATATTGCACTGCCGTTCAATCCCGACCCGCGCAGATTCATCGCCACGATGTTTTGGCGCACAGTCCTCGCAACGTCCCGCGCTCCCTTTACTAATCGGCTTCCCACAATCCAAACAAGTCTTCATTTCCTCACCTCCGCTTCGGCCATCAGGCGCGTGGCCTCGGCTTTAATTAAATCCGTATTTTCAACTTCTTCTAAGGTGAACCGCTTTCCATTGCGATAATTCCCGCAATCGCACCAGGGACAAAGTGCCGTCCCGCCCATTGATGCTGAGACAACCGGAAGGCCGCAGCAAATGCAAGGTGCGGTTTCGTCATATTCAACCTCAATAGTTTTCCCTTCTAGCGTGTTGTATTTAACCTTTTTCATCTTCCCCTCCCGCCGAGGTCGGCTTGACATATTTTCTTTCTTGAATAAATGACTTGACCCCCCGATCCAAACAATGCTCACAAATTCTAGGTTCACTCTTTGTTTTTCTAAATAATTCAGAACTACACTTTTGACATTTCCATATAAATATCATCTCTTCTCCCCTTCCCTGGCGACAAGCAAAATACAATCCTCGATTTTCTTGATGTTTTTTAGATGCTCGGCGGGTAGGTCGTCAACTCCCTCTAATCGGTATTGAGCGGCTTCAACCCGAAGAAAATCCAATGTATCAATCATACTGGCTTTTTCTCTGTTGGTCAGTTTCATTTCTTCCCCTCCAATTCAGCAATCAATCTTTGTGACTCGTCCATCTCCTCGGCGGCCTTTCGTATCGGGGCCTCCTGGCGCACTTGTTCCCTAGTCTCCTCAAGGGTTTCCGGTAGTCCAGAAATTGTCGCCCGAATCTGTTGCAGGGCCAGAATTATCTCGTCGGCCATCTGTGTATGGAAATCAATGAACCGATAGGCAAGTTTCAGTTTCTTTTGGGCCGATCCGAACCTTAGAGCATTTACCCATTTCTGGTTTTTATCCGACCACAACAACTCATACAGCCGAATTTTATTCCACGGCAGATACCCCTCTGCCGTCCCTACGCTATGGAAGATGAATATCCCCCGCTTCGCTATTTCCCCGGTTACAAGCAACCCGTCGTTATCCTGAAAATGAAGTTTCTGAATCATGCCGTTGCCTCCTCTTCGGATATCAATCTTCCTGGTTCTTTTCTTTTATGCCTGAAGGGCATGTCCAATTTGTTATGACATCTTTGGCAAAGAACTATAAGATTTATTTTCCGGTTATCGGTTGGATCGCCATTGATATGATGCACGGTTAGGACAACTTCGCTATTGGTTATTGGATGAAGATCGCCGTTCCCTATTCGACACAATTCACATTTCCATCCAGCTTTTTCTCTCAAATAACGGGAAAGTCGATCCCAAAGTTTTGGATATAGATTTTTCTTTTCAGGTTTAATCGGCATTACTTTTTCCACGCCTTCCTCATCGCCTTCCGCTCCTCTCGACCAAACTTAATCACCGAAAATCTTATCCCAAAATTTTTGCCATTTAGTCCTTGGCCCAAATTGATTACAACTGTCATAAAATTCGACTCCTCGTTTGCATCCTTGATAAATGGTCGCGCTAACATCCCACCAATAAAATCGGCAGTGGAAACAATCTACTATTCCCGCATTAGCCATCGAATATTGAGCGTCTCTAGCATCTATTAACGCTTCATCCCGAGTGAGAGACATCCCCCCGGAACAAATATGCAGTCCTTGCTTATCACGTAATTCCCAATAATATCCAAGTTCACATAAATCAATTTCGATCCTTGATTTTTTCATCCTCATTATCCCTAATACACCACCTCGTTATACGCCTTCCTCATCGCCTTTCGCTCCTCCCGGCCGAAGAATTGTTGGGGGTTCATTTCAACTCCCACTTCCTTACTTGATCTTCATGGTCAAATCCCTGAAGCACCGACCGTATCTCATACCCCTCGTCATACAATCGCATAATCAAATCATCAATCAGTGTCATATCGACCCAATTGTGGATATTCCCGCGTTCCGGCAAAAGTCGATAGGAAAGTTCAATAGCCTGTTGTTTGGTCATAATGGGTTCGGCTCCCTGTCACAGTGGATTGTTTCGCACAATATTTTAATTGGTGAATCTATTAAATATTGCCAGAAAAGAAATTTATGATGGAGGAAATGATCCCTCAACATAATCTGTGCATATTCAGCGTGGGCGGAAAATCTTTTATTACTAGGGACAAAATCGAAATAAAGCCAATTCAAGAAGTCGTTCAAAACCGGGATAAAAATCCGCTCGATCTTCCCCGTCCCGTTGCTCGATTTATCAATAATCTTTATCTGTTTTCCCAGACTCAGAAAATATAGCCACTCGTCCGGCACACCCCATAACAACCGCGTATAGTTCTTCTGTTCGACATCCGTTGACCGGAAATAGACAAACCGCCTGCTTGTATCGCGATCAGCGCATTGAGTCAGGTTATAGTAGGTGATGATATCATTCGGGTTTGACATCGGGCGTCTCCACGTTTTTCAATAGTTCGTCTTTGTCTTTCTCCTTTGCATCTCCCACATAATATCCATGCTCATACATCCAGCGCACAAATTGAAAATGGGAGTCACTAGCACTGATGGATATCCCGCCCTCATAATACTGATTGACCAAATCCCGCGCCTCGATCTCTTCAAGTTGTTTCATCGGTTACCTCCTCCTCAACGATGTGACATTTGTTCCCATAGAGCCAACTGATGAATAGTTCCGCCCCGCGTTCTTCGAGTCCATATGGTTCATGGACATTTTCAATCATCCAATCAGTCCAATCTTCAATCATATTTTCCGCTTGTTCCTGGTCGAGTTTCCTCATTTCTCATTCCCCCCGATGATATCGGCGTCAATGGCCGCATCGTCCAACCTAATCGGTTCGGCCTTGTTCTCCTTGAGCATCCGCGCCTCAAGCTCATCGAGCTTCGCCATGCGGTCGTCGATCAGCGCGTTGATCGCCCGCCTGAGTTCCGCCATGTCAATCCTCTCCTGCGTGATGAATCTGTTGTCTCCGTTCATTTAATCCTCCAAATCCCGCCCGCACCAGGGGCAGTAATCTATTACGGTCTCATACATCATCCATTTTCCGCTCGGCGGATAGAATGATATAATATTATCATTAAATGCTTGAAAAAAATCACGACAATGATAGTTCTCGGATGGAATGCAACAGTCTATCTTCGCCGGTTTCTTGCCCTTCGGCTTGAGCGACTCCATGGTTTCGATTATCTGTCTCGCCGTGTTCTCGACCCCAACGATCTCGGCCAATAATTCAGTCCGCTTTTTTTCGTCCATGTTTTTCCTCGATTTCCTCAAATATTTTATGTTGCGCGGCATCCGCGAGCAAGATAATATTGTCTATGGCACGAAGGATATGACAGCCGGAATTAATCCAGAGCATACAGTCCAAGAGACACCACCTTTGGCCAAGTGGACACCAATTCTCATCTGGAATTTGTTTGTTTATCATTCCAATGCTCCTCTTGTGTTATCCAAATATTATCATATTGTCCATGGCATTTTAATATTGCTGCCGCTAGTGTTTTCAGCGAATGAATAGGCGACAGTCCATCATTGTTATCGTCGCCGGTTGATTCTATAACATAATAAGTCCTTCTGTTTATCCACGCCTTCGGCGGCCGACCCGGTTTTCCCGACTGCCATTTTCTCATGGTGTAATAATCTCATATATCTGTTTTCGGTTATCATATGTCCTATTAGCACCGCCACCGCTATAGGTGGCACCGACAAATGTTATGTTTATATGTTCAACAACGGCCGGCTTTTTTGCTTTTTCCTCTGCATAACTACCGTCATATTCTAGGGCGGAACCAATAATATAATCGTATCCGGTCTTTTTAATTATCTTATTTCGCGCCGGTTCATACCATGTAACCGGTATCCTGGAAGTAATGTGGAAATGTCCACTGAATATGGCATCGGCGGTAGGGCAGATGAGCCGTAGTTGATCCGCCCGATTGATCTTTCCTCCCGCCGTATATCCCCCCCCATAATTGTGGTGGAAATAACAGTTGAATCCGTATGGTGTCCGGCATGACGGCAATTCAAATACGGCATAACAGGAGAACCCGGCATAGCGAATCCCAAGCCGTGTGGCGATGTAGGTTTCGGGGATTATCCCGGCCACCCGCATTGTCCTCTGCTCATGGTTCCCGGCGATGAGGAACAACCCCTTGTCTTTTATCGGGGTAAGGATATCTACGATGTAGTCCATTTGATCCTTCGGCGGGGCGGTTTGGGTATAGACATCGGACTTGCTGCCGACTATCGCGTTTTCCATAAAGTCGCCCATGCCGCACCACCATGCGTTGTCGTTGTGCTTGATCTCATCTACCACTTTTTCGATGAAAGATTCATTACATTGACAAGAGCCGAAATGCCAGTCACCGAGGGGAAAAAGCTGGAAAGACTTACGCTTGTCGAATGACTTCTTATAAAACTCCATTATTTCCTCACCATGGCATAACATTTAATCAGCCGATATACACAACCCGCACACATCCATTTCGGACGGCGTTCCTCGACCTCCGGCAATGCGATAATCTCTTTTGTCTCCGGCCCGTAGAATTTTATGGCGTTGTCGATAATCCCTTTCCGCCGCAACATCGCCGCCCAATTCTCGCGTATCTCGACATCCGTAAACTCCATTGTCCACGCCTTGAGTCCGATCCCGTTATACTTATCCGGCCGCTGCTTGTTCATCTTTATCGACCAGGGCAGATAATCACTCATGTTCCCGGCGAGAAAAAAGACGATGATATGACCGACCCGCATTTGCATAACGTTCAAATAGCCTTTCATCCGCTCCATCCAATCCGGGTGCTTGGTATCGGGCCGGAACCACTCCATCCCCTCGGCGGTGCTTTTTATCTCCGGCACTCCGTCCATAATGATCTCATCGTCTATCGTACAGGTTATCCCATCGAGTTCCATGGGCGGTTGCTCCGTCCCTATCGCCCGCTCGAATACCCGCCCACGAAAGAACCGGAGCGCAGATGTTAGATCAATCGGCGGTATCTGTTCAGGCGGCAGGATATGGCGATAGACGGCGGGGAGTGGACAGAGCTGGAGGTCGGATAGGTGTATCCCCTCACGGGTTTCGCTATATTTTATTCCGGCCATTTTCCTTCGGCCCATCATAAAGTCAATTATCCGTTGACCATACAGGGCAGCAAGTTCCCTGTTTTCCTTAATCGTCATGGTTTATCTCCGTCGATATTTTTATACTTGTGAACCCTTGAATATTTGGTCTTTTCTTCGGCCAAATCGTCGGCATCCGGGGTACGCCATCCTAAGCCATCTGGAATAAATCGCCAACCGCCGATAAGTCTAAATTTTTGGATTTTCCCATTCGGGTTATTCTCGCCGTCCGTCCAGTTCTTCGCCTTGACGATCTTGATAACACCGGGATTGATTGCGAGATACAATCTTGCCTTGTCCATGGTGGCTTGTCCGCCGCGCCCGAAGTCGGTCTGTTCGTTCTTCTGTATGGCTATCACCGCTATCCCCTTGTTGAGCTTGTTCCATATCCGGCTGATGTATGCCTTGACCTTGTATTCTTCGCCGGTTAAGCTCTCCAGGTAGTCTATGCAATTCACCGCATCCGGCCTTATAACGTCCTCGAAGTGTTCCGTTCTATCCCAGACATTGATCTTCCACTCCTCGATTTTGATATCCTGGAATTGTGTGAGTCGCAACCGCGTCTCGCTGTCGCCCATCTCGCTCGAAAAATAATGCACCTCGAATTTGTCCATGTTCATCTTTGCAAAGTTGAGCAAAAAGGCGGTCTTTCCCTCATTACTTTTTCCGGCCAGGACGACAATATTCTTCTCAAAAATATTGACCACGTTCTCCAATTCAAACGGCCACTTGAGAAATACGGGGTCGATGGGCGCATTGAGGAAATCGACCTTGACACATTCATCGACGACCTTCCGATACTCCCCGCTGTGTCGGCTGCCGGACTCGATGATCTTCTCTTTCTTGAGCCGCGCCAATGCGACCCTGACCGAATTCTTCGCCTCCTTGTCGCCCTGTCCGATAGCAAGGTCAAAGTAGATATCGGAGATTCGGAATGTTCCTTCACTTTGTGCGATCCATTCCCCGACTTCCTTGGTGATGTTCCGGTCTTTACTGGTTGCGACGGCGACGGATTCACGGACGATCTCCCCCACCCGTTCAAGCGGCAGATCATATTCTTTGGCCAGGATATCGGCCATGGCGAGGATTTTCTCTGCCGGGATTCGTCCCCGAGCAAGCGCGAAACAGGATTCTCTGAGTTCATTTTCCTTCTTGGTCATGGTTTAGATTTTTCTCGAATAACACTAGAATGGAATCATATAAGAAAATCATACATTTGTCAAGATACAGGTCGATAAACATCCGGCGGTCTTCCTGGAACTCGCCATGGTGTTTCCGGCATAGCGGGATTGCCCAATGATCTTTTGCCCCCGCACCCTTTGTCAACGGGAAGTGGTGCGTATCGACAACATCCCCGACTTGCGGCGGGTTGCAGAGAATACACCCATGCCGCGTAAGGTATTCCAGGTACTTTTTGAGTACGTTCATACCCCTTTTTGACTCCATTACGGCGTCAACGACCGATTCCATGTGTTCCTTATGCGGCGGCAGTTCCTTCGATTTGTGCGGCAGATATTTCTGTTTTATATCGTTCCATGAGATTTCTTTGGAAAACGGGGCGGCGGAGAGGTCGGGATAAGACTTACTAAATTCCACGCAGTAGTAAAGGGTACGTTCCGAGCATCGCAAATCGACCGCGAGTTGTTCTATCAGGTTAAAAGTCGATATACCCTGTCGCTCGGCAGCGTCCGAAACAATTATCCCTAGCTCATGCCGCCCCTCAATTAGACTCCATCGCATAGCGAATCCAGTCTCGACTAGGCACGACTTGGCATGGTCTATCAGATAGCCGTACCACTCGGCTCCGGTATCAATCAGTTTCGCCGGAAGATTCATTTCACTTTTTCCCAATCCCAATCATAGGCACTTTGTGCGTTTTCCTTAATCAGCCGCGAAATCTCGTTATATCCCATGTCGGTCTTCTCCCCTCCGTATTTCAGCATCAACTCCGTCGCCTCGATTCCACGTTGATACGACGATTGTGCCGTAATAAGCACATTCTTATCCGGCGCAACCAACGGCGGCTCGGGTGGTTCTGATCCCGTGCCTGAATTATCAATGGTTGGCCCATGCACTTTTGTGCAATTATCAAGGTTATAGAATTGCCCGTTCTGGGTATATGCCACTTTTGCCGCATCCCCAGTTTTTACCGACTCTACACCTTTCCCTATTTCCGGCTTAAATGTTCCGGCCCATATCTCAACGCCGTTATCATCCCCAAATTTGATTGACCACATTTTCTTGCCCGTCGTCTTTGTCGGGGCAATACGAACCGCTAAAATCGTCCGTTCAAGTTCCATTATTTTTTCTCCCTATATAATAAACGCCAGCCGCGACCATAACTGTCGTAATCCTTTTTAAATTCCACATTACAACTGGGGCTATTATCAATAACCGCGTCTCTTAGATCAAAGCTAATTTTTGAAGCACTGTTTCTCCCCTGGAATATATACATCTTTGCACTTGTGCAATAAGCATTTAAAAAGAACGCGGATTCAACCTCTAATCTCTTCCATTCGCTCGTTATCAATTCCGGCCACAATTCCTGGGCAATAGTCTTGAACTGTTCACATTTCGCCATTACCGCCAACACCCGGTCTTTCTCGATCTTTAATTCTTCACTCATTTTATTTTCTCCTCCATAATAATCGGTTCGGGTAGGCCGTGCTTCAATATCCCATGGACTTCACCCATTGTAAACCCCTCGATCATCCCGGCCAAATACGACCGGTCGGAATGTTCAATCAGGAATTTGATCTGACTAATCATCAAATCCACGCGCCCATTCTCCCCGGTGCGGTATTTCATGCCGCGCAGGAAGTCGTCCAGCATATAGCCTAGTTCTTCTTTTGGAAATCCCATTTAATCCTCCATCGCAAATCCGAACCAACAGAATTGAAATAAAAGGGAAGCTACAAATAGGAACCAAAAAAATACCTGATGAGGAAACAAGGAGATATTAGGCGGCAGCGTAACCTCTGTCCCATCACTTCCGTTGTCTAATACAACTTCCCTGATTTTCATTAGGGCATTGTCTCTTTCAAGTTGAGCCAACGAAGTGCCATTTTCTTGCCTCTTTATAATATCGGAAAGTGTATCTAATGCCCCCTTGGTTTGTTTATACCAAATGCCCAGGTCTGCGCGGGGGGTGTGAAAAACAAGAGCTGAATTTCCCGTTATTAGACCGTGTTCTTCCATGTACCTAACAGCCCCAGACAAAAATTCATGGGCCCTTTCTATTGTCGGAGCATCACCGGCCAATTTCAGATAATCCTTACAACCCATTTTAAAGTTATACCAAGCCATTGTTGCCCAAACCAAACAGACAATCAAAATGATCGTCCCCAAAATTGCCAAACCGATCAGAACTCTTCCCATTTTATTTCTCCTCGTATTCTACGATTAATTTTATTTTCGCAGTTTTGACCAATTCATAGACCCCGATGATATTTTGATCTCTGTCGGCCAATTCCGATGCATCTTCTTCGGCCAGGAAGAATTCTTCCTTTGTCCCCGCGTTTTCCCTGAAAACATAAAGCCTTCTCGGATACTTTTTCATTCAGGAAACTCATTTCCCGTTTCCTCCTTGTTGGGATTAATTTGCTCAAGTTTGGCCTTGAGTTCAGAGAGTTCTTTCTGTGCGGCATTATATCTTGAATAATAATCAAGCCACCGCGCCTCTGCGTCTTTTAGATTTTTTGTCAAATCGTCAATCATCGGAGTAGATTCTACAAAACATTCATCTTGAACAATCTCTACCTTAATTGGTTCCGGCCTTTCTGCCGTTCCTTTTGGCGTATATGTTTTTTTCCCATAATCGCCCTGATAAATTTTAGCGTTTTCAAGTGCCGCCAAAATTGCACCGACTTGCCCTCCGGCCTCAATTCCCAAGAAATAATAACCGACCTGAATCAAGATTTTCATTATTTTTTCTCCTTTTTATGGAAATAGATTACCATGATCGCCGCTATCACCAGCCACGAAATGAACGATAAAACGGCGTTATTCATGCTTCCCCCTGCCCTACCCCCCGGCTCGGCTTAGATCGGGGCTGTTTTGCCCCCTTTTCGATACAGCCGTCATGTTTTTCGACAAAGAAACGCCTCTCCAGTGACCTCGCTTCCTCTTTATAGCCAAATTTTCCATTCTCCTCAAAATTATCCGGATCAAATAATTCTTTATCGAATCTTTTTATGGCCGTATTGAGCCTCTTTCCGAATCTAAGATACCAGAGTTGACAGGTAGTCCCACTACAAAATTTGACTTCAATAGGATTATCCCCGGCACATTCGACACAGTGCCGCCGTATTTGTTTAAGCGGATCACATTTTCTCATCCTTGCATTACCTCTTTATATGCCCTACCCATAGCTTGCATTTCTGCCGAGCCAAGCTCCATCTCTTGCTTCAAATTCGGCGTACTGAAGCCCCGAAAGGCACTCGCACTGAGATGATCGAAACCAACTGTGCGCCGCAAAAAGTATTTGCACAGATGATAAAGCTGAGTCGGGGACGGCTTGCGCGTCTGCGGATTTGACCAGAAATCGTATCCGGTTGATTGTTTCTCCTGATCTTCTCCGTCATCCGAGGGATATAAACCCAGCGACATAAGTTGTTGACATCCGGGCGATCCGGCCCACCATTTATCCATGGTCGCCTCACTTCCGCAACAATGGCAACATGAAATATACCCCCCGTCCTTCAGATATTGAGCATAGTCGCCGCTATCAATGAACGGAATGGAGATATACTTGGGAGTTATGCCTTCGTCTTCCAGGATCGAAACGATATGCTTAACGCGGTCAAGATTCCTTTCCTCATTCGCCGGTTCAAAGATCACGTTTGGCTTGTAAATTTTCGCAGCCTGGATTAGCCTCCTCAAAACATCGTCCTCCAACCAACCCTTATACGGCATGAGGGAAAGGATGAGCGTCAGGTCACGTTCCCTGATAAGCGATAGGACATAATGGAAGTGTTCATAATAATCGGCATCGCGGCCAGGGACATAGCTTGACCATTCAGGTGACTCGTCCATGAACGCCGACAAACTCCGTAAACTATTTATCCCATTCTCGACTAGGCAATCGAAATATGCGGGTAAATCGGCGGCTTTGAAATACTGCCCGTCCCTGGAACAGGTGATGGTCAAACATCCGCCGCTAAAACACGGGAGTTTGCCTGTCTTCCAATATGGGATATCGCATTTTTTGATTACGGGCGGTGGGGGCGGAGGAGGTGGAGGTTCGGGGGGCAATGGCGGTACAGTAGGTTCATATCTTTGACAGTCGCATAACTCATACCACCAACTACATTTCTTCGCGTTCTTACAAAATGCTTTGCGGAAATTAATCATGGTTTTTCCTCTCTCTCACGAGTCGCCGGAGTTCGGCTAGTAAGGGACAATGCTTACTATCAGCCGATAGATAACCCATGCAAGATGGATCACAACATAGACATCTCAATCTAGTTGCTTCACTCAAAAGCTGAAATAGTTTTTTCTTGCTCGGCCTATTTTTCATCGGATACCTCCTGTTTGGCCTTCTCATACCCCTTGTCATAGCCCTCATCATAGTATTTTGCGAGGCACTTCTCGCATGGCTCGACCGTAAAAGAGGGGTGTCCGCGTCGGCTAGAATCCGAGGATTTATTACAAAGGCCCGCACCACATGAACAGAAAATCTCAATGTCGATGCTTATTTCAGGCATTGTCCACCTCATATCCGAGTTCCTTGAGTCCGGCCATTAGGGGCCGTCTCGCCCACAATATTTGATAGCATTTAGATATTGCTCCACCCACTCCCTGCTTACCTTGCGCTCTATGCGGCGGCGGATGGCCTGATAAATCTCTTTGTGTTTTCCCTCTATCGGCATACTTTCCGGCCCGTTGGAGAACCACTCAAAATACATGGCATCTAGAGCCCGCAACATTTCTTCCATCGTCGGTTCGTCGGGCATCTGGGGCTCCTTGATCTCCGCTTCGGCCATCAGGCGACTTTTTTTGATACACTTATTATCATCGTCCAAATAAATGCAATGGATCACTTCACTACCCAAATATTCATCCTCCTCATAGTGAGGACAGTTTGCATCGGGGCAATCGTTATACCCTACCTTTTTCATCTTCCCCTCCCGCCTACCAACCTGGATGCTCTGGAAGATTTTTAAATTCTTCATCAGACATCTCTGAAACTTCTACTGTCCACTTAGCCCCATTTTCATCCTCTCTAAGTTCTTCCATAAATCCGAGTAATCCTTTTTCGCTAAGAGAAAGAATCATTGGCCCACCACAACCCCACGGATTAACTTTTATTACTTTCATCTTCCCCTCCCGCCGAGGTCGGCTCTTTTGGTTCATCGGGCCAGCCATCTCTTTCCCAATGTGTCCATGAAATATTCATCGCCCTGGTTGCTTGCTCCATTGTGATAATGCCCATTTTAACCAACAACTTAGCCAAGCCGACAAGCTCATGGATGTCTCTATTTATCATTAGCCCTCCTTCTCCCCTCCCCGGGCGGCGTCAATCACCCTCCGAATCTGCCGCACGGCGAGACGACATATTTCCCGGTAGGAACAATCAATACATTTGATGCTCCCTGTTGTCAAAATAGTTTCAAAGAGTATACAAGATCTCCTCCATTTGCTTAAAAACCAATTCAGATTCTTTTTCGATAGTGGTTTGGTCATGTCTCCCCCTTCATCTCACGACGTTGTAAATCTTCATAGTGCTTTTTTAACCTGGCTTCTTCCCAATATTCGCACTGGAGACAATCGGGTTTTAAATTAGAGGCCATTGGAAGATTCTCGCAACTGCCGCATGCTTCACCCGAGAATAAGCAATGGGCTGTCTTTCTCCAAAAGTAAGCCTTAGTCACTGCTTCTCCCCTTCCCGGGCGACGTGGCCGAGGATGAGGGCGCGGATTTCGTCTATATCTGCTTGGGTCAATTTGCGCTGATTTATCACATCGTCCATAGAGAGCGGACCGCAGAGTCCCGGCTTGACAAATCGCCATAATCGTTCCCGCTCCTCCTCGCTCGGCCCCGCAAGCGCGGCCCCTTCCTTTGGGCATGGGCGATCCGGAGTCCATTCCGTCATCTTCAGCTCAAGCTCGGCAAGGATGGCTTGATATATCCCAATGTTGTATTTAGTTTCTGAATAACTCGGACGGGTCTCATCCACGTCAAGGGCCTCTAGGTGCTTTAACCATTCCGTATCCCGCGCAATCTTCTCCTCCAGCCACGCAATCATTTCCTCGTTAGTTGGCATCGCGGACCTCCCTTTGCTCAATCAAAAACCTAAATGGACAGGAATTACAGATTTTCCCGCCCCGCTTTCTGACATTTCGACAATTCTTATACCATTGAGATTGTGGCCTTTCCATCGCTACCCCCAGGATCATCTCCAGTCTTTCCATACGATCATTTTTAGTCGCCATCTTAAATCTCCACGCCTATGGATTTGAGCCAGTCTGTCTCAGCATCTAAGACGCGCTTACATTCTTCCCACCCGGCGATACTTTCATCGCCCCAATAATCCTTTAAGTCTTTTAGGTTTTTTCCGTAGATATGTTTGGCAAGGTCGTCCATTGTCACGGACGGCAGCTTGGGCAGGGGGCAGGAGGCGGGAATATTTTTATAAAGTCGGAAAATGGGAAAGCTACAATATTTCCGGGGACAATCCTCACACGACTTAACCACGAGCATCCGCTTATCGGTCATGTTATCTCTACCTCCGTCCTCGGGTTCTTCCCGTCCACGGCCTGTTTAACTTCCAGGTTAATCCATTTGGGCGAGTCGTCCCATATCAGCCCCGCTTTCTTCAGCGCGTCTCCGAGGCACTTTGCTCCAGCGTATAGGTTGTCTTTATCGAGCAGCCGCTTGCGGTAGCTGGTGATGACGACTTTCCTTTTTTTCTCCAATCCTAATCGTGGGCATTCAATCTGTTCAATAATCGCCCAATAATAATCCTTCTGTATCTTCGCCCTTTTAGCCCAATGCATCCGCAATAATTTGTTGCCAGAGATGATCGGGAGGGAGATGGTGAGCTTCATTTTGCTATCTCTTTTTTGACCATTAGGTTCCACAGTTTTTGTCTATATAAGCTGTTTTTGGGGCAGGAATAATTTTGATTTTGTCAATCCAATGCGGTCCATACCAGCAAAACTCTTTCCCATCATTACTTCGATAGCCTTCTCGCCAAATTTTCCATGCGTGTTCCCGACCTTTAAAGGGTGATGAAACTTCATAGGAAAAAACCTGACCCGATTTCAAATAAATTATAATGGTCGCCTTACTCGTATTTTTCATCTTCATGCCCCTTCCTTTACTCCTATGCCCAGATAATACGCCTGGCGCTCAGTCTGCCACTTCCCTTCCGCAGCCCTCGCCGCATCCCACGCCGAATCCCCCACCGCAGCCCACGCCGAATTCCACGCCACAGCCCACGCCGAATCCCCCACCGCATCCCTCGCCGCAGCCCACGCCGAATCCCCCGCCGCAGCCCACGCCGCAGCCCTCGCCGCAGTCCCCACCGCATCCCCCGCCACAGCCCACGCCGAATCCCCCACCGCATCCCACGCCGCAGCCCACGCCGAATCCCCCACCGCATCCAGTTCTTCTCTCGTTATCTTTCCATTGGCGTATTTTCTCACGGCTTCAATCGCATTTCTCGGCCTGTCGTCATCAGGATATTTTTTCTCATAAATGGAAAGAACATGCTCGGCACAATCGGCGGCGAATAGTCGTGCGGTCTTTTCATTCCACTCTTTAATTTGCTTGACCAATCGAGCCTTGCGGACAACCACCTTATTATCGCATACGATGGTTTCCGTTCCTGGCGCGGGTTCAACTTCCCATATTTCCTCGTTGAGCCAGGAAACCAGGTCTCCCAGGCGGCACAAATGCAGCCCATTTTGACACGGCGCAAGTGGCCCCTTGGCCTCCAACCAAGTTCCCGGTCTCGGCCATTTACCCTTACCGCTGTTGCAAGCCATCCGCCCCTTACCTAGGACTTTATAGTATTTCATTTGTCCCTCCTTATGCCCCTTCCCCCGCCGGGATGATATAAGCGGGCCTAGCCGCCTCGACGCAATTGGGGAGCGGTATAAGGCGGGGCGTCACTTCGCCTAATCGCCGGTATAAGCCGTAGGCCCGCATATTTTTATTCATGCCCATAATCTAATCCCCATTCCGGCACTTGTCAAGCATTATTTTAAAATCGTCTCCATATTTGCACGCCGTGCAAATTTCCCCCGAGAATTAATTAAATTAATTTCATGTAATTAAGTTAATTAAGAGATTTTGGGATATTGAGTCCGATCAGAAAGCCAATCTTTGTCTGGACTCCACCGATAGCATTTAACGCCAAAGCGTTTCATGGCATTCATAAATCTGTGTTGACCTTTTCTTAATCGCCGGTGCATTGTCCGCTTAACCTCTACTAAAATTATTTCATTCTCCCTATAGCATATGAAATCCGGGTATCCTTGTTTAGTCACTTTCCAACCTAATGCTCTCGCTTTTTCCGAGAACTCTTTTTCTGGCTTGTTGCGATATTCCTTGTCAAATTTTATTTCCGCTAGTTTCCTCATGAGGCTAAAATACTCCATTTTACCCTATTTGTCAACCATTTTATCGAAAAAGAATCTCGCCCTCTGTATATAAGACTTTACTACATAAATCTACTACAATGTATGCTAGATACAAAAACAACAAAAAAGTCTTTTGGGTAATTAATTATAAGTAACTAAAGGCCGCTTGTTTCTCGGGTAGGTGGTAGACTTCTTTTCTCTTAGGGGTAATTAAAAACTAATTGCGGGGTCAAATTGCATAGGCGATGCAAAGAAAAGAAAGGCCGCCGTCATCGCGTCTGAAAGGAGGTAAAAACGCGGCCATGATAGCCATGGACGACAACGGCGGCCAGATAGTCAATCCTTAACGGGCATGATTAGAGCAATAACAGACTGCCCCGTTTCTTGATTTCGGGCCTTGATTCTGATTGCTTCATCCCCAGAAAAGAAATCCAACTTAACAAATGGTCGATGTTCTGAAAGAGTATTTGAAATTGCGCGGAGAAGCTCGTATAAGATTTTGGCGTTGACTGAAATAGAAAAGACGGGCTTTTTGTGAGGAAAAATTCCCTTTAATTTCGGGGGCGTTCCCCTTTGAATAGGGCGAATCTCATTTATAGCTGATAAATCGGAGGCATAGAAAATTGGTTTTTCGTCCTCTTCTCCAGCAAATGCAATATTGGCCAATATAGGCATATGCTTTATTTTGGGGATCATCTTTTTCATTTTCTCCCCGTCTTCTTTCGATACCATTATCTCCCTAGTTGGAAGACAGGCATTTCTTCCATTGTGAGGGGGATATTCAGACGGATTGGATTCTCTTGAGCGAGTAACCAACATAAGCCTATGGCCGTCTGTTGCCCAAGTGGCGCGCGGACCAAAGACGACCCTCCCGTCATCATATTTGTTCGATGCTGCAATCGCTGTTACTTCCAAGTTGTTTTTGTTATACATTCCATTCTCCCGAATCCATGCCTTCCATGGGGTAAGGGCTTAGTGGATTTAATTCAATCCTCTTTCGGTGTATCGAAGAAATGGGCGATTAGATTCAATGTCTCCAGCCGCGCTTTCTCTTTACGCTCTGTTTCAGCGAATATCTCCGGCATCATGATTCGACCGTATATGACCCCGCAGCTCACGCATAGCGCTTCCAGGTCGGCTATGCGCATAAGAAACCTAGTGAACCGCCGACAGGTAGGGCAGAATAGAGTCATTTCGGTTTGCCGGTTGTCGAATGGGATGCCGGATGATCCCCCGCTCATATCGTCCGTAAACTCCCCAAGCTCGGCCCCATAATGTTTCTTGTCAATCATTTAATCCTCCCTGTCCATCATGGCCTCAATAGCTGGAAGCCACTTGAAATAGTTTAGGGCGGCCATAATATATCTATCCGCCCAAGCCCTGTAGATTATCCATTCGGCTTTAGTCATTTTTTCCTCCTATTTTCTCCGGTAAATATAATCAATCATCTTTTCGGCTATCCATGCCGCCGTAGAGAAGGCGACTAGACAAGCCCCCATGAGCCCGATAAATGCTAAGATTTGTTTCATTATAGCCGCCTTCCATAATACTCGCCCCAGTACCATTCGTTGATAGTGTCAAGTGTCCCATATTTATGGCCGCGATGAATGACCCCATAGGCCTTGATACCATAGATTTCCCCAGTATCATTTACGATCATGTATTTTCCGCTTGTCCCTACATTTACCCTGGTATATTTCCGGCCTGGAATAATCTTGGTTTTACAATTATCCCTATTGGGTTGACAGGCTAAATTGTGTTTGACCAAATCCTCAATTTGCTGTTTTTCTAAAAGCTCTGCAAATTCTTGTAACTTTGTCATTATAGTTTACCCTTCCTTAATCGCCACTTAAACTATTATTCTTCGTCGAATCCGTCAAACCAAATGGGCAGCCCCTTGTCGTTGAGTTTGTGAGTTTTGGGGTCCCGACAATGAGCTTGGGCGGCCTCTTTTGTTAATCCCCTGGCGATTGTCCGCCTGCGACCATTTTCCCAAAACCGGATGATTTTGTAGGTTGTCATTTTGTTTTTACCTCCCGACAACCGGCCTTCCGGTTGTTTCGTCCTTCCGGGCTCATCGGGGGAAGACTAAACAGGATTGACACTGCCCAGATAGTCCTCAATAAAAGCATTAAATTCATTGCCGTCAATGTCGGGGCCTGATTTTCCGTCCATGGTAAAGTCAATCAAGTCTCCATTTTGGAATTCGGCGAAAAACCGATGATCACTAAGGGTTGAACAAGGCCAGCCGCCATTAGGCTTATGAGCCCAGTCATAAGTATCATTCGCCGACGCCCAGATTTTGACGTTTCCTTCATACCGTTTGATTTTCATTTGTTTTTACCCCTGATATAGATATACAGCGGCAAGGGTCGGTTGTCAAGCTTTATTTTCATTTATTTTGAAATAATTTGCACGGCGTGCAAACTGCCCAAGTGCCCAGCAAGAATCGCGTCAGAATGCCCTAGGATCGCCCGATAAATCGCCCGTAGGTTGATATGGACCGGCACTAGATCATTGCGCACAAGTCATCCTGGCAAGGTATTTCCAAGTCTACGGGCTTGTTTCGGCCCAATACAAGCTATTTAACCTGTTTTCGGGCTAAAGTAGGCAAAAAAATACCCCCAACAAAGGCTTGGGGGTAAATAATGGGCTTATCTTGCGCCCGCTAAATAAAAGGCAACAAGGGGAAGAAAAGAGGCGATGGTTACCAGAATCATGATGATGATATCTTCGCCCGAAAGTTTTTTTGTTTTTTCTTTTGTCATCTTATGTCCCCCTCCCAAGGGACACTATCAATATAGGTTGCTACCCCGTAAATGTCAAGCTTTATTTTAAACTATTTTCGACGGAGTCGGCGAGAGGGAATGGCTCGTAAATGGCTCAAATGGCTCATGCCTACGCCCCTTATATGTCGCCCCCAAAGTAGTCCCTATTCCCCATAAGAGTATATATCCCTCAACACTATCTCATTAACTGATCTAGTCATATATGCTATCTATATAGTCTTACTCTATCGAGGACTACCCGAGTGCGACCGCTAAGCTACACGCCGACTTGTGGTCTCCTAATTACCATTTGGTCGGATAGTCTGGGAGGGGCTTTTTGGGCCCCCCCCGAGAAAAGGCTCATTTGTCCATCACTAAATTTTGAGTCGTTGACGACGCGGCCAACACTACATGTAGTTTCCACGACGCAAAATCTTGTGTTCCCCCCCGTCCATAATCGCCAAACTGCGCTAACTCTATTATAATCAACGTATCGCTAGTTGACATTATAGCTATTATGCGACGCAGTACGGCAGGGATCAGGTAGGGCAGCTGGGAGGGGAGGGGACGCGCCGGCCCATGCCCATGCCCCGAGAGGGACCCATTGCCCCCTTTTAAGGTATTTCGGAGCGATAAACCGCACTAGATTATAGATATTAAAATAGAGGCATATGATTTGTGCCTAATCGGTGAGCCCTCGGAATTATGGACAATAAATTTCAGGCATATTGGGACTTGACAATGGGTGGTGATTGGGGTAGATTGCATGGGGGTGCAATAAGGTAAACAGATATTGCTAAGTGATGACATATTTACACCGGCGCGAAGATTTAACTTGACATGGGTGGATAATGGGAGTAGATTATATAGCGAGGTGAGATATGTGGTGGTCGAGAAGGCGGACTACGTGCCGGGAATGTCGGCACATAGCGATTAGAAGATGGTGGGATAAAAAACATGACGTTAGACATCAAGAAACCAATTCTTTCTGTTGGGGAGGGGCAAGGTTGCTTTGGGGCGAGAGGACCCATTTCATAGCCGATAAATATTTACCCATAGGCCCGACGCGATATCATTTAAATGCTGATTCGCACTGCCCGGTTTTTGAGCCGCGCTGACCAATGGAGGTGTACATATGACCAAAGGGGGGCCTAAACGGTATTTCCTCAGTTTCGTCGAGGAGTGCATTATGAATCCGAAGTATGCCGGGTATATCGGCGGTAGAATGGAGATATACGATAATGAGGGGGATGGTCAGTATGCCGTGGATGAGGATCGATATTTCACCAAGGACGTGGGATTCTATAAGTTTCGTGATAAATGGGACTTCAGGAACGTCGGCCCGAGAACACTTGATCGAATCCGGTGCGAATTGAAAGAGAAATACCTAGACAGCATATAGCAAAAGTGGTCTTTAATTAACTTAATTAACGATAATTACTATAATTAATTCCCCCTGATAATCGACTGTGTAACCAAATACGCGGTTGCAAAAATCCTGTCAAGTCCTATCGAAAATAATTCTGCTCGGGGGGAAATCCAAAAAATTGAACCCAATCCAAATAATTGGATAAAAAGCATGGTATACTGTTATTGAAGTCCAAGGAGGACTGAAAAGAAATTGTCAACAAGTGAAGAGATTGCAACTGTTTATCATTCTGATATAAACAGGGCGGCAAAGACGGTTCGGAATAGGCCGGATGGTTATCTCCAATTCCTTGGGGGGCTGACTGGCCTTCAAGTTCAGACGCTCTATCCGAAGGAATGGATGGAACGACTCAGAGAATTATGTGCCAACGAAAATATTAAAGTGGGCAGACTGCCGTCTCGCGAGAGCGGAAGGGACGAAGTGGGAAAAGGCACAATTTGAACGGCGTGCAAATTTTCGGGCGTTGCCGGAATAACCGTCGCTTCGCGGTAACGGGACCGGTGGCGGATAGAGGCC
>Ga0315288_10001481_pt1 | contig 30390 bp, 62 predicted proteins | sample YL17G11_20_MG_FD_203454 | JGI IMG/M metagenome (GOLD analysis project Ga0315288, IMG submission 203454) | Sediment microbial communities from Yellowstone Lake, YNP, Wyoming, USA - YL17G11_20 | ecosystem: Environmental > Aquatic > Freshwater > Lake > Sediment | place: USA: Wyoming | collected... | reverse complement strand
GAAGTTATCATCAAACTCAAAACTGTTTATTACTTAAGGCAGAAGATAGTCGAGAAGGATGGTCAGATTTAATGCATAAGTCTTCAATGGCTCTTATGACCGGCGCGGGAATTGGAGTTGTATATTCTGATATTAGAGAAGAAGGAAAGCTCATTAGAAAAACTGGTGGTAAAGCTTCTGGTCCCATTGAACTTATGAAGATTGTTAATGAGATTGGTCGTGGAGTAATGAGCGGTGGTTCAAGACGTTCAGCAATTTGGGCTGGACTTCATTGGAATCATCCAGACATTCAAAGGTTCATTCATATTAAAGACTGGACACAAGATGTTATTGATATGAAAGCAAAAGACTTTAACTTCCCCGCAACTTTGGATGGCACAAACATTTCTGTTATTTTAGATGATGAATTCTTTGAAGCATTCGATAATGCTAAACACTCCCAACATTCCATGGCTCAAAATGTATATTGGGAAACTGTAAGACAAATGACGAGAACAGCGGAGCCTGGGTTCTCAATTGATAAAGGAGTTAATCATGGTGAAAACCTTAGGAATGCTTGTTGTGAAATTTCTAGTTCAGACGATTCTGATATATGTAATCTTGGTAGTATTAACCTCGCTAACATTTCTAGTGTTTCCGAAATGGAAAGAATTGTTGAGCTTGGGACAGTTTTTCTTTTGGCTGGGACTATTTACAGTGACGTGCCTTATACTCAAGTTGATAAAGTTAGGACTAAAAACCGTAGGCTTGGACTTGGATTAATGGGAATACATGAATGGCTCCTTAAGAATGGTAAGAAGTATGGTGAAGATAAAGAACTTGAGGAATATCTTAAGATCTATGCAACTAGTGGAACCACCGCCAAGAAGTATGCCAAAGAATGGCAGATTACGGTGCCGGTTAAAACACGCGCCATAGCTCCTACCGGCTCTATAGGGATCATTTCAGAGACTACCACAGGCATTGAACCTATTTTCTGCGTAGCCTTTAAGAGACGCTATTTAAAGCATAAGACTTGGAATTATCAGTATGTGGTCGATCCAACCGCAAAGCGTTTAATTGAAGCTGGTATTGATCCTGATCTAATTGAGGATGCTTATAGTATAGATATTGAGCGCCGAGTTGCATTTCAAGCTTGGGTTCAAAAGTACGTGGACCATGCAATTAGTTCAACTATAAACCTTCCTAGTTGGGGTTCAGAGACTAACAATGATAAGACTGTCAAAGAAATAGGCAATATCTTTATGAAATACCTTCCTGATTTAAGGGGTTTAACAGTTTATCCAGATGGGGCGAGAAATGGACAGCCTTTAGTTCCGATGAAATATACAACCGCTATTAAACATACCGGAGAAGTCTTTGTGGAACAAGCTGATATTTGTGATATTCGTTCGGGTGAATCTTGTGGTTCATAACCTATATGTTGATTTAAAATATATTTGGAGAAGAATATTAATAGTTACCGATAAAACAACACATTATGATACACGTAATCGTCTTTTTAAAAAACTCATAATCTTTATTTCTTGACTTTTAAACAATAACTTATTATACTAGTAATAGTCATAGAAGCTTTGATCGATGAAGCCTTGGTTTGTTACCAGGAAGAAGTTTGGTTTAATTCCAACCTATGACATTTATATGAGGTTATATGTTTGATTCATTAGTTTCGAATGTTTGTCTTTATGCGTCATTAAAATCCGGATGTCAAGAAACTCTTATTGCAATGGGAGCACAAACTTCAGTATCATCTAAAATTGATTCCAAAGAACAAGAATTAGTAAAAGATGTCAATAAACAAGCTTATGATTTATTTGGAAGAAAAACAGTTGAATATACAATAACCGCTGGAACCATCGCAAATTCCATTATAACCAAATCACTAGAATTCAAAACTCCATTAAAACCTTTGATAGATGAAATACAATTCACCGGATCTTATAACCAAGTACCTAATTGGAGTGTTGTAGGCAATTGGAAATGGACTTGGAAATGAAATCATTTATCTTTATGTTAGGTATTATGACATTACTTTTATTAAGTTATATTGTAATATTTGCAATAGCTTATGCATTTTTAATGACGGCAGTGGTTTTATCATGATTGAAATTCGTCAAGTTTTGCGTGATAATCCACCACTTTATATAGATCATGATAAAAAAATAGCACAATGGATTCATATTCCGACATGGTATACGGATTTTAAAGATATTAAAACTAATTCTTGGCGATATGATCAACATAAACATAGAAATTGGGATAAAATTCTCATAAAGTGGGAAGAATGAATAAATTAAGTCATACTAGTATAAGTCGTTATCTAGAATGTCCGCGAAAATATCGTCATTATTATATTGAAAAGATTCGCCCTATTAAAACTAAATCTGCATTAGTTTTTGGATCTTGTTTGGATAAAGGTTTAAATGTTTTGCATGAAGGTAAGAGTTTAGAGGAAGCAAAGAAGCTTTTTGGGTTAGAATGGTTGAGATACAAAGATGATCCCAATATGGTTTATTCAAAATCCGATCTAGATAAAGAATTACTTAAATATCATAATATATTAACAGAAGATAATTGGTATTCAATTCTTTTAAAAGCCGAATTAATGTTGGAAGCTTGCAAACGAGAAGTTTTGCCATTAATTAAAAAACATATTGCGATTCAAAAGCCGATTTCTTTTAAAAACCCCGAAGGAGATGAAGTTCATGGATTTCTAGATTTAATAGTAGAATCTCATGAAGGTAAAATATATCTAATGGATAATAAATCATCCTCAGTAACTTATGAAGCCGATAGTCCGAAAAAGAGCCAACAATTAGTTCTTTATTATTATATTGAAAAAGATTTAATGAAAATAGATGAAGCCGGATTCTTTGTTTATAAAAAGAAGATCAATCTTAATAAAGTTAAAACTTGTGAATCTTGCGGGGTTGTCAATAATTCTAGCCACAAAACTTGCCCGCAAATGGATATCGGTGAAGGATTTCTAATAAACGAACAACCCAAAAGATGTAATGGAGAATTTACAGTAACTTATAATCCGATAGCTGAAGTTGATATGATTACAAATGAGATTGGTCCCGAAGAAGAAGATAGGGTTATAAATGATATCGACACCGCAAATGAAGGAATTACAAATCAACAATTCGGATCTAATTTTAATTCATGTGAAACAAAGTACGGGAAATGTGAATATTGGAAATTGTGCCATGAGAGTTCCATGGAAGGTTTGAAGATTGAAAAGAAAAAAGAGTAAACTTATTATTGGTTTATATTATTATTTATCATTTTCAGGTTTTAATACTTATTACCCAATTTCTATTGATCATAAAAAAAAATATGCACAATTATTACATGCAACAATAAATAAAGCCGGACACTGGAAAGTTAAAAGAAGTAATTACGAACATATAATTCCTAGAAAAAATTATATAGAATTGGTAATTTATGAAAGTTGATATTAGTTTTAAAAATTCTGAAATTTGTATAATTGATCATGAAAATAAAAAAGCCGGAGATTTTGAACATAAACCTGTTGGTATTAATTATAGTTATTATTTAAAACATATAAAGGAATTTAAACCCTTGGTTGTTTATGACGATTAATTATAGTTTTATTAAAGGTAATTCGGATTCAGTATGTATTGATTTTATTATATCTGATTATCAATGGGTTAGTATACTAATGCATGAAACTTATTGGAGCAGTACTTATCCTATCGATTTACGTATTACTGATAGAAAGGATTCATTTGGGGAAGTATCAAATGATGGTAATTACTTAAATTTTCCATTGGTAATTTATGAAGATTAATTTATTCATTCTATTATTTAGTTCCTTAGTATTTGCGAAAGATATTGTGGTTTTGCAAATTGATACAGGAGTTGATATTAGTCATCAAAGAATAAGAGATCATTTGATTGAAATAAATACCGAAGATAATATCGATAATCACGGTCACGGAACTCATATAGCAGGTCTCATTTTACGAAATACATGCCCCGAAATTAAACTAATAAGTTGTAAAATATTTGATTATATAAAAATAGGTACCAGTTATTATATAGTTCATTCTAAAAAAACAACAGTTGATTGCTTTAAAAAAGCTAATGAATTAAAAGTAGATTACGTTAATTTTTCCGGTGGAGGATATGAAGTTATCAAAGAGGAATTTGAATTAATAAAAACATTAACGGAAAATGGAACAATCGTAACTACCGCTGCGGGAAATGATAATAGTGACAAATTGCGATATTACCCCGCTGGATATAATTTACCAGGTTTAATAGTAGTTGGAAATTTAAATCAAGATAGGACTAGACATGAAAAATCCAATTACGGATTTAAAGGAATGGTTTGGGAAATAGGAACTGATATTATTTCAACTTTTCCTGATGGTAAATTTGCCGGTATGACTGGAACAAGTCAAGCTACGGCGGTTCATTTGAATCATTTATTGAGGTTAAGATGTTTGAAATTAAAATGATGCCCCATTTTAAATGGGTATTAATTTTTAATCACGTAAATAAAGAATCATATTACACCGATCTTCAATTTAAAGAAAATAGTGACGAAATCACAAAATACCTTCGAAATTTATATACATCATATATGGTTGACAACGAACATAAATATAAACCGATTATAAAGTGGGAAGAATGAAGGAAATTAAGGTATTTAAAAATGGGACTAAAGAATCTAGCATATTCATAATAGATCACGATAAAAAAATTGGATGGTATACGGATCTGACAGATTCAGAACATACCGATGGTTATTATTCTGCTTATATAATGTTCAACGATAAACAAACACTAATTAGGTGGATTGAATGAAAAAGCTATTTACGTTATTAATTATATGGTTATCATTGACAATTTATTTAGCGTATGATAATGTTAAATTAAGTGAATTTAAAGAGTTTAATGTGCATTGGAGAGCTTTTTTGGTATATTCATCAAGTTTGTCGGGTTGTATGACAGGAGCTGGAATAGCGAATAGTGATTACGAATTCTTTAGAACCTATTCCCAATGTCTAAAATATGCTTATAATGAAAAAGACTTATATGAAGGAAAATGGAAGAAATGAGCCAAATTAAGGTAGAACTACAAGAATCGATGGGTAATGATCGAAGCGTCGCAAACGCCGCTTGGACTTCCAGTACTTTATTGGAAAAAAAATCAGAAAAAACCGATGAACAAGTTACTGAATTGGTTAAGAGATTAGCCAAAGACGGACATTCAACTCCTTTTGAATCGGTAATATTAAGATTTTGGATCAAAATGCCCATTCAAACTGATCGCCAATTTATGAGTCATAGAATTCAAAGTACTTCCGGAATGAGCGGTCGTTATAGAACAATGCCCGATGAAACCTTAGAAATTCCAAATGATATATGGTTGATTATGGATAAATTAGAAAAAACCGATAATTACGGTATTGCCGGAAACTATAGTATAATTTGTGAAGAAGCTAATAAATATTATCAAACAGCATTAACTTTTTTAAAGCAATCAGAAAAGAATGGTATTATATCTAATAACGAATATAAACGAGCTAGAGAATTCTTCCGAGGAGTTTTACCGCAAAATAATATGACAGAACGTATAAGTATAATGAATCTTAGAGCTTTTGCAAATTTTATTAGACTTAGAACATCACCTCATGCACAACCAGAAATTCAAGAAGTTGCCCGACAAATGTTGGAAGCTGTTAAAAATGCTAATATAGCTCCAATAGCTTTAAAGGCATTAGAGGAAAATAATTGGAAGATATAAAAATTGAATGTAAACAACTCATTACAGCGAGTGGATATGCAGAAACAATAACTTATGCCTCTGGTTATATTAGTTATAGAGCGCATGTTGCTCATAGTAGACTTACCGCTATTGCTGGTGATAATTATATATCATATTCTCTAAAAACTATTATTATATTTAGTCCTTGACAAATTATGAAAAAATTGCTATATTACATACAATTGATTAGGAGATTTTTTATGGGAAGACCCCGAAAAACACAAGATAAGCCTGAAGGCTTTAAGGAACAACAAATGGAATTTACTGATATAATCGAAGTTGAAGATATTGTAGCTGAAGAACCGGTTAAAACTAATAAAGCCGAAGTGACTTTTCCGAGAGTTGCATTAGGAATTCATTTTAGTCCGGTAACAGGTTATAAACACGTTATTGAAATACCATTCAATGATAATTTAGAAGTTGGAAAACCTCTAATTATTTCTGAAGGTGATGGAATGGATATGGCCCGAGAAAGATTTAAAATTATTGCACAGCAAAAAGTGCTGAAAAGTGAGTAAAATATGAAAACAAGTGAATCAATCAAAACAATCGCCCCTTTACTTTTAAAAGCCCAAATGACCATGGGTGATGTTAAAAAAGGATCTGATAATCCTTTCTTTAAAAGCACTTATGCTGATTTAAATGCGGTTAGAGCTGCATCAATTCCCGTTTTAAACGAATTAGGAATTGTGGTTTTGCAACCAACGGTAGTAGTTGAAGGTAAAAATTACGTTGAAACTATCTTAATTCACACTTCCGGGGAATTTATCTCAAGCCAAACCGCGATTGTTAATGACAAAGGAACCGCGCAAGCTGAAGGTTCTGGACTGTCTTATGCTCGAAGATATGGTCTTCAAGCCTTATTGAATATTGGAGCGGTGGATGATGATGCAGAAGGAGCTACAAAACGTGGTGCATCAAATGACACCAAAACAGCGCCTAATGGTGCAGTAAATGTCACCAGAAAATCAACCTTTAGAAAAACCGCTCAAGTTGTTGAAACATCAGAAAAACCCATATTAATTTCAAATGGTTCTTTCGCAAAAGCTGCGGATAATGTTGAAACTACTGAAACTGATGATACTTGGGTATAAATGAGCTATTTAATACTAACTAGTTCTCTTTTACTTATAAGTCAATCATTAATATTAATTGTAATAGCTATAAACATGTATAGGAACCGTGATAAATGAAACGAATTGAACGTTTGGCATTAGAAGAGCTTTCATTAAAGGCTTATGGAACTAAAACCCGTTATAAGAAAATGTTAGATCGTGGTTTGAAAGATGAGCTTAAAAGAGAAGACGGAACTAAATATCTTGGTTATCAAAGATTTGATCTTGATGAAATTCAAGCGGTAATGGCTGAAGAAATTGAAGCAAAGGCCAAAGCCGCCGCTGAAAAATTAGAAAAGGAAAAAGCAAATGTCGGAAACCAATCAGGACTTGCAAACAACAACATTACCATCGGCTGATCAAGTCGAACAAGCGATGATAAATAAGGAATTGACTGCAAGAAGCGCAGCTCAAGATCCATTGGATACTCACGCTCAAATGTTCTATTTCTTTAATCCTAGATTTCAAAGTACTCTTGCTTTTTTAAGTAAAAAACAACTAATAGTTCTTATGCAAACTCTTGCTGGTTCCGAATATAATAAAGCTGAAGATGTTTCAAAGATCTCAAAAATTAGTAATACTTTAAACCTCAAAGGACTAGTTCGAGTTGTAAAGAGCGCAATTGATCATCCTTTGGAAGAAATCACATTACAAGGTAAAGTAGAGCCAAAATTATTCCAATTGTTTGATAGTTTATTGGCGAACAAATATTACACTTGTATTCAAAAGGGTATGGAAAAAAAGGAAGCTGATCCGGAATCGATCAAGCAAATAGAAGACGTAATTTTACATACCCACGATAATAAAGCTTTTGAAAAAAGAATCCATGCTGAAAAAGACGCATTTGCAATAGGAAACAAGTTATTAGCTTCAAAGTTCCTAATGATGCTCACAACGCATTTGAGAGAAATGGAACGTATTAAAAATGAAGAAGCCACAAAAACAGTTGACAAAGAAGAAGTTAAAGAGTAATATCAATTTATGAGTTTTAAAGAAATTAAGACATTATTAGATTTAAGTAAACAATTAAATGTTAAAATTCCCGAAATCCATTTAAATAAAGAACAAATGATGGATTTAATTCTTCCACAAGGAATTAGAGATCTAAATGAAGATGTCCAATTAAATTTTGAAGGAACTAAAATTATTTATAAAAAAATCGAAGGAGATTTAAAATGAGTGAAACAAAGAAGCGTTATATTAAAGTTGGAACTGTATTGGATAAAGGTAAAGGCCCTTTCATCGTTTTAGGAAATGCAAATGCTAAAGATCCTAAATACAAATTCGACACACAAATTAGAGTAACCACAGGAACAGATGTTGTTACAAAAAAGAACATTATTCTAAATTTAAAAGATCCTCGTAAAAACAATAAATACGCAGATAAAGTACCCGATATGGTACAATATGAGATCATTTTAATTGAAGAAGAACAAGTTTAAAAGAACATAAAGCTGTAACCTAGCTTCGCGAAGTCCACCTCCCTTGCGATATGTGGTTAGTTGATCCGCTGGATCGATTTTTTCACCAATCGGAGGTTTTGTGAATCAATATTTTCATCAACAACACTTATTCCCTAGATCAACTGTCGTAGTTGAAATTCCCCACCAAATTCAATTAACTAATTTACTCCCGCAAGATTCTGATAAACTTTTAATGTTATATACAGGTTTAGCACTTGTTCATCCGAATGATCGGTTTATAAAGGCCGAAGGAAGAAAAGTTGCTGATTCAAAACTCAAGCCACAAACCTTTCGTTTAAAATCCGTTGAATATGATCAATTTGATTTGGTTATCAAACTAGTTACAATTAGTCCTGAAGAAGAAAGAATTAAAGAGTTGACTTTTAGGGTCTTTAGTAATAGAGTATATCTTATCGGAGCAAGGATTAGATAATGGCTGATATTTCTAAATGTTTTGGTAAAGGATGCGCTTTAAAGGAAATCTGTTATAGATATACTTGTAAAGGTGATGATTTATATCAATCTTATATTTTAGCAGATGAAAGTTTAAAACCGGGTGAAACTCATTGTGATATGTTTTGGCCCGATAAACAATATGTGGAGGATAAAAATGAATCTAAAAGAGTACATGGAAAACGAAAGAGAAAAACTACAGCACGCAAGTCCTGTTCTGAAAAACATGCAAAATGATTATTTTACAATTATTGAAGAATTAAAACAAACATTAGAATCTATACAAGAAGTTGATGATACAGGAACTGGTGGATATATCGAAGATTTGGTTTCAAATGCATTACATAAGGAATATAAATGAACATGTCAAAATTTGTACGTTTAACAAAGGGCATTTACGATAAAGGGGTTTTAATTAAACCCGAAGAAGTTGATTCTTTAATAAAAGATCCAAATCAAGATTATTACGTTTCCACCTATTTTTATAATGAAAAGCAATTAGAAGAATTCAAACAAAAGGGTGGTAGCATAAAAGGGATAACAGAAGTTAAAACAAACCAACTTTGGTGGGATTTTGACAGTAAAGACAATCCAGACCTTGCTAAAAAGGATGCTATAACGCTTGTAAATAGGCTTAAAAGCCATGGAATTACCGAAGAAGCAATCCAAGTATACTTTTCGGGAAATAAAGGCTATAATGTTGTTTTAAAGCTTAATAGAGAAATTACCCCACAGCAAGCGGAAAATTTGGCATTATATAAGTTTGGTAAAGACCTTCCAACTCTCGATCCTAGTTTATATGATTCCTCACAAATTCTGCGGGTTCCCTTTACAAAACATCAAGTTAGTGGTCTTTATAAAATTCCATTAGAAATTGATGATTTAGTTCATGAAAATACTACAACTATTAAAGAATTCGCAACAAACGCTTCCATGATTGAAAGAAAAACATATGAAGCTATTAAAGCTGATGATGATTTTTATGCAATGGAAGAAATGGCCCCAAAAAAAGAACTTAAAAAGCTCGAACTTAAAGAATTTCCATTTGATGTAAATACGAAACCCAAAGGTTGGAAACTATCCAAATGGGCTATCGCTCAAGGGTATTTTGATCCTGGAGAACGAAATGAAGCTATGATGGTTCTATTAGCAACTTGCCGAGCAATGGGTTATGATTTATTGGGTGCTTATTATATGGGTAAAGGTGCCCTCGAAAAGCACAAAATCCGAACCGGTCGAGAAGATAAATTTGATAAAGATGAACTTTATAAAATGACGGAACGTGTATTTTCTGATGATTGGGAAGGTGGTCAATATTCCGAAGATCACCCGCTAATTGTTAAAATATGTCAAAGACTTGGACTTCCGAATGATTCTAAATCTAATATTACCGAATTAGGCCAAGCTTTTAATATGTTCAAGAATTATGCGCAAAATATTGATAAATTGACCGTTAAAACCGGCATTAAAGCTCTTGATGATAAAATTAGAATGACTATTGGAATGTCCGTTGGAATTATAGCAAGTCCTGGAGTTGGAAAAACTTCTTTGGCACTTCAAATGTTAAACAATATGTCAAAAGCTGGGCATAAATCCATCATTTTTTCATATGATATGTTTCATTCCTTGGTTTTCCAAAAATTGATTCAAAAGCATAAGAATATAAAGCCTGATATTATTTTCAGTAAATTTAAAAAAGGCGATAAAGAATTTGAAACCGAATGTTTGGAAATGCTTCAAGAAGAATACGGAAACGTTGATTTCTGTTTTGAATCAGGTCAAAATATTGAACAAATTAAACAAACCATTGAAGAAGTTCAACAAAAATCAGGCAAACCTGTAAAATTTGTAGTAGTTGATTATAATGAATTAGTTTTAACCGATTATTCAGATCCAACACAATCATCAGCATTTGTTGCACAAAAGATGCGGGAAATCGCAAACACTTATAATTTATGTGTTTTGAGCTTATTTCAACCTTCCAAAGTAAGCGGAGATCCTTCGGATGAAATTAAATCATATAGAAGTGCTAAAGGTTCTTCAGCAATTGAACAATCAGTAAGTGTGATGTTCGGGGTTTCAAGGCCGGGATTTGATCCTAGAGTTCCTGAGAACGATAAATTCATAACCATTAATTGTGTTAAGAATAGAATGGGACCAATCTTTGCCTTGGATTTACATTGGGATGGTTTGACTGGAACCGTTCGAGATTTATTACCAGGTGAAAAGGCATTATTAGATAAAATGCGTGAAGAAAAGAATGCTAACAAGGAAAAATGGGATGATTAAAAATCATGTAGATACTTTATTCTGGTCCACTTTTGGCGGTGAGAATGTTTTTATCACGTCCAATGTTCCACAAACTCACAGAGTTGCACTTCCTGAAGGAATTTCAACCGAAACTATTCCTTTATATTTTGAAGGCACTTTAATGGATATGGATGATAAATATCTGTATATTGGTGATGGAAAGAAAATATCAAATAGCGTAAAAGAAGAATTTATATTGGAAATTCAAATTAAAGATAAAGAAGCCGAAGAAAATGAATATACTAAATATTTAAAATCAGTGGAGCCAAACGATGAAACGGAACTCAATTGATATAGTTGCAACAAATGGCAAACCAACTTTATACTTTTTGATAAATTCTCAATTGAAACAACTTCTATTATTGAATGTTGAAAACTCGAAACATTTAAAGTTCCAAGCATTTGATAGTTTTAAATTAAAAACCAAGGAATTGATAAAATATGAAGTATAGTGTTGGAATGTTTATAAGCCCTGATAAAAGAAAGAATCCAACATTTTTTTATGTCGATGATCAGAAAGAATGGACTTTTAGTGATATTCAATTAAAAAATTATCAATACTATAAATCATCAAATAGCGCGGATTTAAGAGATAAAGTTAAATGGATAAGAATGGAAGAAAAATTTAGAGAACAATACAATCATACGCAACTTAAACTGTTGATAAATTATGAATATTAGAAGTTCCATGGTTTATTTAGAATGTTTGATGATAAACGAATTTGACCCGTCATTTTTACAAGTTGATTATCAGCAGGGTTTGATCTATTTATTCGTTGTTTGCGATAATTTCAAATATTACTCAATCTCTGAGAGAATTAATTCTATTTTTTCATTGCTAAGATACGATTGTCCTGATATATTAAAAGAACATCCAATTATAGTGGAAGCATTTGATAATTCGGAACTAGATGAAATGATGAGAAATGTCAAACAAATTACTCAACGGTAAGAATGAAATATCTAATATTGTTGGCATTGAGATCAAAGATGATCAAGCTTTTCTATTTATCAGAAATAATGATAAAGTAATATCGCAAATAATCCCACTCAAATATTGGTTATTAGCATCAAAAGAATATCCAAAATTTACTAAACTAAAGGGTAATCTTCATTATAATTACGGAAGACAGTTTAATACCAAAGAAGAATACTATTCAATAAAGAGTAAATTACGAGACAAAGATCATTTTGTAATATATGATTTTAAATCTTCGTTAATGGCCAAAGATGGATATACTTACTATAAGGGAATGGTACCGGAAGAACTTCACAAACTTTCATTCGATTTAGAAACCACCGGAATTGATTTAAATGATGATTCTAAGGTTTTAATAATTTCCGCAACATTTAAACCTGGTAAAAATCCAGCTATTAAGAAAATATTCCCGCATGATGAATATAATTCTCAAGGTGAATTAATTGAAGCCTTTTGTGATTGGGTTAGAAAAATGGACCCGGACATCCTTTTAGGACATAACGTAAATTCTTACGATATTCCATATTTAGCCCATTGCGCTGCGATGGATAGTGTTCAATTGAATTTGGGCCGAGATGGATCTGAACTCGAAACTAATAGATATGAGTCAAAGTTCAGAAAAGACAGTACGCAATTTTATCATTATAAAAAGCATAAGATCTTTGGTCGAGAAATAATAGATACTATGTTTCTTGCGATAAAATACGATATTGGGCGCAAATACGTTAGTTATGGGTTGAAACAAATTATAAAGCAAGAAGGGCTTGAAAAAGAAGGCCGGGTTTTCTACGATGCGTCAAAAATACGGTTTAATTATCATAAACCCGAAGAATGGTCAAAAATCAAGGAATACTGTAAAGATGATTCCGATGATGCATTGGCATTATTCGATTTAATGGCCCCTAGTTTGTTCTATTTGACCCAAAGCATCCCCAAACCTTTTCAAAGTATGGTAGAATCTGCGAGCGGTTCGCAATTAAATTCTTTGATGGTTAGGGCTTATATTCAAGATGGCCATTCAATTCCTAAAGCTTCTGAACAGGTGGATTACGAGGGTGCAATTAGTCTCGGAAATCCAGGAATCTTCTATAATTGCTGGAAAGTAGACGTTGCCAGTTTATATCCTTCTATAATGATCCAGTATGGTCTATACGACGAGAAAAAGGACCCACAGGGATATTTCAAGCAAATGGTTGAAACATTCACCAATGAGCGTTTAAAGAACAAAAAGCTAGCAAAAACGAGTAAATATCACGATGATCTCCAGAATGCTCAAAAAATAATTATAAATAGCGCATATGGTTTTCTAGGAAGCGTTGGGCTGAATTTCAACTATCCAAAAGGGGCGGCGTTTGTTACTGAAAAAGGTAGGGAAATTCTTAATAAAGCTTTAGATTGGGCAAAAGGGTTAGATTTTGATATCGTAAATGCCGATACCGATTCTATTACAGTGTGTCGTAAAAATCAAAAATATATAGTCGAACAAGAAAGAGTTGAGTTATTAACCGATCTTAATAATCAATTTCCTGATAAAATCTCATGGGAAGATGATGGTTATTATGAAACCATTATTGTATCTAAGGCTAAAAACTACGTTCTTTGGGATGGCAAAAAACTCAAAATCAAAGGATCATCTTTAAGAGATCCTAAAAAGGAACTAGCCCTGCAAGAATTCATTCAGCGCATAATTCAAACTATTATCGATAAAAAATATGATTATCTTAATATTTACGAAGAATACGTTAAAGAAATAGCAAAAATTAGTGATATTAAACGATGGGTTAGTAAAAAAACCATTACAGATAAAGTACTAGAAGGTGATAGATTAAATGAGACCAAAGTCAAGGATGCGATAGAAGGTAGTGAATATAGAGAAGGTGATAAAATTTATGTATATTACGATAAAGAAGATAAATTAAAACTTGTCGAACATTTTGACGGTAATTATCGAGTTGATAGATTATTGAAAAAACTCTATATGACTTCGGTGATATTTGAGAACATTATAGATAAGTCAATTTTCACAAATTATTCACTAAAACGTAATCAGGAGAAATTAAAAGAATTAATAAAATAATGCTTGATTTACTAAAAAAGTGGTGTTATTCTTAAAAAGAATTAGAGAAACAAATTACTGGGAGGTAATAAAAAGTGAAGCCAGGCGAAATTTACGATATTATGGATTTAGCTCGTAGAGCAAGAGCGCAAGATCAAATCTTTAACCCATTATTCGTGGGTGCTCCAGGATTGGGAAAAACCGAAATTATTCAAGAATGGTGTATTGAACGAAAATTACCATTTATTGTAATCACATCAGCAACTTATGAAGCTCCAGACATTAAAGGTTTCCCAAGAGTTGAAATTATCAATGGTAAACAACGTCAAACATTCGCAACTCCCGATTTTTGGCCCGATGATGGAGAAGGGGTTGTAATTCTCGAAGAAGTAAATCGTGGAACAACTTCTGTAATGAACTGCTGGATGTCATTAACCGATAAACGTAGAGGATTTGATGGTTACAAACTTCCACAAGGTTGGATTGTAGCGGGTTGTATTAATCCTGAGAACGAATTTAATGATGTAAATATTATGGATACAGCATTAAAGGATAGATTTGAAATGTTTGAAGTAAATTATGATAAACCAACGTTTGTCGATTTTATGAATAAAACAAAATGGGAAGCCAGCGTTATTCAATTCGTTGAAACGGGAACTTGGGGTTATGCCAAACCTGAAGATGTTGGAAATATCGCAGGTAGTCGATATTCTTCTCCCCGAACTCTTAGTAAATTAAACGCAGCGCTAAAGTCGCAAGTTCCTGAAAATTTAGCATTGGCTATTTACGAATCAATTCTTGGTAAAAATCTTGGACAGAGTTTCTTTCAATTTACCACTGATCAACAACCCATTATGTATAAAGACATTTTAAATAGCACCAAAAAAGCTCTTTCGAAACTTGAGGAATTCAGTAATCCTGAAAATTATAAATCAGGTCATATCACAATCACAATAAGAGATATTGTTGATAAGAACGAAATTACTGATGAATTACTCGCGAAAGTAGCGTTGGTGATTCCTGCGGATCAATCCCAAGATCTTATGAAGCAATTATCATTCAAACGCAAAGATAATGAATTGCTGCCAAGGATCTTTAAAGAGTTCCCTGAAGTTAAGAAGTACCTTAAATCAGTATTAGATAAATAATGTTTGTTGTTTATCTAAGAGGTGGTTCTGAAACGGAACCAAATAATGGAGTAATTGAAGTGATAGTTCCGAAAGAACCCAATGATGAATTGGAAGTGGTTATAAATAAACCAGATGGAACTTTAGATAGAGTTTATAGGTTTAGTAAAGAGTGTGTAATTTCAATTAAGGAATTAGAATAATGTCACTTAAAGATGATTTACAAAACTGTATGTATAAAATTATTAGAACCGATCCATTTTCCGGAGCCTTGCTTCAGGAAATGACTTTTAAGTTCGATAACCAAAATATACCCACAGCCGCAATTTATTACAATCAAAAAACCGCCAAATTTGAATTACTGGTAAATACTGATTTTTTTCAGTCATTAACTACTGAACAAAAGGTAGCAGTATTAAAGCATGAAATTCTACATTTTCTCCATAATCATTTACTTCGTTTTTCACAAATGGAAGTAAAGACGGAAAATAGAAAATACTGGAATATAGCTGCGGATATGGCTATCAATCAGTTTATTCGAGATCTTCCTGAAGGAACCATTAAAGTTTCTGATTTTAAAACTGCGGATGGAAAACCATTCCCCACTTTTAAAACAATGGAAGAATATTATGATCTGATTCAAAAGAATCGAGAAGAAGATAAAACCAAAGATAAAGATTTAGCGGATCAAGATGGTAAGCCAAATAAGGATAGTCACGGAAATGATATGGTTGATGGCGAAGGAAAACCATTTCTTGATAAAGACGGTAAATCAATGAAAGGCACAGGAAACGAAGGTGCTAATAAGAATGTGTTGGATAAATATAAAGAATTCGACCAACATGATTGGGATGGGCTTCCAGAAGAAGACAAAGAACGTATGCTTCGTGAAATGAAGAAAGTTGTTGAACGTACAATTGAAAAGACTTCTTATAGTCATTCTAGTATTCCGGGATCAGTTAAAGATTTCCTTCAAGAGATTGAAACTTACCTCCAGAAATTCAACTACAAAGCCATTCTAAAAAATGCAATTAAACGAACCGCAATGGCCCAAGATCGAGAGAATTCATGGAAAAGAAGCAGTAAACGGTACGGTGAATTTGCACCAGGAACTACAACAACTCGTATTCCGAAGCTTAATATGTATGTTGATACTTCTGGTTCAATTTCACACAGAGAATTGAATGAGTTTTTAGATATTATTGATGGTTTTTTAAAACAAGGAACTAAAACTTGCACGTTAGCGTTATGGCATACTGATATTTACTATAATAAACAATATAGAATTAAAAGTCGTTTAGAACAAAAAGAAGTACAAGGTGGTGGAACTGATCCCGATCCAGTACTTGAGGAAATACAAAAAATTCGACCAGAATTATCTATTATATTAACTGATGGATTTTATAGCCAAACTAAAATTGATTTGAAGTCCAAAGATGTTATATGGATAATTTCGGAAAATGGAAATGTCCAGCATCCGAATGCTCACATCGGGAAAACCATTCCGATGAAGGGAATCAAATGAATACTAATTTATTAGAGTATAGTATTGCGATATTAGTCGGCAGTACAATAGGAATATTAATTGGTAATATAATAGGATATGGTTTGTTTTATTTAGTAATAAAACAACTTGACAAATAGAAGAATAATTGCTATATTATAATTGAATTTACTCAAAAGGAGAATAAAAATGGAAGATCAAACAAACGAAGCCCAAACCTCAGAAGTTAGTGGAGAAATCACTAAAATAGTCTTTAAGAACTTCTCAGATGAAGCTCAAACAAAAGTTAAAAATGACCATGTATATTATGTAAAAACTGAATATGTGAAGAAACATCCAAATTATGGAACCCTTAATTCTTTGGAATTGTTTAAGAATACTGATATTCAGAATTTCTTTCATAATCCGAATGGACCAGCAGTAATTGATAATCGTCATAATTTAACTGGTTATTTTTTAGATGGCCAAATGATCCTTGATGATTCTGATGAAATGAAGAAAATTAAACACAATGAAATGTTTAATAATCAAATGGATCAGCTTTTAAGTGATAAATAATCCAAGACGATTAAAACAAAATGGTTGGTTCATTTCTGGATATGAAAGTATCATAGAAAGTATATCACATAAACGTGATAACGTAATTAATAATAGTTGGGTTAAATTAAATGGTAGTTATACCTATTATTATGAAGATAGATTTAAAGGTCCAGAACCCCATAAACTAGGATTAATAAAATTTAGGAGGAAATAATGAACTATCAAGTTCTCCAAAATAGAATAGAAAGAGTTGTAAACAAAATTCTATCTTCTATTGTAGATCCTGATCTTAAAAAACTAGTAGAAGAAAAAGCCTTTCTTACCGGTGGTTGTTTTAAAGCCATTTGGCATGGTGAAAAAGTTAATGATTATGACTTCTACTTTATGGATAGAGAATCTGCTGATAAGTTTAAAGAACTAATAACAAAAGGTCTTGAAAAACCAGAAACTACTCCATTTACAAATCAAGATCAATTAAAATTATTTGGATTTAATAGTCCATTCAATACATCAAAAAGTGAATTTGCAATTACATTTATGCTTGAAGAAGAATTCAAAGTTCAATTTATTACAAAATATGTAGGAACTCCAGAAGTAGTTACAGGTAGATTTGATTTTCTACACACTCAAAATTATTATGTTTTAAAACATAGTGTATTTAAAGTTAATTATCCAGTATTACAAGCAAAAGAATTAGTATTCAATGAAAAAGCAACTCATCCAGTACATGCATTAAAACGTTTAAAGAAATTTCTAGCACAAGGTTGGACAATAGAAGATTCCGAAATAATTAAAATGGCTGAAGCTATTAATAAGCTAGATATGGATACATTTGGTAACTGGAAAGAACAAACAGCCGCAATGTATTCAGATTATCAACAAAATGGTATTGTTATATTCAATAACAATATAGCTACTGAAAAAACTAAACAAAACTTAATAAAGTGGGTAGATTAATGGGACAATTTAAAGTCAAAAGTAAACTTAAACTAACTGATATGAATATAGGTGATCTTATTCAAGAATCAGATTTTGCAACAATGACCCCTGAAGGTCAATTTGTTCAATTAGAATATATTGAAGAAAGTTCCAAAGCTGAACCATATGTTGTTAAACCTGGTATTTGGGCTATTCAAAAGACTATGGCTGGAATGAAATTAGTTGAAACCGGCTTCATTGAAGATAAAGTTCTTAATTCCTTTGTTAATACTAAGATTATTACCGATAAGATTGATTGTTTCTTTAAAAAGATTCCAGTATATAAAGAATTAGGTTATGATGTAGCCAAACGTGCTGCTCTTCTCTTTGGACCTCCTGGAACCGGTAAAACAACTAGTATTTCAGTAGTTTGTAACAAATATGTTGCGGATAAAGAAACTGCCATCGTAATCTGGCATACCGACAAGTTTGAACCATTTGAAGTTAAAGACTTTATTAAAAGTTTCTCTTATGATGAAACTAAGAAGCTTATTCTTATTGTAGAGGACATTGGTGGAACAGAAATTGATAATCAACGTATGCGTAGTGATTCTTCACTTCTTTCATTATTGGATAACCAAGAGAAGGCTTTTAGAATTCCCACATTTATTTTAGCTACTACAAACTACCCTGAGAATTTCTTAGGTAACCTCATGAACCGTTATGGCCGTTTTGATGATAAAATTGAAGTAGACTTTCCTAATGGTGAACAAAGAGCCGCATTATTCAGATTCTTTGCTAAAAAAGACCTTGACGATTCTGCTATTAAGTTAATGGAATCAGATAAAACAAAAGAATTCTCACCAGCTCATATTAAAGAAGTTATCATAAGATCAATGCTTTATGACAAAACTGAAACTGAAGTTATCAAAGAGATTATAAAAGAAGTGGAACATTTTAAGAATCAATTCTCTAAGAAGCAATCACGAATGGGAATTGGTGATGATGATTAGTTTTTATATAATTCCTAAATATACAAACAAAGTATTCCGAAGTGATTATATGTCATTATATCATGGTGATATTATTATCATAAAGTGGGAGGAATAATGAATATTTACTATCATAAAAGTTTGAATTTATTAACATTTGGTTATACATTAGGCCGTAATGGATTATCAAAACTTCTTATAAGATGGTATAAATGATTACAGATTTAAATGATTACAAAGATGTAAAAAAAGCCAAGAAGATTCAAAAGGATCTAGAAAAAATCAAAAGATCTTTACAAACTTGTTTAGATATTCTAAAACACGATAAACATTATGTAACTGTTATGGAATCGATGTCTGTAATTTCGACATCCCATAAAATAACAGAAATACAACTCGCTAAATGTAAACAATTTATTGAGAATAAGAAAAATGACTGAAATTTATATAACCGGTTATCCGCACCCTCAATATATTAACTTATATAATTATATTACTGGGGAATATTCTGATAATATATTTCCAAAGGGTTTTGATAAAGGTTCATCAGCAATCGAGAAATATTACGCGAAGCACCAATATAACCTTCATATAACATTTGATTTAAAAAAAGACAATTCAATGTATAAACCTTTGGTGAAATATGAAGATTGATATTATAAGTTACGGTACAAGGGGTCATTGGTGCTCAACGGGTTTTTTGGATCACGAATTTCGAACCTCAGCAACTACGTCAAATTTAAAAGAAAGACCTTTAGTATACCCAACTGATGGGTCATGGAATAACAATTATGATAATATACATGCTGCTTATCCTAAATTGAAAGTGTTACTAAGATATGAAGATTAAATGGTCTCTCTTCAAAAATTCAATACCAACTCACGTTTCCGTTAAAAATATGGAATATGAAATTCTTTATACTGAAGATTTTAAAGATGGTAAAACTTTAGGAGAAACAAGATTCGATCCTCGTCAAATTCTTTTAAAAGCAAATGAAAGTGACCGGGAAACCTTTCATACTTATATACATGAATTATTACATGCTGTGTCAGAAGAATATAAAATAGGATTAACTGAAGGTCAAGTGAGGAAATTAGAAAAGTCCTTGCAAGATTGGTTAAAACCTGGTAATATTATAAATAGGAGTATAAATGCAAGCAAACAAAGAAAGCGGTAAACTTTTAGCTGATTATATTAAATTAACACGTAAATTGGGTAAATTCCCAACTGTTAAAGATGTGGTCCGTTATATTACCAGTGAAAGACAATTATACACTCATTTTGAAAAGTTCGGAGATTTAAAGGAGTTGGCATTAGAAACTCATCCGGAATTAGAAGATGTTATAATTCCAACAAAACTAGCAATTGATGATATTGAAGTATTTCGATTCAAACAAGAAAAGGGTAAAGTATTAAAAGGTAATAAAGATCTAATCACCAAGGTTAATACATTAGAGTATCTAGCCCGGTTCGCGGATAACGTTTTTATTACCCAAATTAAGCCATATAAGAGCAATACAGCAAAGAAAACCTTCAGTCGAGCACAAACCCTCGTTTTAAGCGATTTACACTTTGGAGCCGATATTAGCGCGTCTGAAACGGGATTCCTGGATTATGGTCTAAAAGAAGAATCGAGAAGGTTTGCATATTTAATTAAACAAACCATCGATTATAAACCACACTACCGCAAAGAAACTGAATTACACGTTAATTTACTTGGTGACATAATCCAACACAAATTACATGACGCACAAGACGCTGCGCCAGTTTCTGAACAGATTTGCCGAGCAATTCATTTACTTTCTCAGGGTATTGCGCAATTGGGTGAGAATTTCCCCAAAGTTACGGTACAGTGCGCAACAGGGAATCACGGTCGAGATTTAAACCGTCATCATCAAAGAGCTTCTAGCGGTAAATGGGATTCAGTCGAAACCGTTATTTATTATGCTCTTAAAAAGATTCTAGCTCAATATAAAAATATCACTTTTAATATCCCAAAGACCCCATTTAATGTTTATGAAATATTGGGACATAAAATGTTCGCGACTCATGGTGATACTGTTTTAAAGCCAGGAAATCCCGGTAAGTCTTTAAATATTAAAAGTCTGGAAGAACAGATCAATAGAATTAACGCTTCTTTAAAAGACGTAGAAGAAGTACAGGTTGTGATAGTTGGTCACACACATTGTTCATCGGTTTCAAATTTAAATAGTGGACCCACTATGATCACAAACGGTTCTTTACCACCAGCGGATGCGTATGCAGTTTCCATTGGTTTTCTTGAAAATAGAGCATCTCAAACTCTATTTGAAACTACAGCAGAACATGCGGTAGGGGATATTAGATTCATACGAGTTGGTTCTAAACAAGATAAAGATGCTTCTTTGGATAAAATAATTAAGCCATATGGTGGATTTAATGAATAATAAAGCTCGCCTTAAAGAAATCGAAGAATACTTTTTAAGATATAATAATATAAATGAACATGAACATTCTTGGATATTGGGTAGAGTCAAAAAACTAACTAAACAGATAACGAGATTGAAACGTGAAGCAAAATAAGATAGAAGTATATATAGATGATAGCGCATACGCAATTAATGACGAAGATTCGATACTAATATTTAAAAGATCATTTGATTCTTTTAATAATATGTACTATAGCCCAGTTTCTAGTTTTATTTCTCCAGCCAAACATAGTACTTATGCTCCCAATGCCGAATTATATGATGCATTGAAAACATTAATTAATAGATATTCTAATTTGGAATATCATTCGAGATTAGAAAAAGAACTCAGGGATTAAAATGGCTAAGGAATATCAATTCTCTGATTACAAAGCTTTGGATACTGGTTATCAAATTAAATTATATAAAAAGACACTCGATGAGTTCGGAACCTTTTATTATAAATCACTTAGTAATTATAGATATAAAGAAGACCCCGCTGAAGATAAATCCAATATGCCCCCCTTTTATCATCACGGGAGTGAAGAATATGCTTTGGTTTTAAAAACATTATTAGAATTAAATGAGAATCTTAAATTTTATAACAAGATGGATGAGGCTTTAAAGTGAGTAAAAAGTTCGATTTAGAAAAATATAAAGAAAGTATTGAAATTTCTGATGTTCCTTTAAAAAAGGACAAATATGTAGAAGTTAATGACGCCCTTAAAGCGGTCATCGGCCTTCCTGGAATTCCCCTCGGTCATATTACACAAATTTACGGAATGTCTGACACCGGAAAGACTTCCCTATTGTTTCACATAGCAGCAGAAGCTCAAAAACAAGATATATTACCAGTATTAATTATCACAGAAGGTAAAGTAGATTGGAATAGGGCTAAGGCTATGGGTTTTGATAAAGATTCCGCCATTGTTAATGAAAATCTTGAGTTTCTTGAAGATGCGTTTGATTTTATTGATAAAATAACTTCGGATGTTTCAATGGGTGAATTACCGCATGATGTTATGATTTTATGGGATTCAGTGGGTAATACACTTTCCAAAGATGAAGTAGAGAAGAAAGAAGATGGAACCTGGGAAAAGAAATCAACCATGATGAAAGCAGCAAAAGTTATTAGTAATAGTATGAGAGTTGTTAGTAAGAAAATTAACGACACTCGAAAAATCTCCTACCCAAAAGGAGTCGGATTGGTGGTTTTGAACCAAGCGTACGTTCAACCTCCAGCATTCGCCGGTGCGATGTCCACTACAGTTCCTTATGGCGGTTCTGCGATTTGGTATAGAAGTTCCTTAGTTCTTAAAACATCTAAAGTTAAAAAACTAACTGCTACTAAAGACGGCAAGGATTTGACATTCGGTATTATAAGTAGAATTGCGGTCGAAAAGAATCATATTAGTTCTGTGGCAAACAAAGGGGAATTTGTTATCACGAGTGATAGAATATTTCCGAATGAACCAACCGCTATTAAAAACTACAAAGAAGAAAAGAAAGATTCCTGGAATGGTGAATTGGAAATTAAAGAAGAATGATGATTGGTTATTTTCATAAAAATTCTTTAGATAATGTTGAATTTCAAGATGAAGAAACTAGAATATTGGAAATTAAAACATTACACCGATATTTAAAAACACACCAAATTAAATTGTATTTTGATGATATTGAATGGGCTGGTCATTTAGGTAGATATACTCCTTGTTTAAATCCTGTAATAAAATATGAGGAATAGTATGATAGAAGTATTTACAATAAAGATAGGTAGAGGTGGTGATAAAAATTTCACCACATGGTACTTCGATACTATAAAAAATACTATAGTAAGTAAATATCGCGCACATGGTGTATTGGAAAAAATACCATCAATATATAATCCCGAATATTATGAAAAAAGATACGGAATTATACATTTTATTAAATTCGAAGAATAATACTTGACAAATAAAAAGAAAATTGCTATATTAAACTATATTAATTAAAAAGGAGATTAAAATGAATCAACAAGCACAAGTTAGTGAAAAAGATGTATTTGAACTTACTCGCGGTGAATTAAATAGCGTAATCGCTTATTTAGGTAAGAAACCAGCAGAAGAAACCTTTGGGTTGTTAAGTCTTTTATTGGGTCGCGGTCCAACGAGATTGGTACCAGTTGAAGTTGCTTCACCAGTTTCTGAAGCCACATTGCTGGAAACAGCAGCAGTAAGTGCTGAAAATAACGAAGAATCAAAAACAACTGAACAATAAGAGGTCTTTATGGCCGATAAAAAATTAGGTCCAGGTGGTGCTCCAACAAGAGCTACTATATTACCCACAAATGCATCAGAAAGAAAGAATTTTCCAATTGCTAGTGGAGTTCTTGATTATTTCCCTGATGCTTTAGTTGCTATTTCAGAAATATCTAAAGCTGGTAATGATCAACATAATCCGGGTAAATCCTTGAGATGGGATAGATCTAAATCCGGAGATGAAGCAGATACTTGTATACGTCATTTCCTACAGAGAGGTACAATAGATACCGATGGGAAACGACATACCGCTAAAGCTGCTTGGAGAATGCTAGCTCTTTTGCAAAAGGAAATAGAGAATGAAAGTAAAGATTAAAAAACTCCATAAAGATGCTACAATTCCCACTTATGGAACCGATTTCTCTGCGGGTTTAGATTTTACAGCATTGAATGTTAAATGTCATTATAATGATGACGTTTCTGATGTTTATACTCATTATAGTATGTCTGAATTAAAATACATTGAATACGGCACGGGACTTTCTATTGAAATTCCTTCAGGTCATGTTGGATTAATATTTCCCAGATCTTCTATTACCAATAAGAATTTAATATTGGGCAATTCAGTCGGAGTAATCGATTCTGATTATCGCGGTGAAGTTAAGTTTCGATTTAAAAAAACTAAACAGTATGCAACGGATGAATATAAAGTTGGTGAAAAAATCGGACAATTACTTATAATCCCAATACCAAAAATTGAATTGGAAGTAGTTGAAGAATTATCCGATACTGAACGAGGAACCGGAGCATACGGAAGTACAGGAAAATGAAAAAGTTTAAAGTTATACAATTAATAGATCAAAAACCGCCTTATCCAATAGGAACTTATGTTCTTGTAAAACAAGATAGAAAGGTATATAGAATAATGCCCGATAGGTTGGAAAAGTATTGGAAAGTATCTTTTGATTTTAGTAAAAAAAGAATAGACGAATGGTTATTTGGTTTAAAGAATAAAATAAGATATGTATTAAGAATACCAATTATTGTTAATACATTAACTAATCTTCCATTTTGGAGAACAGTAAGAAATGGAACAAGAGCGAAGATCGGTAATAATAATTATAAATTACATTTAGATAAATGGCTATTATTAGATCCTATATATAAAAATTATAGAGATGTAAAATCGGCAGATATAAGTAATTCTGTAACCTATACTTCAGAAGAAATTAAACAAAAACTTAAAGAAATGAAAACTATGATGCGAAATATACCATGATTAAATCTGTTAAATCATTCATCCAGCATTATAACAACATGGATTACATGGAAATTTTAGAACACGTAAAGGTCAAAGATGTCGAAAAGCAAAGAAGGCCGTCCAGAGGAATTTTACAAGAGCATGATCAGAAACCTAAAAAAAGAGAACAGTCAATTAAGAAAAAAACTACAACAACTTGAAAATCAGTTAGGCCCTAAAGAACCAAGGGAACGAATAAAAAAAGAATCAGAATTTAAACTACCAGAATGTCCTAAATGTAATAAACATACAATAGAAGAAATGGAATTCGTTGGTAGGATATTTGATGTTTGTCAAAGTTGTTCATATCGAAGCAAAGCGCGGAAGGCTTTTAAAAAGAAAAGATGATTACACAAGATTTTATCAATGGTTATGTTTCAGCATTAAATACTTTAGAAGAAGCTATTAGAAATAATCGAAATCATGAATCAAATAACGAGTCAGAAGGATTACCAGTTCGTTTGGATAAAATCGAAGCTTATAATGAAAGTTTAAATCAAATTAAATCACTTAAAGAATCTTATAAGGAATTAATTAAAAAATTAAATGATTAAACCTAGAAATGAATTGATATATTACGGAGATTCCTTTCCCTTTCTTTCACATCGGATAATGGTTATTCGCCATCCCCTGGATCTTAGGGAAGAACTTCAATATAAACCATTAAGCGATTCTTATTTTAGACGAGCCGCTAGATTCCAATATGAAAGCATTAAGGCTAACGGCAAAACATTAATATTTTATGAAGAATAAGATATATTTCAGACTTTATAAATTACATGAAAAGGCGCAAATCGAAACTTTGTGTTATTTGGTTAATGATCAAATTCTTTTAAAACGATTTGATGATACTTGGTTTATAACTAATTATAAAAATATATTCAGTTTGAAACGTAGATGTGAAAAAGATAATGAACCTTTGCTTCAAATGATTATCTATGAAGACTAGAACAATTATAGGAATTACCGCACCCGAAGCTGTATTCAGTGAAGATGTTAATTTTTTCTGGTCATATAAAAGACGTATTATTACAATAGAGAGTATGGGTAATAAAGTATATTATCCTGTAATGGAACCAACCAATATTTCATCAATATTGAGTGGTGATCGATATTTAAATTCGCCAACTATAACCCAACATGAATTAAAGAATCTGGTAATATATGAAGATTAAGAAAAAAGTAGACTATAAAGCAATTGAGAATGATCCTGAAGCCTTCGAAAAGTTTAAGAAAAATTTCGTTAAACAATCATTAAGACGAGCTTCATATAGATGGCCTTTTAAACACATGGCCAAAAATAACCAACGCATTGAACGTGGATTTTACCGCTGCGCCGGTTGCCAAGAAGCATTCGGTCCAAAGGATATTAATCTTGATCATATCAACGCTGTTGAGGATATCAAGACAGGTTTTATGGGTTGGGATAAATTTATAGATAGATTATTCGTTAAAACTGATGGATTCCAAGTTCTTTGTTTAACATGCCACGATTCGAAGACATTAGTTGAAAACGAACAAAGACGAGCTAATGGGTTAAAAGCTATTAATCGCAAGAAGAAAAAGAAATGAAGAATAATACTTGACAAACATTTAAACATGTGGCATAATTATTGCTGTAGGAGAATAAATGATAGATAAAATTAAAGAATTCATTAAAAAGCTTAATGATTATGGTGTACCACTTCCAATGATACGGATTGATGGTAAAGCGACATTTACTGGAACCATGACCTTCATAAGCTTTAATACTGCTCTTTTGGGGCAAATAGGTAAAGTAACTAATTTACTAGGAACCGTGGATTTAACTCAAGCTAACTATCTATTCCTAATATCTCTTGGTGCATATTTAGGTAGAAAAATACAAGGATCAAAAACTAACGTAATAGTGGAATCAAACCCGCAAACAGATAAGGATAATAACAATGCTCAATAAATTAAGAGATCTCGTTACTAAATTAAAAGAAGATGTTAAGAAGGCTGATTTAAAAGACCCTGCTACTTTATTGGCTGGAGTTGCTTTTTTGGCTGTTCCTGTAGTAGTTGGATTATTGGCGTATCATCTGGCTATTCCCAAAAATGACATTAGAGCTTCTAGCGTTATGATTGTTAATAGAGCGATGAATCATGGAGGGACTGGAATTATATTAGAATCAACACCAATTCAAAGTATTATTTTAACTAATGACCATGTGTGTAAAGCGATTAAAGATGGTGGAATGGTTCGAGCGATTTCCGGTGATTATCAAATTGCATCAATAATCGAATCCGAAGTATCAGACCTTTGTTTGGTACAAGTAATGGCCGATCTCGGAGTCACAACAAACCTCGCTAGAAAAGCCCCACATTTTTATGATGAAGCATTGGTAAGTGGTCATCCAGCTTTGATGCCTAATGTTATTTCAACTGGTCATATGTCCGGTCGTCAAGTTATTCAAGTTATGATCGGTATGCGTAAATGTACCGATGCTGATTTATCTGGACCTTTAGGACTGGCGTGTGCGTTCTTCGGTGGAATGCCCGTTGTTAAATCATATGAATCTGTATTAGTAACTGCTACTATTATGCCCGGTTCTTCTGGTTCCGGAGTTTATAATAAGTCCGGCGAATTGAATGGTGTTGTATTTGCCGGTTCAGAAGGATTTGGATATGCATGGACTGTTCCTTATGAACAAGTTCTTAACTTTCTTTACAGAGAACATCAATCATTAAAGAAACAGAATATTTCCCAAGAGATCAGTTTAATTGAAGGTGATGAAGATTCTAGGAAAATCAAAGAAGCAATCGCTAAATGTCCGACAGAAACTAATGAAACAATCGTTGAAATGTGTAATATAATTAAACGCGATCAGATTTGGAGACAATAATGAATAATAAAAAAGTAACTTTTAAAGATGGATTTAAAGCCGGAATGGGTGCAACATTTGGTTATTTTGTTGCTTCTTTAATTTCGGCTTTGGTTGTATTGGTGGTTGTTGTATCATTGGTATTAATGCTTGGTGGTAAATAATGAGTACTGTAAAAATATTACCTTTGGATTTAGTGTTGATAGAAAAAATTGGTGGAAATTATACAACATATAGAGAATGGTTGTATGATGAATTAAAATTAAATGCAATATCTTCTGATATAAATAAAGTAAAAGTTACCACATCCAAAATAGATAATGTTGAAAATAGTTTAGTTCTATTAAATGAAGCTATTGCTAGATTCAATAATGATATTGAAAATATTAATATTGCTATTTTACGGTCCAAAGAGGTTCCAGTATAATGGAATATTTAATTGGATTACTAGTTCTGGCCTTGGGTGGATTATTGTGGAATAAAAAGCGAGCGGATAACGCCGAAGCTTTAAATCAGAATCTCGATACTAAAAATAAAGTAATCGATATTAATAAGTTGATCAATAAAGATCAAACTCAATTAGAAGCTGAAAGAGCTAAACGTGAAATGTTGGAAGCTGAATTAAAAGCTAAGGAAGGTAAAGATGTTACTCAAGAAGATCTTCTTAAGTTCCTTGATAAGCCTGACGATAATAAGTAATCAAGTTTGGGCTGAAGATTCGGTCTTTTTAAACAAGGATGATAAAGCGCCATATTCAGGATACTTACTCCCTAAAGAGAAGGTATTAGAGTTGAGGAATAACACCTTAGAACGTGATACGTTGAAACTTCAGAATGACTCTTTAAATAGGTCTGTGACGCGCCAGGATGGCATTATAGCCAAGAAAGACCAACAGTTGACCCTTTACGGGGATCAGATGGATAAAATGGCCCAAGTCGCTTATAGCGCCCAGAGTTTAAATAATTGGGAAAAAGTAGGATATGTGGCTTTAGGAATCATTATAACGGGTTTAGCTATTAAGGGTGCCCACGATTTATATAAGTAATCATGAAAAAGATAAAACCTAGTAAGGTTACTTTCTACAGGTTTAAATCTTCCAAGACTGAATTTGTATACGTTTTAAAACATAATAAGCTTTCATTGTGGGAGAAGTTATATAATAGGATGTGGGATTATCCGCCACACATTGAATTATGGTTTGAGAAAATATTAGTAATATATGAAGAATGATTTAAAACACACATCAGAGGAAGATTTATTAAAAGCGTTGGAAACTACCGATGAAAAGGGAACCACCGCTAACGACTTCAATGGGTTTATAAATACCTTTAATTTAAAGCCGGGAACTAATAAAATTAAAGCACGAGCGTTAATTAAATTATATAACAAATGGTCTAAAGAACCAATAACTGGTGAATTATTCACATTGAATTGTCATTTATTGTTCGAATCAACTAAGAAGTCTCAATTGTTGATAAATTTAGAACCATTAACTATTCTCCAATTAATAGGTGAGAATACTAAGAAGCCGGAATTAACAAAGAATAGTCCAGCCTCAAAAAAACACTTTGAGGTTTTCATAAAGAAATTTGAATTAGAATCTGGTTCGTTGTTTATAAAGTTCTCAGTATTATATGATACTTATATTAAATGGCGACATAATAACAGACTTAAAACTCAGCTTGGGAAACAAACTTTGGTAGAATTTATGAATTTATATTTTAAAAGAAAGAAAGATAACAATGAGATATATTACGGACTTGATCCTAAAATTTTAAATAACCTAACACATGAACAAAAACTTCAGTGTTTATCACAAAAGAGCAAACTAAATGCCATCAAAAAAGAAAACCAAAAGAAACCAAACTAAGTATCCAGCCTTAGATAAAACGTATAATCTTAAAACGAGAACTGAATTATATGATTACGATTACATTGATGGTTATCATGATTCCGAAACTGGCCACACAACAAGACCTTTAAATGATTCCGAAAAGAAATTCCTAAATAAGTTCACAGAAGAATACATTAATGCCGAATTCAATCCCCGTAAAAGACGGGTAATGAAACAAAAAAAGGCTGACCACCCAAAGAATGCCAACCTTAAAAAACTCAATAAAGTTATATTAGATTATCTTAAAACTATGAACCAATCCGTGGTTAATTCGGATATTGCAAGTTCGACCAAAACCAATCTTAGACGCATGATTGCTAAATTTAAAAATGAGATTAAGAAGAAGATTAAAAAGGAAATGAAGTTTATTAAGGATTATTATAAGAAAGAAGCTTATGATAATAATAA
>Ga0315288_10001479_pt1 | contig 30394 bp, 23 predicted proteins | sample YL17G11_20_MG_FD_203454 | JGI IMG/M metagenome (GOLD analysis project Ga0315288, IMG submission 203454) | Sediment microbial communities from Yellowstone Lake, YNP, Wyoming, USA - YL17G11_20 | ecosystem: Environmental > Aquatic > Freshwater > Lake > Sediment | place: USA: Wyoming | collected... | reverse complement strand
ATCCTCGAGAAGACCGGCGCCCAGGTCCTGTGGATTCACGGCGAGGAAGCGCACAGCGGCTCGCACGCCCATACCTACGCCTTCTGGAAGTACAGCGGCGGCGGCGTGATGATCGGCAAGGGGTGCCATCCCCTGACGGCCGCCCTGTACCTGAAGCGCGTCGAGGGACGCGCCCGCGACGGCAACCCCATCCTGCCGAAGGCCGTCACGGCCCGCACGCACGCGCTGACGCGGATGCCCACCTTCCGCGACGAGGGCCACATCCGCTGCGACTACCACGACATCGACGATTTCTCGATGATGCACGTCGAGTTCGCCGACGGGTGCATCGCCACCATCTTCGCCTCCGACATTATCCTGGGCGGCATCCACAACTGGCTCGAGGTGGCGGCCAACAACCACCGCGTCGTCTGCCACATCAACCCAAACACCGCCATGCAGGCGTACAACCCGGTGGAGGAGAACTTTCGCGATATCTACGTGGTCGAGAAGACCGGCACCAAGCAGGGCTGGTCGTTCCCCAGCCCGGACGAGGACTGGTTCACCGGCTACCCGCAGGAGATCGAGGCGTTCTACCGGGCGGCGGCGTACGGCGAACCGGTCGAGACGGACTCGCGGCTGGCCGCCGACACGATCTCGACCATCTACAGCGCGTACGTCTCGGCCGAACGTCAAGGGGCCGAGGTGGCCATCAGGACGTTCTAAGGCGGGGCGACATCCCGCGCGGCGGGCAGTCCTGCCCGTCGTGCGATAGTGCGGCCGGCAACCTTGAGTAACGCATCAATTGTCCGCGGACCCTTCTAGGAAGGCATCATGAGCGCAAACCCGAACGCATCACCGACGGTCGGCCCTGACGCGAATCTCCCCTGGTACCGCGGCCTCACGAAGTACCACGGGTTCATCCTGATGGTCTGCTGGATGGCGTGGTTCTTCGACACGATGGACCAGCAACTGTTCGTCCTGGCGCGTGCTCCGGCGATCCTGAGTTCGCTGGGCAGCATCGACAGCCCGTTCCGGTACGCCGCCTTCACGGTGGCCGCGGTGTTCGTCATCGGCCTGCTCGTGCTGCCTTTCGCGCCGGAGACCAAGGGCAAGCCGCTACCGGAATAAGGACACGCGCTCATGCAGTTCTCGCCATCCGTTTACGAGCACGCGGCGATCCTGATCCACCGGACGCCGTGGGACGTCTCGCGCGACGGCGAGTTGCTCTACCAGGCCCAGGCTGAGGCGGGGGTGGACGTGGCGTTTTTCGAGTCCGCCGCCGGCATCGTCCATGTCATCCGCAGGCGACAGGGAAAGGAAGCCCTGCTGTGAACCAGCCGCAATGGGAAACGCTGCTGGCGGTCGTGAGGGGCGGGCGCGTCGACCCGCTCCCGGTCGGCTTCATCATCGACAGCCCCTGGCTGCCGAACTGGGCGGGGATGAGCATCCTGGACTACTTCACGTCCGAGCGCCTGTGGCTGGAGGCCAACTGCCGCGCCATCGACCGGTTCCCCGAGGCGATGTTTCTGCCGGGGTTCTGGTCGGAGTTCGGCATGTGCACCGAGCCCTCGGCCTTCGGCGCCAGGCCCGTCTGGTACGAGAACGAGTTCCCCTACGCCGAGCCGGTGCTTGGCGGCACGGACGAGATCGCGGACCTCGCCAGGCCCGACCCGTCGCGGCACGGCCTTCCGCCGCTGGTGCTGAAGCGGCTGGTGCATGCGCGCCCGACTATCGAGGAGGCCGGCCACGCCATTCGCTTTGCCGTGGCGCGCGGGCCGATGAACATCGCGGCCTTTCTGATGGGCAACACCGAGTTCCTGGTGGCCATGAAGATCGAGCCCGACCGCGTCCACGCCCTGCTCGGGAAGGTCACGGACTTCCTGGTCGCCTGGCTCCGCCTCCAGGCCGCGACGTTCGAGACGATCGAGGGCATCTTCCTGCTGGACGACATCGTCGGCTTCGTCGGCGAGGGGGATTTCCAAGCCTTTGCCAAGCCGTACCTGGAGAAGGCGTTCGGGGCGTTCGAGGCGAAGGTCCGCTTCTTCCACAACGACGCGCAAGGGCGGGTCTGCGCGCCGCACCTCGCGGAGGTCGGCGTGAACCTCTTCAACTTCTCGTGCGACCATTCGCTCGCCGAGATGAAGGATTGGACGCGCGGGGAGGTGGCCCTTGTGGGCAACATCCCGCCGCGCGACGTCCTGGCCGCCGGCACGCCCGACGACGTCCGCGCAGCCGTGGCGGCGGCGCTCGAAGGCCTTTCGGACACGAGCCGCCTGGTCCTCTCGTGCGGCGGGGGCGTGCCCCCTGGCGTGCCGACCGAGAACATCGAGGCCTTCATCGCGGCCGCGCAGGCGCGGGATCCCGGGAAGGCGGATGAGCCGAGGCGAGGAGGGTGACGTGAGACGATGGCTGATCGTGGCCGCGATAGTGGGCCTTGGCGTCGGGCTGGTGTGGGCAGAGGAGCCGGCCGGCAGCGCCGGGCCGCTCGTGCCGAAGAGCGCAGCCGCTCGGCCGGCCAAGGCGCGCCGGCTTCTGGTTTTCAACCTGTGCCTGGGGTCCCGGCACGCGGTGATCCCATTCGCGGCCGAGACGATCACGAGGATGGGACGGGAGACGGGGGCGTATGAAACGGTCGTCAGCGAGGACATCGGCCTGTTTGAGCCCGACAGGCTAGCGCAGTTCGACGCCGTGTTCCTGAACCATACGACAGGGGAACTTTTCCTGTCGAAGGATCTGGATAAACTGCCGGTCGAGGCGCAAAAAGGGGCGCGGGAGCGCGACGAGCGGCTGCGCAAGAGCCTGGCGGACTTTGTGCGCGGAGGGAAAGGGCTGGCGGCTATCCACGCGGCGGCAGCGTGCTTCTACGCGTGGCCGGAGTTCGGCGAAATGCTCGGCGCCCGGTTCGACAGCCACTCCTGGGGCCAGTTTGTGGCCACGATCAAAATTGACGACCCGAACAGCCCGCTGACCGCCATGTTTAAGGGCAAGGACATCCGGATCGAAGAGGAGGTCTACGTCTTTGCCGACAAACCCTCGCGAAAATCGTACTGGTTCGAGCGCCAGCCGTATTCGCGCGAAAAACTCCGCATCCTCCTGAGCCTGGATACGTCCGAGATGGATCCGGCAAAGCGCGCCAAGGGAGGACGCGCGGACAACGATTACGCGATCAGTTGGATCCGCCGATACGGCGAGGGCCGGGTGTTCTACACGGCGTTCGGGCATAACGAGAACGTCTACCGGGATGAGGCGATTCTTCGGCATCTTCTGGCGGGGATCCAGTTTACCCTGGGGGACCTGGAGGCGGACGCGACGCCTAGCGCGACGCCGAAAGAAACCTCGGGCGCGGCGGAAAAAGAATTGGGACGGCGTAGCGAAGAGCGTGGCGAATCGGATTGAAGCGGAGGCGGCTTATGGCACGACAGGGAGGCGTTTCCCGGCGCGGATTTCTGAAGGGTGCGGCGGCGGCGGTGGCGGCACCGTACGTTCTGACGTCCTCCGCGCTGGGCGGGCCGGACGAGGAGGCCGCGAGCAACCGGGTCGGCATGGGCTGCATCGGCGTGGGCCGCATGGGAATGGAGGACCTGCGCGGGTTCCTTGGGCGGACGCAGATCGTCGCGGTCTGCGACGTGGACGCCAACCGGGCTGCGCGGGCGAAGGAGGAGGTCGAGAAACACTATGCCTCGCGACTGCGGCAGGGGGAGTACAAGGGGTGTGCGGCGTACGGCGATTTTCGCGACCTGGTGGCGCGGGACGACATTGACGCGGTGCTTGTCGTCACGCCGGACCACTGGCACGTAATCGCGACGCTGGAGGCGTGCCGGCACGGCAAGGACGTGTATGTCGAGAAGCCTCTGTCGCTGACCATCCGGGAGGGCCAGGCGGTGGTGGAGGCGGTGCGCCGTTATGGCCGGGTGCTCCAGGTCGGGTCGCAGCAGCGGTCCGACGCGCAGTTCCGATTCGCGTGCGAACTGGTGCGCAACGGACGCATCGGCCGGGTCCAGACGGTCCGCGTCGGCCTGCCGACCGATCCGGGGACAACCGTGCAGCCGGTCATGCCGGTGCCCGACGGGTTGGACTACGATTTCTGGCTTGGGCCGGCCCCCTGGGCGCCGTACACGGTGGAGCGGGTGCATCCCCAGAAGGGGTACGGGCGTCCGGGCTGGCTGCGGATCTCGGACTATTCGGGCGGCATGATGACCGGCTGGGGGGCGCATCACGTGGACATCGCCCAGTGGGGCCTGGGGACCGAGCGGACGGGCCCTATCGAGATCGAAGGGCGAGGCGAGTTCCCGTCGGACGGTCTGTGGGACGTGCACGGCAAGTTCCGCGTGGAGTGCCGGTACGCCGACGGCATCCGGATGATCATCGACGACGGCCCGAACGGCGTGCGGTTCGAGGGAACGGAGGGGTGGGTGTTTGTGACCCGCGGCTCCATGGACGCCGAGCCGAAATCGCTCCTGAAGGCAAGGCTCGGCCCCGAGGAGGTTCACCTGGTTAAGAGCGTAAACCACCAGGAGAATTTCATCGCGTGCGTCCGGAGCCGACAGGACCCGGTGGCGAACGTGGAGGTGGGGCACCGGTCGGCCACAATCTGCCACCTGGGCAACATCGCGATGCTGACCGGCCGCAAGATCAAGTGGGATCCCGACAAGGAACAGATTGTCGGCGATGCGGAAGCGAACCGCTGGCTCGACCGCCCGAAACGCGAGCCCTGGCGGATTTAGAGGCTGTTGCAAAACTTCTGGGGTGGCGGGTCTCCGCACCCGCCACCCGTGGCAGGCTACGGCGCGGCGGGTGCGGAGACCCGCCGCGCCTCCGCGGATGACAGTTTTGCAATAGCGTCTTAGAGGCGATGGAGCGATGGCACGAGACGGAGGTGTGACGCGCCGCCTAACGCCAGGAAACGTTGCTGCTTTCAGCACTCCTTTTCAACAATTTCCTTGCGGGACCGGTCGGGTCCGGTAGCATGGTGAGGTCCGCGCCCGCCGGGGCGTCGGCCCGGTGAGAATGACCGGAACTGCCGGGGCCCGAGGATGTTTAAGGGATATGCGAAAGGAGGCAGCATGTCGCTGTCGGATACTCGTCGCACGCGTCGGGAATTTTTGAGGACGACGGCTGCGGCGGCGGTGGCGGCGCCATACGTTCTGACGTCCACGGCCCTTGGGGCCGGAGGCCGCCCGGCCGCCGGCGAGCGGATCGTCATGGGCGCCATCGGCGTCGGCGGCCGGGGCATGGGCGACATGAATGCCTTCCTCGGCTCGCCCGAGGTCCAGATGGTCGCCGTCTGCGACGTCTTCGAGGACCGCCGCCAGCGCGCCAAGGACACCGTGGACAAGCGGTACGGAAGCGCGGACTGTACGGCGTACAATGATTTTCGCGAGATCGTTACCCGCGACAACATTGACGCCGTCTGCATCGGCACGCCGGACCACTGGCACGCCATCCCGACGATCTGGGCCTGCCGCCACGGCAAGGACGTCTATTGCGAGAAGCCCCTGTCGCTCACCATCAAGGAAGGCCGGGCGATGGTCGAGGCCGCCCGCCGCTACGCCCGGGTCGTCTCGGGCGGCAGCCAGCGCGTGCTGGAGGACTATGGGGGCCTCGCGCGGGCGGTGCGCGGCGGGGCGGCCGGAGAGGTCAAGGAAGTGTACGTGGAAGTGGGCGGTCCGTCCCGGCCGTGCAACCTGCCGGGCGAGCCTGTGCCGCCGGGACTCGATTGGGAGATGTGGCTGGGCCCAGCCCCGTGGGCGCCGTACCATCGGGACCGGTGCTCGGCGGCGTACGGCGGGGGCACGGGGTTCCGCGCCTGGCGCGATTACTCCGGCGGCATGATGACCGATTGGGGCGGGCACAAGTTCGGCGGGGCGCTCTTTGCGCTGGACCTGGAGGCGACCGGGCCCGTCGGGATTATCCCCCCCGACGGGAAGGACCACCAGTACCTGACTTACGTCTTCGCCAACGGCATCCGCATGTACCACGCGCCGGGGACCAAATTTAACATCACGTTCAAGGGGACGCTCGGCGAGGTCCCGGGCCGCCAGCCCGAACGGGCCGTCTCGATGCCCGGCTACAAGGGCAGGGGCGGGATCTACGGCGACTTCCTCCACTGCGTGCGGACGCGCGAGCAGCCGTTCCAAGACGTCGAACGCGCGCACCGCGCCGCCACCGTCTGCCACCTCGGCAACATCGCGTACTGGCTCGGCCGGCCGCTGAAGTGGGACCCGGTGAAGGAACTCTTCGTCGGCGACGACGAGGCGAACCATTGGCTCGACCGCCCGAAGCGCGAGCCCTGGCGACTTTAACTCCGAGAAAGGACTGGGAACACATGACAGGCAAGCGACTGGCAGGGGTGGTGTTTCTGGCGGTGGCGGCAGGCGTCGTGGGCCTGGCGTGGAACAGTCTTCGCGGCTCCGAGGCCGCCGGCCCGGCCGAGACGACGACCAAACCGATCCGCGCGGTCATCGTCACCGGCGGGCACGGGTTCGACCAAAAGGCGTTCCCGAAACTTTTCGAGGGACACCCCGACATCGTCTGCGAGTTCAAGCCCCAGAAGGACGACAGCGAACTCTTCGAGGACGTCGCCGATTGGCCCTACGACGTCGTGGTCCTCTACAATATGACGCAGAAAATTTCGGAGAAGCGTCGGCAGAACTTCCTCGGCCTCCTGGACCGCGGCGTGGGCCTCGTCGTCTTGCACCATGCGATTGCCGTCTTTCTGGACTGGCCGGAGTTTGAGAAGATCGCCGGGACCAGGTACTATCTGAAGGAAACGGTTGTGGACGGCGTCACGCACCCGATGGGCGCCTGGAAGGACGGCGTCAATTTCAAGATCCACGTGGAGGATGCGGAACACCCGATTACGAAAGGCCTCGCGGACTTCGAGGTTCGCGACGAGGGGTATCGTAACCAGACGTACGCGCCGGACAACCACCTGCTGCTTTCAACCGACAACGCCGCAAGCGAGAAACAAATCGCGTGGGTGCGGACGTACAAGAACGCGCGCGTCTTCTGCATGGTGATCGGCCACGGGCCGCAGGCCTTCACGAGCGAACCGATTCGCCGGGCTGTGGCCCGCGCCATCCGCTGGACCGCCAAACGTAACGTCGGGCGCGACGATGTCGCGCCGACCGGAGCCGCGTCCGGAAGGACCGGCCATACGGAATCTTCGGAAACCAGGTGATAAGGAGACCGCCGATGAGTCGCAACACCGCTGTTGTCGCTGCCGTGCTGGTGCTGGTTGGGATGGCCGGCTTCGCGCCGTTGGCCCGGGCCGCCGAGGGCGACAAGGCCTTCCAGGAATTGCTCTCGTATGACTGGGGCAAGGACCGAGGTCCCCTGGACCTGATTGAAAAGGCGGTCGTCGCGACGCACGGCGACGCGGCCGCGCGCGCCGGCCTGGAGAAGCGGCTGGCGGGCGTGCTCGGCGCCGGGGCGACGCGGGCCGCCAAGGACTTCGCCTGCCGCCAACTCTCTCTGATCGGCACGTCGGCGTCCGTGCCGGCGCTTGCGGCCCTCTTGCCCGACAAGGACCTGTCGCACATGGCCCGCTACGCGCTGGAGCGGATTACGGACCCGGCCGCAGGGAAGGCGATGCGGGAGGCGCTTCCGAAAGTGAGCGGCCTGCAGAAGGTCGGCGTCGTCAATTCGCTGGGCATGCGCGAGGACGCGGAATCGGCCGGCGCCCTCCTGCCGCTCCTCGGGGATTCGGACCCGCAGATCGTGGCGGCCGCAGCAGCGGCGCTGGGGCGGATCGGAACGCCCGAAGCGGCCGTCGCCCTTTTGGGTTTCAAAGCGAAAGCGCCCGCGCCTCTCCAGGCGGTCGTCGCCGATGCCTGCCTGAATGCGGCGGCCCGCGCGCTGAAGCGCGGCCAGGCCGATGCCGCCGCCAAAATCTACGAGACGCTCGACAGCGACAAGGAACCGGGGCACGTGCGGATGGCGGCGTTCCAGGGGATGGTGATGGCGAAGCCGGCCGAATCGACGCCGCGCCTCGTCAAGGCCCTGGGGGGTGACGACGAAGGGCTCCGGAGCATGGCGGTCCGCCTGATGCAGGAAGCGCCGGGCCCGGAAGCGACGAAGGCGTTCGCCGCTGCGCTCCCCCAACTGCCGCCCGTGGGCCAGGTGGCACTCCTGAAGGTGCTGGAAGGGCGCGGCGACCCGGCGGCCCGGCCGGCGGTCCTTGACGCGATAAAGAGCGCCGACGAAAGCGTCCGCGTGGCCTCTCTCAAGGCGCTGGGCGCCCTGGGCGGTGCGGCCGACGTGACGGTTCTGGCCGGCAAGGTCGCAGCGGGCGCCGACGCGGAAAAAACGGCGGCGGCCGAAGGCCTCACTTCCCTGAAAGGCAACGACGTGAACTCCGCGATCGTGGCCGCCATCAAGGGAGCGGACACGGGAACCCGGGCGGCGCTCGTCCGGAGCCTCGGCGCGCGCTCCGCCATGGAGACCGTCGCGACGGTGATGGCGTGCGCGAAGGATCCGGATGCCGGGGTGCGTCTGGCGGCGCTGGAATCGGCGAAGACCCTCGCGGGCGAAGGCCAGGTGTCGGCGCTCGTCGGTTCCGTGAAGTCGGCCAAGGACGACGCGGAGCGCAAGGCGGCCGAGGAGGCGCTCCTGGCGGCGTGCGGGCGCGGACGCGAGAAATGTGCCGTCCCCCTCGTCGCGGGTCTTACGGGGGCCGACGTGGCTTCGAAGATGGTGCTGCTGAGAGCGCTCGGGCGAGCGGGCGGGCCGCAAGCCCTTCGGGCGGTCCAGGCCGCCACGAAAGATGCAGACGCGTCCGTCCAGGACGAGGCCGTCCGCGTGCTTATCGGCTGGTCGGATGCATCGGTGGCGCCGGCGCTCTTGGTGCTCGCGAGGTCGGCCGCCAATGAAAAGCACCAGGTGCTGGCGCTTCAAGGCTATGTGCGCCTCGCCGGGGAGCAGCCGACGGACGACGCCAAGGTGAAAATGCTCACCGAGGCGATGGAAATGGCGAAGCGCCCGGATGACAAGAAACTGGTGCTGGGCGCGCTGAGCAACGTTCAGACGGTCGGATCGCTCCGGCTTGTCGTGCCATGCCTCGGCGACGCGGCGCTGGCGGAAGAGGCGAGCGCGGCCGCGGTCAAGATCGCCGGCAAGGTGGCTGACTCGGCGAAAGACCTCACGCGCGACGCCATGAAGAAGGTGCTCCAGCAGAGCAAGAACGACAACGTCCGCAAGGAGGCCGAGAACATCCTGAAAAAGGTCGGCGGCTGACGAAGGGACGTGAGGTTTCGCTGCGGGCGCGTTCGGCGGCCGGGGGCCGCTCGGCGCGCCCGCGGCATTGGTGCCGCCGGCGAAACCGTCGTTCGCCGTTGCGGCCGGGGTTTGACTCGGAGGCCGCGCCGACCTTATGATGGTCTTGGACGGCTGGCGACAGGGGGGGAACGATCGGAGAATCTATGAGAACGGCAAGACGGAAGGCGGCGGTGATGTGGCTGTCGGCACTGGTGGTGACTTGGGCGGCAGGCGTGTCACGCGCGGACGATTGGCCGCAATGGCGCGGACCGAATCGCGACGGCATCTCGAAAGAAACCGGCTGGCGGGCCCAGTGGCCCGAGGGCGGGCCCAAGGTCCTCTGGCGCGCCGACGTCGGCGCGGGCTACTCGTCGTTCGCCGTCGTCGGCGGGCGCGTCTATACCATGGGCAACGCGGACAAGAACGACACGGTGTTCTGCCTGAATGCGGACACCGGCGAGATCGTCTGGCGCAAGTCCTATCCGTGCGGCGAGGGAGACCATCCCGGCCCGCGCGCGACGCCGACGGTGGACGGCAAAGTGGTTTACACCCTGAGCCGCGAAGGGCACCTCCTCGCGCTGGACGCCGCGTCAGGCAACCCCATCTGGGGCAAACATCTGCCGAAGGATTTCGGCGCGAAGCCGGAGCAGTGGGGCTTCGCCTGCTCGCCGCTCGTTCTGGGCGACCGGCTCATTCTGGACGCCGGCCCGACGCTCGCGCTCAACAAGCAGACCGGCGCGCTGGTGTGGAAAAGCGGGGAGGACAAGGCGGGCTACTCGTCGCCGACGGTGTTCGAGGTCGCCGGGAAAACGCTCCTGGCGGTGTTTCCGGAGTTCGGCCCGATCCTCCGCCAGGCGGCCGACGGAAAGGAACTCGCGCGCCTGCGGTGGGAGACCAGTTACGGCGTCAACGTCGCCACGCCCATTGTCCAGGGCAATCGCGTCTTCTTTTCGTCGGGGTACGACAAAGGGTGCGTCCTCCTGGAGTTGGGCGACAGCGGCTTTAAGGAAATCTATCAGAATAAGAACATGCGGAACCACGCCAACGGTTGCATCCTCTGGGAGGGGCGCTTGTACGGTTTCGACGGCCAGGTGGACGGCGGCGGGAAACTCGTCTGCCTCGATTTCCAGACGGGCGAACGCAAGTGGCAGCAGGGCGGCCTGGGAACCGGATCGCTCATGCTGGCAGACGGAAAACTGATCGTCATCAGCGAGAGGGGCGAACTGGTCGTCGCCGAGGCCTCGCCCGCGGCCTACCGGGAACTGGCCCGCACGAAGGTCCTCGAAAAAACCTGCTGGACGATGCCTGTGCTCTCGGGCGGCCGCATCTACTGTCGCAACCACGAGGGCAAGGTCGTCTGCGTCGACGTCCGCGCGAAATAGCCGGCCGGCGAAACGCGTCATCCGGCTAAGAGGTTGTTTCATAACCCCCCTCTTCCACCGGGGGAGAGGGAATTGAAACAGCCTCTAAGGGCGGCTGCGGAGGTGCGAGTTGCGGCACGTCGGACGGGATGGGTTCAGGCGAGGGGCGCGGCGGCTCTGGTCGTCGGCGATGGCGCTCGCCCTCGTGGCCGCGGGTTGCGGCGAGGGCGGTCCGCCCGCGGCGGGGGGAAATAAGTCGGCGCCGACGCTCGCGGCACTGCAAGAAGCGCGATGGCCGATGTTCCACGGCCAGCCGGCGCTCGCCGGCCTGGCCGAGGGAACTTTGCCCGACCGCCTCGACCTGGTGTGGCGATTCGAGACGCGCGGCGCGGTCAAGTCGTCGCCGGTCATCGGCGACGGGCGCGTTTTCGTCGGTTCCGACGACGGGTGCGTTTACGCGATTGATTTCGTCCGAGGCGGCAAGGTCTGGGCCTACGAGACGGAGGGCGGCGTCGAGGCCGCCCCGCTCCTCCTCGAGGGCACGGTGTACGTCGGCGGCACGGACGGGTTTCTGTATGCGCTGGACGCGGCGACGGGCCGCTTGAAATGGAAGTACGAGACGGGAAGCCAGATCCTCGGGGCGGCCAACTGGACCCGAGCGGCCGGCGGCGACGGGTTTTGGATCCTCGTCGGCAGTTACGACAATCGCCTCCACTGTGTGGATTCGAGGACGGGCGCGAAGGTCTGGACCTGCGAAACCGCCAGTTACATCAACGGCGCCCCGGCCGTGGCGGACGGCGCTGCGGTGTTCGGCGGGTGCGACGCCGTCCTTCGCGTCGTGTCGCTTGCGGACGGCAAGGAGTTGAAGGCGATTGATGCGGGGGCCTACGTCGCCGGCTCGCCCGCGCTGGCCGACGGCCGCGCGTACGTCGGCAATTACGAGGGACGGTTCCTCTGCGCGGACGTGAACGCCGGCGAAGTGCTCTGGACCTTTGAGAAGGAGAACGTGGCGTTCTACTCCTCGCCGGCGGTGAGCGGCTCGGCCGTCGTCGTCGGCGCGAGGGACCAGCGGCTCCACTGTCTCGATCGCACGAGCGGCGCCGAGCGCTGGGCGCTGCGGACGCGCGGCGACGTGGACAGTTCCCCCGCCGTCTGCGGCGACAAGGTCGTCGTCGGCTCGAACGGGGGCTGGGTGTACGTGGTCCGGCTGTCGGACGGCGCGGCGGTGTGGTCCTTCGAGATCGGCGAGGCGGTCACGAGTTCGCCGGCCGTGGCGGGCGGCCGCATCGTCGTCGGGTCGGAGGACGGCGCGGTGTACGCCTTCGGGGCCAAGCCGTGAAGGGCGGGCCGCGGCGGCGGCGGTGGGTCAGGCGGATGGCGGAGCAGGGGGCCGGATGAAGATCGCGCAACTCGTCCCCGGGACGTGCAACATCTTCTACTGCGAGAACTGCCTGCGCGATTACGACCTGAATGAGGCCTGGCGCGCCCTGGGCCACGACGCCGACCTCGTGCCGCTCTACCTGCCTCTCCTCGCCGACGGCCAGGCCGCCGTCACCCAGACGCCGATGTTCTTCGGCGGCATCAACGTATATCTACAGCAGAAATCGGCCTTCTTCCGCAAGACGCCGCGATGGCTCGACCGCCTCTTCGATTCGCGAAGACTCCTGGAGTGGGTGTCGCGCAAGGCGGGCATGACCAGCGCCCACGAGTTGGGCGAGACGACGCTCTCGATGCTGCGCGGCGAGGCGGGACGCCAGGCCAAGGAGGTCCGCCGCCTGGTCGAATACCTCGCCGGCCGGCACCGGCCGGACGTCGTCTGCCTGTCGAACGTGCTCCTGGCGGCTCTGGCGCGGCCGATCCGCGAGGCGGTGGGCGTGCCCGTCGTCTGCCTGCTTCAGGACGAAGATGCGTTCCTCGACGCGTTGCCGCCGACTCACCGCGGATCGGTGTGGGACCTGCTTCGCGCCTGCGCGGCCGAGGTCGATGGGTTCGTTGCCGTCAGTTCCTATTATCGCGATGCGATGATCCGCCGGCTGGACCTCCCTCCCGCCCGCGTCGCCGTGGTGCGTTACGGGATCAATCCGGAAGGATACCGCCCGGCGGAAGCGCGGCCGGACCCGCCGGTGATAGGGTTCCTGGGCGCGGCGGAGCCGAACAAGGACCTGGGGGCGCTCGTCGAAGCGTTCGCGGACCTGAAGAACCGCCCCGGCCTGCGGAATCTGAGACTTCGTGCCGCGGGCGGCCACCCGGCGGGGAACGCGGCGGTGCTTCAGGACGCGCGTCGGCGTCTGGCGTCGCGGGGCATGGAGGTCGACGCCGAGTTCCTGCCGAACCTCGGCCGGGCGCAACGCCAGGATTTTCTGCGGACGCTCTCGGTCCTCTCGGTGCCGACGAAACGGCCCGAGGCCTACGGGATGTACGTCCTGGAGGCCCTCGCGTCGGGGGTTCCGGTCGTGGCGCCCCGCCACGGGGGAGTCGTCGAACTCGTGGAGGAAACGGGCGGCGGACTGCTCGTGGAGCCGAACGATCCGCCGGCGCTCGCCGAGGCGCTGGCGACGCTCCTACTGGATCCGGAGAAGGCGCAGGCCATGGCGGAGCGCGGCCGGCGGGCTGTTGCCGAGAAGTTCGACGCGCGGCGGACGGCACGCGACGTGGTCGCGGTCTTCGAACAGACCATTGCGGGGGTGTGACGATGGCGGAAACCATTCTTGAACTCGTGGACGTGGCCAAGCGGTATGAGACCGGCGGCCCGGACGGCGGGCCGGAGGTCCTGCGGGGCGTGAACCTGCGTGTGGCGGCGGGGGAGTCCCTGGCCGTCGTCGGTCCCTCGGGGTCCGGCAAGTCGACGCTCCTGAACCTCATCGGTGGTCTGGATCGGCCGTCGGGCGGCCGGGTGCTTTTTGAGGGACGCGACCTCGCGGACTTGAACGATGCGGACCTGGCGCGGTTTCGGAACCGGCGGATCGGCTTCGTCTTTCAACTGCATCATCTGCTGCCCCAGTGCACGGTCCTGGAGAACGTGCTGGTGCCGACGCTGGTCGGCGGCGACGGCGCGGAAAAAGAGGAACGTCCCGCCGGGGAGGAAGCGCTGCTGCGCGCGGAGCGGCTTCTGGCGCGGGTCGGGTTGGGCGACCGGCTCACCTTCCGTCCGGGCCGGTTGTCGGGCGGCGAGCGGGAGCGCGTTGCTGTGGCGCGGGCGCTGGTGAATCGGCCGGCGCTCCTCCTGGCCGACGAGCCGACCGGATCGCTCGACCGCCGAACGGCCGAGAACCTCATGGCGCTGCTCGCGGAACTCAATGCCGAGGAAGGCGTGACGCTTGTCGTCGTGACGCACGCCGAGATGCTCGCCGCTCGCATGGGCCGCACGCTCGAACTCGAGGACGGCGTGCTCGTGCCGAAGGAGGCCGACGCGTGACGGGTGCCACGCTCGTCCAACGGAGCCTGCGGTTCTATTGGCGGACGCACCTGGGCGTCGCGCTCGGCGCCGCCGTCAGCGTGGCCGTCCTCGTCGGCGCGCTGGCCGTCGGCGATTCCGTGCCGTACACCCTGAAGCGGCTGGCGCTCGAGCGCCTCGGCGAGACGGATCTGGCGCTGGCGGCTCCGGGCCGGGACTTCCGCGCGGCGCTGGCCGCCGACCTGGCCGGCCGCCTGGGGGCGCGGGTCGCGCCGGTGCTGGCGCTCCGCGGGAGCGCCTCGCGCGGCCAGGGCGACGCGCGGGTCGACCTGAATCCGATCCAGGTGCTCGGCGTGGAGGGCGCGTTCTGGTCGCTCGCGGGCCCGGACGCCGCGCCGCCGTGCGCGGAAGGCGAAGTGATTCTTAACGAGCGTGCGGCGCGCGGGCTCGGCGTGGGGGTGGGCGACATGATTCGCCTTCGCGTCGAGAAGCCGAGCGCCTTGCCGCGCGACGCGCCGCTCTCCGCCGACGCGAATGCCTCGGAGACCGTTTGGCTGAAGGTCGCGTCCATCGCGCCGGACGACCAATTCGGGCGGTTCAGCCTCGAGACGAATCCCGTCCCGCCGTCGAATGCGTTCCTTCCGCTGGGCGTGCTTCAGGAGAAGGCGGGCCGGCCGGGCCGGGCCAACATGCTCCTCGTGGCCGGGCGGGAAGGGATGAACGTGACGCCCGAAGCCGCCGACGCCGCGCTGCGCGAGGTCTGGCAACCGGTCGCCGCAGGCGACCCTGGCACGGGTACGGCTCGTGCCGTGGCCGGCTCGACGTGGCGAGCGGACGCGGACCTGGCGCTGGACCGGCCGGTGAAAGGCGTGCTCGAGTTGCGCTCGGGGCGCATCTTCCTGGAGCGGCCGGTGGTTGAAGCGGCGCGCGGCCCCGGCGCGATGGGGATCCTCGCGTACCTCGTGAACGAGATTCGCCTCGGCGAGCGGTCGGTGCCGTATTCGTTCGTCGCCGCGATGGGACCGCTCGGCACGGAGGGCGTCGAGGGGCCGCCGTCTCCCGTCCCGCCGGACATGAAGGACGACGAGATTCTCATCAACGCGTGGCTTGAGGAGAAACTCGGCGCGAAGCCGGGCGACTCGCTCCAGATGGCCTATTTCGTCGTCGGCCCGGGTCGGACGGTGCGGACGGCCGGGCCGGTTCGCTTTCGCGTCCGCGCCGTTATTCCCACGGAACCGCCGGAGGCCGACCGCACCCTGATGCCGAGGTTTCCGGGCCTCGCGGACAAAGAGAATTGCCGCGACTGGGAGCAGCAGGATCTCATTGACACGAAGAAGATTTGGCCGAAGGACGAGGCCTACTGGGACGACCACCGAGGGACGCCGAAGGCGATCGTGACGCTGGCGGCGGGGCAGCGGATGTGGGCGAACCGGTTTGGGGACCTGACGGCAATCCGGTGGGCCGCTTCGCCGACCGGCGAAAAGGCGATCGCGGACCGGATTCGGGAGAAATTGGAGCCGTCGGCGGTCGGCCTTTTCTTCCGGCCGGTGCGGGCCGAGGCGCTCGCGGCGAGCGACCAGGCGCTGGACTTCGGGCAACTCTTCCTGAGCCTCAGCATGTTTCTGCTGGTGGCGGCGCTGATTCTGATGGGCTTGCTCTTTTCGCTGGGCGTGGAGCAGCGGTCCGAGGAAGTGGGGACGCTGCTGGCGCTCGGGTTTCCGCCGCGGCGAGTGCGACGGTTGCTGCTTGCGGAAGGGGCGGTGTTGGCGGCCGTCGGCGCGCTCGTGGGCTTGGGCCTCGGCGTGTGGTACACGCGGGCGGTGCTCGTGGCGCTTTCGACGGTCTGGAGCGGCGCGGTCGGCGGGACGCCGTCGCTCACATATCACGCGGAGCCGCGGACGCTGGCCGTAGGCGTGGCGGCCGGCATGGCAGTGGCGATGGGCTCAATCTGGTTGGGGGTGAGGCGTCAGGCGCGTCGGCCCGCGCGGGCGCTCCTGGCGGGCGACGTGGAGGATCCGCGTTCGCCGTCGGCGCCGGGCGGCGGAGGTCGGCGGGTGGGGCTCTGGGTGTCGGTCGCGGCGGCGGCGGGGGCGCTCGTGATGGTCGGCATCGTGGTCGCGGCGCGCGGCGAGGGGCAGGTGGCGTTCTTTTTTGCGGCGGGGGCGGTGCTTCTCGTGGCGGGTCTGGGTCTGGCGCGGTCGCTCCTGGCGGCGATCGAGCGATCGAGCGTGGCGGCCCGGCTGACACTCGGCGGGCTGGGCTGGCGGAACGCGGCGCGGCGGCGCGGGCGGAGCCTGGCGACGGTAGCGCTCGTCGCGTGCGGATCGTTCCTGGTGATTGCGGTGGGTGCGAATCGCCGCGACCCCCTGGCCGACGCCGCCGACAGGCGGTCGGGGACCGGCGGATTCGCCCTCTATGCCGAATCCTCGTTGCCGATCTACCGCGACCTCGCCGACCCCAAAGCGCAGGAGGCGGTCGGTCTGGACGCGGCGGCGATGGAAGGGGTCGCGGTCGTCCCCCTGCGGGTGCACGAGGCGGACGACGCGAGTTGCCTGAACCTGAACCGTGTGACCCGGCCGAGGCTCGTGGGCGTTCGGCCGGCGGCGCTGGAGTCGCGGTTCACGTTTGCGAAGACGGTCGAGGGGGCGACCGCGGGGGACCCTTGGCGGCTGCTGGAGCGGCGCGCGGGCCCTGTAGTAGAGAGCAACTCTCACTACAGGGCGGGCGACGAGGCGGTTCCGGCCGTCGGCGACGCGGCCACGATTACGTGGTCGCTCGGCAAGAAGGTCGGCGATGTGTTGCCTTACACCGACGAGCGGGGCCGGACGTTTTCGATTCGCCTGGTCGGGTCGCTGGCCGGGTCGCTGCTGCAAGGCGGCCTCCTCATTTCGGAGGAAGCATTCATTGAAAAGTTCCCATCGGAGAGCGGGTACCGGATGTTTCTGGTGGATGCGCCAGCGGGGCAATCTAAGGAGGTGGCGCGGGCGCTCGCGCGCGCGCTGGCGGGGGCTGGGCTCGCAGTCCAGCCAGCGCCCGAGCGCCTGGCCGACTTCCTGGCGGTCGAGAACACGTACCTCGCGATCTTCCAGGCGCTGGGCGGCCTGGGCCTTCTCCTGGGGACGGCCGGCCTGGGGATGGTGGTGATGAGGAACGTGCTGGAGCGGCGCGGGGAACTGGCGCTTCTGCGGGCGGTGGGGTTTTCGCGCGGGGCGCTCGAGTGGCTCATCGTGTGGGAACACTGGGGCCTATTGGCGCTGGGCCTGGGGTGCGGGGTGGCGGCGGCGCTGGTGGCGGTCGCGCCGGCGCTCGCATCGCCGGGCGCTCCGGCGCCGACCTGGTCGCTGGTGCTCGTAGTGTTAGGGGTGGCGGCGAGCGGCCTGGTGTGGACGTACCTGGCGGCTCGATGGGCGCTTGGCGGTCCGCTGCTGGCGGCCCTTCGCAACGAGTGAGCGGACCGTCCAATCCATTTAGAGGCTGTTTCAATTCCCTCTCCCCCGGTGGGAGAGGGCTAGGGTGAGGGGGGAAGGAAACGACGAATAATGAATAGCGAACAAGGAACCGCAAAACGCCGAAGGGAAAGGCCAAACGACCGGCCGTCGTCGGCCGTGCAGTCTTTCCTTCGTCCCTCTGCGGTTCGGCGTTCCTTGTTCATCATTCGTCGTTTCTCCACCCTCACCCCTTCCCTCTGCCCTGCCTGCGGCAGGCAAGCATCAAGGGAGAGGGGGGTTATGAAACAGCGGTTTAGAGGGGTGACGGAAGGCCGTGCGGGGCGTAGAATGTCGCGGCGTCGCAAGTTCTCCTGCGGAAGGGCGTTATGAAGCGTGTTTGGGTGAGCGTGGGGGTGGCGATCGTCCTGGCCGCGGCCGGGGCGGCGCTGGTCGCTCGCTGGCTTCGCGTCGGCCCGCCGGCGGATCTGGAGGAGCGTGTGGCGACGTTCGGGGAGCGGCCCGCGGCATTCGAGGTGTCGTTCCCGGGCGAGTTTCTGGCGTCGTCGGGCGAGCCGGCCGATTGGCCGGGCGACTGGCCGGCATTCCGCGGTCCGAATCGCGACGGCATCAGCCCGGAGGGAGTTCGGCTGGCGCGCGAGTGGCCGGCCGACGGGCCGCCGGTCGTGTGGTCCATTGCCGTGGGCGAAGGCTACGCCGGCGCCGCCGTGCACAAGGGCCGGGTGTACCTTCTGGATTACGACGAGAAGGCGAAAGGGGATTGCCTGCGTTGCCTGTCGCTGGCCGACGGGCGCGAGATCTGGCGGCGATGGTACAAGATCCCGATTCAGCCGAACCACGGCATCTCGCGGACGGTCCCAGCGGTGACGGACAAGTATGTCGTGACGCTCGGGCCGAAGTGCCACGTGATGTGCGTGGACGCCCGGACGGGCGACTTCCGGTGGGCGCTGGACCTGGTGCGCGAGTTCGGCACGCAGGAGCCGAGGTGGTACGCGGGCCAGTGCCCGCTGGTGGACGGTGGGCGGGCGATTCTGGCGCCGGCGGGGCCCTCGGTCCTCCTGATGGCGGTCGATTGCGACACGGGCACGGTCGCCTGGAAGACGCCGAACCCGCGCGGTTGGCAGATGACGCACACGTCGGTCGTGCCGGCGGCGGTGGACGGTGTGCGGATGTACCTGTACACGGCGAGCGGGGGCGTGGTGGGCGTGGCGGCGGAGGACGGCGAGGGGTTCAAGGCGGGCGACATCCTTTGGCAGCACGAGTGGAAGGTCAACTTTGCGAACTCTCCTTCGCCGGTGCCTCTCGGCGACGGCCGCATTTTTCTCACCGGCGGTTACGGGACGGGAAGCCTGATGCTTCGCCTGAAGAGACAGGGCGGGCGGTTTGCGGCCGAAGAGGTCCTGCGGCTGGAGGCGAAGGAGTTCAGCGCCGAACACCACACGCCCGTCTATTACGGAGGTTACCTTTACGGGATCATGGCGAAGGAGGCCGGCGCGCTCGGGAACCAGTTGGTGTGCCTGGACCCGTCGGGGCGGCTCCTCTGGTCGAGCGGGCGGGAGAACCGTTTCGGTCTCGGCCCGTTCATGGTGGCCGACGGCCTCATCCTGGCCCTGGAGGAAAAGGGGACGCTCGTTCTGGCGGAGGCGTCGCCCAAGGGGTACGTGCCGCTCGCGCAGGCCAAAGTCCTGGCGGACGGTTACGAGGCGTGGGGACCGCTGGCGCTGGCGGGGGGCCGGCTGATTCTCAGGGACCTGACGCGGCTGGTCTGCCTGGACCTTCGAGCCGACAGAGGCGCGGCGACGAGCGTGGCCTCAGGCGGGGCGGCGGCGGGAGGAGGCTCGGATGAGTGAGCGCAAGAGAGTGCCGATTGCGAATCTCCTGATCGGCCTCGTCATCGCCGGGGCGTTCGGCGCCGCCGTCTGGGCGGTGCTTCACGGCGAACACACGGGCGAAGAGCACCGCGGCGTCGGGAGGGACCTCCTCTACAATCAGAGCGAGATCCGAAAGGTGGATCCGAGCCTGATTCGCTACCGTCCGACGTCCCGTTGGCCGACGCTTTTCAAGGCCGCGCGCGGACTGGCGGTCGGGCCGCAGGACCGGATTTACGTGGCCGGCGACACGGGTGTGCGCGTGTTCGAGCCGGACGGCAGGCTTGCCCTGGCGTTCAAGACGGGCGGCGAGCCGGGATGTTTGGCCGTCGCGGCCGACGGGACCGTCTTCGTTGGTCTGGTGGACCACATGGAGGTTCATGATGCCGCGGGGAAACGGTCGGCGGCCTGGCCGTGCCCGGGCGTCGGGACGCTCCTCAGGTCGGTGGCCGTGCAGGACGACCGCGTGTTTGCCGCCGACGCGGGCAACCGCGTCGTACTGTGCTATGACCGGGCGGGTGCGCTGGTTCGGCGGATCGGCAAGGCAAGCACCGGCGACGAGGACGAGGGATTCTTCCTTCGGAGCAACGACCATTTCGACCTGGCGGCGGGGCCGGATGGAGCGCTCTGGGTGGCGAACGCGGGGCGATTTCGCCTCGAACGATGGACGAGCGAGGGCGAATTGAAATGGTTGTGGGGCGCAGGGTCCACGAAGGTGCAGGATTTCTTCGGATGCTGCAACCCGGCCCACTTCGCCCTGCTGCCGGGCGGCGGATTTGTGACGAGCGAGAAGGGCCTCCTGCGGGTTAAGACGTATAGCCCGGAAGGGGTGTTCGATGCGGTCGTGGCCCCGCCGACGGATTTCAGCGAGGAGGCGGGCAGCCTGGACGTGGCGGCGGACTCGCGGGGCCGGGTCCTCGTGCTCGACCCGTCCGCCGGCGAGGTGCGCTTTTACGAGCGGATCTCCGAACCGGAGCGAAAGGAGTAGGGCGATGCGCAGGCAAGACGGATGCGACGAAGGCAGGCGCGCCTTTCTGCGGGACGCCGTGCGGTATCCCGCGCTGGGTGCGCTCGGCCTGATGGCGGCGTCCCTCGTGCGGCGCCAAGGGCCGCTTGATGCCGAGGGGAAATGCACGATTGCGGAAGCCTGCCGCAACTGCCCGGCCCGCGACCGGTGCCGCCTGCCGCAGGCGGAACAGGCGAGGCAAACCTCCGACAGGTTCTGACAATGGCGAAAGAGGAAAAGGGACTGTCGCGCCGCGAACTCCTGCGGCGCCTCGGCATGGGAACGGGCCTCGTGGCCGTCGCCGGGACGGCCGCGGCGCTCGCCGGCCGCTCGCGGCGCGGAGACACGGTCTGGCAGATTGACCCCGCGAAGTGCATCCAGTGCGGCAACTGCGCGACGTACTGCGTCCTGGAGCCCTCGGCCGTCAAGTGCGTCCACGCCTTCATCTTGTGTGGATATTGCGAATTGTGCTTCGGCCACTTTCAGCCGGGCGTCGAGCCGCCGCGCACCCTGGACGTGGCGGGCGCGGAGAGCCAGTTGTGCCCGACGGGGGCGATCAAGCGGCGGTGGATCGAGGGGCCGCTCTACGAGTACACGATTGACGAGCCTCTGTGCATCGGTTGCGGCAAGTGCGTCAAGGGATGCACGCTGCACGGCAACGGGTCGCTGTTTCTTCAGGTTCGGCACGACCGGTGCCTGAACTGCAACGAGTGCTCGATAGCAGCGGCGTGCCCGTCGGGCGCGTACACTCGCGTGCCCGCCGACAAACCCTACCTCCTGAAAGGCAAGGATACCAAGCGTTGAAGCGCCGCGTCCTGCTGGCCGTCCTCGCCCTTCTCACCGTATCCGCCGCCCTGCCGGCGGCGGAGCGCGGTGCGCAGCCGCCCCCGGCGCAATTTGAGAGCGGCTACGAGCGGCCGACGGTCGAGAACCCCGAGCCGCGCGCCGACGCGTTCGATTATGTGGACGTTGCGGTGCTGGCCGTCGCGCTGGCTCTGGCGTCGTGGCTGGCACTCAGGGTTCGGTCGCGGGCGTGGATTTTCGTCGTGATGCTCGGCGCGCTCGCGTACTTCGGTTTCTGGCGCGGCGGGTGCGTGTGCCCGATCGGGGCGATTCAGAACGTCGCGCTCGCGCTCGGCGATTCCACCTACGCCATCCCCCTGGCCGTGCTCGCGTTCTTCCTCCTGCCGCTCGTCGCGGCACTCTTTTTCGGGCGAGCGTTCTGCGGGGCCGTCTGTCCCCTCGGGGCCGTTCAGGACGTCGTGCTGTTGCGGCCGGTGAAAGTGCCGGCCTGGCTCGAGCACGCCTTGGGTCTCCTGGCGTATGTGTACCTCGGGGCGGCGGTGCTGTTTGCGGCCACGGGGGCCGCGTTCGTCATCTGCCGATACGACCCGTTCGTCTCGATCTTCCGCCTCGTGCCGCTCTTCCGTTCCGAGAGCCTGATGGACGCGGTGCGCGGCAGCATGACGATGCTGATTCTTGGGGCGAGTTTTCTGGTGATCGGCCTTTTCGTCGGGCGACCGTATTGCCGCTACCTCTGCCCTTACGGTGCGGTGCTGCGGATCTTCTCGCGGGCGTCGCGCTGGCACGTCGCCATCACGCCGGACGAGTGCGTCGAGTGCCGCTTGTGCGAGGACGCGTGCCCGTTCGGGGCGATTCGCAACCCCGCCCCGCCGCCGGCGGGTCCGCGGACGACGGGCAAAGGCCGCCTCGCGGCGCTGGTCGTCGCGCTGCCGATCCTCGTCGGGCTGGGCGCCGGACTCGGCACGCGGGCGGGACCGGCGATGGCTCAGGTGCACGACACGGTGCGCCTGGCCGACCGGGTCCGCCTCGAGCAGGAAGGCAAGGTCGAAGGCACGACGAACGCAAGCGATGCGTTCTATACGACGCGCCGGCCGGCCGAGGAACTCTACCGCGAGGCCGCGGGAATCGTCGGCGATTTTGTCTGGGGCGGCGGAGCGCTCGGTGCCTGGGTGGGCCTCGTCCTGGGCGCGAAACTCATCCATCTCTCCGTCCGCCGAACGCGGACCGACTATGAACCGGACCGCGCGACGTGCCTCGCCTGCGGGCGGTGCTTCGCGTACTGCCCCAAAGAGCAGGCCCGGCGGGCGAAGAAAAACACGCAGGAAGACGGATGACGACAGAGAGACGAAACCCGTTTGATTCCCGCCGGCGCGCCGGAGTCGCCTACGCTGTTGCCTTGGGCGCGGCGATCGTGGCCGGGGCGTTCTCGCTGGCAGTCGGCGTCGGACTCGTCGCGCACTGGGTGGCGAGCCAGCGGTGGGACCCGTTTGATTCCCAGGAACTTGCCCGGATGCGCGAGGAGGCGCTCAAGGAGAGTTTCAGCGACGCGGCGCTCGTGGAAGAGATCCGGGGGTACGAACTCTCGCTTCGCCGGGAGTACTACTATCGGCAGGCATTTTCGCGGTGGGGCGGTTGGCTCCTTCTGGGCGGGGTGGTGGTGTTTCTGGCGGCCGTCAAGTACGCCGCCGATTGCCGCAACGAGGCGCCCCGGCCGGCGGGCGGAGCGGCGCCGGAAGACGCTCCACGGACGGCGGCGGCCGGTCGCTGGGCGGTGGGCGCGGTCGCACTGGCGATTGTCGGGGCGACGGCGGGCGTCATCGTGCACTTCGGCGCGGCGCCGCCGACGGAAGAGCCGACGGGTGCGGCGGCGACTTATCCTTCGCCGGAGGAGATCGCGCGCCAGTGGCCGCGGTTCCGCGGCCCGGGGGGCGTCGCGACGAGCGCCTACGCAAACATTCCGACGAAGTGGAACGGCAAGAGCGGCGAAGGAATCCTGTGGAAGACGCCGGTGCCGTTGCCGGGACGCAATTCGCCCGTCGTCTGGGGCGACGCGATTTTTCTGACCGGCGCGACCGGGAAGAAGCGGGAGGTCTATTGTTTCGACGCCCGCTCCGGCCGCCTGAGATGGCAGAGGCCGGTCGAGACGCCCGAGGGAAGGGCGGCGCCCCCGCCCGAAGTGGAAGAGGCGACGGGCTATGCGGCTCCGACGGCGGTGACGGACGGCCGGCGCGTCGCGGCCATCTTCGCGAACGGCGACGTCGCGGCATTTGATTTCGAGGGGAAACCCCTCTGGGCGCGGTCGCTGGGCGCTGCGAAGAACACCTACGGCCACGCGGCCTCGCTCGCCATGTATCGGAACATGGTGCTGGTTCCATACGACCAGGGCCGTCCGGAGGACCGCAAGAGCCGCCTGATCGCCCTGAACGCCGCGACGGGGAAAACCCTCTGGGAAGCGCTCCGCCCGGTCAGCAACTCGTGGGCGACGCCGATCGTGATTGACGCGGGCGGAAAGGCGCAGGTCGTCATGGCGGCCGACCCGTGGGTCATCGCATACAACCCCCTCACGGGCGCGGAGGTCTGGCGCGCGAAGTGCCTGCGGGGCGACGTGGCCCCGAGCCCGGTGTTCGCGGGTGGCGTGGTGTATGCGGTGAACACGGGGGCCGACCTCGTGGCCATCCGGGCCGACGGCCAGGGCGACGTCACGAAGAGCCGCATCCTCTGGCGCTCGCCCGACAACTTGCCGGACGTGGTCAGCCCGCTCGCCGGCGGCGGACTCGTCTGGACGCTGCTGGCGTACGGCACGCTGACGTGCTACGACGCGCGCGACGGCCGGATCGTGTACGAGCACGACCTGGATGTGGCGTTCTGGTCGTCGCCGAGCCTCGTGGGCGAGTCGATTTACCTGACGAGCGAAAAGGGCGTGACGTTCATCGTCTCGGCGACGAGGGAATTCAAGGAACTCGGCCGCTCGGAGTTGGGCGAGAAGGTGTACGCGAGCCCGGCGTTCCTCGACGGCCGCATCTATGTCCGCGGCGAGAAGCACCTGTTCGCCATTGGAAGCGCGAAAGAATGAGCGACCTCGACCTCCAATTCGTGGACGAGGCGGTCCGGCAAATCGGCCGCCGGCCGGAGACGGTGATCCCCATCCTCCAGGCCATCCAGGAACACTACCGCTACCTGCCCGAGGAAGCGCTCGAGCGGGTGTGCGCGATCACCGACATTACGCCGGCCCGGATCGAGGGCGTGGCGACATTCTATTCGCAGTTCCGCCGACGCCCGATGGGACGCCACCTCGTCCGCGTCTGCATCGGGACGGCCTGCCACGTCAAGGGCGCGGGCGTCGTCCACGACGCCTTTTATCGGCACCTCGGCATCGCCGAGGGCGACGACACCGACCCGGAGCGGGTCTTCACGGTGGAAAAGGTGGCGTGCCTCGGGTGCTGCACGCTCGCGCCGGTGGTGCAGATCGACGGTCTGACGTACGGCCACATGGCGCCGGACCTCGTGCCGAGGGTGCTCCGGGATTTCCTGGCGTCCGAGAAGGCGCTCGCCGGCCGGCGCAAGAAGCGGCTCGCGGCGCCGGCCGAGGCCGGGGGCGGGCAGATCCACATCGGCCTGGGCTCGTGCTGCGTGTCGCGCGGGAGCGGCAAAGTGCAGGAGGCGTTGGAGCGGGCCGTGGCCGACGCCGGCGCCCCGGTCGTCGTCAAGCGGGTCGGGTGCGTCGGTATGTGCCACCAGACGCCGCTCGTCGAGATTGTCGTGCCGGGGCGGCCCTCCGTGTTCTACGCGCAGGTTCAGGCGGACGACGCGGGGGCGATCGTTCGGAGGCACTTCAAGCCTCGCGGCCTTTCGCGGCGCGTGCGTGCCGCCGCGGGGCGGGCACTCGATGCGCTCCTGACGGACGAGGCGTGGCAGCCCGTCGCGCGCTATGCGATGGATGTGCGCGACCCGCCGGTGGCGGCCTTTCTCGGCCCGCAGCAGCACCTGGCCACCGAAGGGTTCGGCCGGATTGACCCGCTGGACCTGGAGGAGTACCTGGCCGCCGGCGGCTTCCAGGCCGCCGAGCGGTGCCTGCGCGATCGCGCGCCGGGCGAGATCATCGCGGAGGTGACCCGGAGCGGCCTGCGCGGGCGCGGCGGCGCGGGGTTCCTGACGGGCGAGAAGTGGCGGCGCGTCCGAGAGGCCCCGGGAGAGCCGAAGTATCTCGTCGCGAACGGCGACGAGGGCGACCCCGGGGCCTTCATGGACCGGATGCTCCTGGAGTCCTACCCGTACCGGATCATCGAAGGAATGATCGTCGGGGCGCACGCCGTCGGCGCCGCCGAAGGCATCTTCTACATTCGCCACGAGTATCCGCTGGCGGTTCGGCGGGTGCGCGAGGCGCTCGAGAAGTGCGAGGCGCGCGGTATCCTGGGCGAGCGCGTCCTGGGCACGGAGTTCCGGCTGGACTTGCGGATCATGGAAGGGGCCGGAGCGTTCGTCTGCGGCGAAGAAACCGCGATGATGGCTTCCATCGAAGGACGCCGCGGCACGCCGCACCTCCGCCCGCCGTATCCGAGCGCCTCGGGCCTCTGGGGCAAACCCACGCTCATCAACAACACCGAGACGTTCGCCCTCGTGCCGTGGATTGTGCGGAACGGGGCGGCGGCGTTCGCGGCCATCGGCACGGAGCACAGCAAGGGCACGAAAGTTTTCGCGCTGGCCGGCAAAGTGGTGCGCGGCGGCCTCATCGAGGTGCCGATGGGCGTCACGCTCGGACGGATCGTCGAGGAGATCGGCGGCGGCATCGCCGAGGGCAAGCGGTTCAAGGCCGTCCAGGTGGGCGGCCCGTCGGGCGGGTGCGTGCCCGCGTCGCTCGCCGACACGCCCGTCGATTACGAGGCCCTCACCGCGGTCGGCGCCATGATGGGTTCGGGCGGGCTCGTCGTGCTGGACGAAGCGGACTGCATGGTGGACATCGCGAGATATTTCCTCGCGTTCACGCAGGACCAGTCGTGCGGCAAGTGCACGTACTGCCGGGTCGGCACGCGGCGCATGCTGGACATTCTCGAGCGCATCGTCGCGGGCGAGGGCCGGGCGGGCGACCTGGAAGCCCTCGAACACCTCGCCCGGATGGTGAAGAAGGGGAGCCTCTGCGGACTCGGGAAGACGGCCCCGAATCCGGTGCTTTCGACGCTCCGCTATTTCCGCGAGGAGTACGAGGCGCACCTCCAGGGCCGGTGCCCGGCCGGCGTATGCAAGGATCTGATTACGTACCGCATCACGGACGATTGCATCGGGTGCACGCGATGCGCCCAGCACTGTCCGGCCGACGCGATTCCGATGAAACCTTACGAGAAGCATGAGATCGACACGGAGAAGTGCATTCGCTGCGGCACGTGCCGGAGCATCTGCCCTTCGGACGCCGTCCGCGTGGAGTAGAGGTGGTTTTAACGCAGAGAACGCAGAGGACGCAGAGAACAGGAAGGATAGGGGAACGGCCGACGACAAAACAGTTAGCCGGCGAGTTTACTCGCCGCGCATCTTGGTTGAGAGAACCTGTGTTATGCCACTACTGACGATAGACAATCGCGACGTCGAGGTGCCCGAGGGCGCGACGATCCTCGAGGCCGCACGCCGCGCGGGAATCGCCATTCCCACGCTCTGCCACCTCGAAGGCCTGCCCCCTTCGACCTCGTGCATGGTGTGCGTCGTCAAGGTGCGCCGGCCCGACCGGCTGGTGCCGTCGTGCGGCGCCCCGGCCGAGGACGGCATGGTCGTCGAGAGCGAAACCGACGAGGTCCGCGAGGCCCGGCGCGATGCGCTCGAACTCCTCTTGAGCGATCATCTCGGCGATTGCGAGGCGCCATGCCAGGCCATCTGCCCGGCAAGTCTCGATATTCCGCGGATGCTCCGGCGCCTGGCGGCGGGCGAGGTCCGTGAGGCTTATGCGCTCGCGCGGGATGCGCTCGTGCTGCCGGCGACGCTGGGGCGGATCTGCCCGGCCCCGTGCGAGAAAGGTTGCCGGCGGGGGGAACGAGATGAGGCCCTGGCCATCCGCCTGTCCCATCGTTTTGCGGCGGATGCGGCGCGCAAGGCGGGCGAGGCGCCTCTCCCTCCGTGTGCCCACACGGCCGGCCAAGACCGGCCGTGCCACACGGCTTTTACTGGAGAAGAACCGCCCTTTTTGCGCTGGTGTGGCACGGCGGGTCTTGCCCCGCCGTGCGCCGCCGCAACGGGCCCGCCTCGGCGGCCGGCGAGGCCGACGGGCAAGCGCATCGCCGTCGTCGGGGCGGGACCGGCCGGACTCTCAGCCGCGGATACGCTCCTGCGATACGGCCACGCGTGCACGGTGTTCGACGACCGCGAAAAACCCGGCGGGATGCTTCAGTACGGCGTGCCGCAGGAAAGGTTGCCGCGCGACGTTCTCGACGCCGAAATCGCGGGCGTTGAGCGTCTGGGGGCGACGTTCCGGATGGGGGTGCGGGTGGGGCGGGACGTGGCGCTCGACGACCTGGCGCGCGATTTCGATGCCGTCATCGTCGCGGTCGGTGCACTTGAGGAGGGCGGGGCAGCGGCGCTGGGACTCGAGACGTCGGAGCATGGCATCGCGGTGGACCGGAAGACGCGCCATGTCGGCCGGTCCGGCGTATTCGCGGCGGGCGATGCCGTGCGAAAGAGCCGGATGGCTGTCCGGGCCGTGGCGGACGGGCGCGCGGCCGCGGCGAGCGCCCATCAGTTCCTGTCAGGGATGCCCGTCGCGGGACCCGACGCGGTTTTCTCGACGCACATCGGAAAACTCCTGGACGGCGAAATGGAACGATTCATGGCCGAGGCGAGCGCAAAAGCGCGCGCGAATCCGGCGGGGGGCGAGGCCGCCGGCTTCGGCGATGTGGAGGCGCGGGCCGAGGCGCTTCGGTGCCTGCACTGCGATTGCCGAAAGCCCGAAACCTGCAAACTCCGCCTCTATGCCAAGGCCTACGGCACCCGCGCGGGGCGCTACAAGAACGATCGCCGCGTGTTCGAGCAGCGGGCAACGCATCCCGATGTGATTTACGAGCCGGGCAAGTGCATCGCGTGCGGCCTGTGCGTCCAGGTGGCCGAGCGTGCCCGCGAGCCGCTGGGCCTCGCGTTCATCGGGCGGGGATTCGACGTGCGCGTGAACGTGCCGTTCGGCCGTTCGCTGGCCGAAGGCCTCCAGCGCGTCGCCGCGGAATGCGTCGCCGCGTGCCCGACGGGGGCGCTCGCGATGAAGCAGTCGGCCCGCTAAGCCCGCCGCCTTCGGGCCGTTCCCTTCTCAGGAAGTTCGCCGGCATGTCAGGATGTGGTAGTGCAGCCAGGCGGTGAACCCGTCGGCCGCCGGCGAGAAGACGGCCGGGGTCGGGCCGAACCTCTGGGACAGTTCCTCGGCGACCGTCCGCACGTCGTCGCCGCTCAAGTGGTACCGCTCGGCCAGGTCCGCGGAGGTCAAGGCAAGCGGCGGGGCGGGCTCTGTGTCGCAAACCGCCAGGCCGACGGCTTCGAGTTCCTTCCGCAGTTCGTCCAGCGTCGGATACCACTTGTCCGTCCCCATTTTCCGATAGAGGAGGTTTAAGCAGTCGGCGTCGCGGCGTTCGGCGAACGAGGCGGTCTGGTGGACGAGCATTTCGCCGGCGGCCAGTTGGGCCACGAGGTGCGCGAGCAACGGCCGGAGTCCCTCGCCGCCGAAATAGTGAAGCAGCGATCGCATGATGATCATCAATCGGCCGTTCCCGACATTCAGGTCGCGCCGGCTGACGCGGGCGGCGGAGACGGGAAGGCATTCGATGTGTCGGTCGTCACACTCGGCCAATTGCTTAGCGGAGAGGTCCACGTTGACGAGGCGGACGTCGCCGCCGAGACCGGCCGCCCGCAATTGACAAAGGACGAAGCCGGTTCCGCCGCCCAGGTCGGCGACGACGTCGGGTTTCGAGGCGAGCACCGCGCGCCGGACGGCTTCGACGAACGGCCGGGCGATGGCCGCATCCGCGAAGTACCCTTCGTGCACCGTGTGCCATCGCGGGCCCTGAACGCCCGCCTCCCGGTCGATCCGGTTGCGATCGTCGTTGATGCGCATCGCGCGTCGTCCCCGTAAGCCAGCCGGGGCATTCTACCAGCCGCGGAATCCGTTGTCTGCCCCGATCCGCCGCCATGGTATAATGATCCGCGCCCTGGCCGTGGAAGACATCCTGGACGACTAAATCGCCAAGCAACTGGCGTGTGGTCTTTTGAATGGACTTCCGCGACCTGTGCTGACACAATACTCAGTTACGAAGAGCCCTTTGGGGAAATAGGTATTGCGTCCCCAGAATTCCTTGGCCGATGCACAGAATGAAAGGACGAAGCGATGCGGAACACGAAGAGGTGCCGGTGCCATGAAGGAGCGTTCCCCTCAGCAGGCCGCTTTTTCTGGCGAGTTTCTGCCGGCGCAGTGATCCTAGGTGTGGCGGCGTTCCTGGCTTTGGCCGCCGCGGGGTGTCGTGCCCATCCGGGCAGCCTGGTCACGATGATCGTCAGCGACGCCGTCAACGACGCGGATGTGAAGGATCGGCGGGACCTCTTGATGGGCAAGCCGGAGAAGGCAGCCGACAGCATGTTCGGCGCGCGACAGGAAACCCTCGTGGACGTCGACCGGAAGGGCGTGAGCATGATCTTTTATCCGGTCAAGGGCGATCTGCTCAAGTCGTCGCGATACATCGTGGAAGTGGAGAATGGCGCAATCGTGGTGTTCGCCAAGACGAAACAGAATATCGACGGCGTCGAGGACATGATCCACAATGCGAGTCTGGAGAAGAAACTCATCGGCAAGGCGCCCGCAGCGTGTTCCGAGGAAGGCAAGCTTGGCGTCCCCTTGCGGACGCTCCGCAGCCGCGAGAAAGGTCAATTGCTCCGCGTGTATGACGTCCGAAACTGGTCGGATTTCATGGGAGCACGATATTGCGTGCTGAGATTTGACGGCCGCGACCGCTGCCAGAGTGTTGCGCTCATCGGCGTCAGTGCGTCAACAAGAAAGGACCCGATAAGGCGATAGCGGCGGTGACCTGCCCCCGTATTGTGTCAGACTCATCTGCGTCTGAAACGCCCGCGTCGCCCTTCGAGAACCACAGGGTGACCCTGAGCCGTTCGACCATGCTCACGGCCCTGAGTTCGTCGAAAGGGCAAGGCCGAAGGGTCAAGGGCCGGCCCGCTTCGCGGGAATGAGAGGTTTACCCGCCGCAGGAGGGTTCGCCCGGCTCCGGCGGGTGCGAGGCGCGTCCTCGGCGAAATCCAGGAGGAACTCG
>Ga0315288_10001478_pt1 | contig 30423 bp, 21 predicted proteins | sample YL17G11_20_MG_FD_203454 | JGI IMG/M metagenome (GOLD analysis project Ga0315288, IMG submission 203454) | Sediment microbial communities from Yellowstone Lake, YNP, Wyoming, USA - YL17G11_20 | ecosystem: Environmental > Aquatic > Freshwater > Lake > Sediment | place: USA: Wyoming | collected... | reverse complement strand
AGCCCGAGCCGTCACCGAAGTTCCAGGAGTAGGAGGCGATGCTCCCGTCGGGATCCGCGCCAGAGCCCGTGAAGGCCACCGTAAGGGGTGCCGTACCGTAGGTCGGGATGCCGGATGCCGTGGCTGTCGGCGGCAGGTTCACCCCGGGATTCGCAGCCGTGATGGTCACTGTGGCCGATCCGGTACCTCCCTGATTGTCGGTCACCGTCAGCGTGGCGGTATGGCTGCCGGCGGTGCCGTAGGTATGCGAAGGGCTCTGCTGGCCGGATGTCGTGCCGTCGCCGAACGCCCAGGAGTAGGAGGCGATGCTCCCGTCCGGATCGCTGCCGGATCCGGTGAACGTGACCGCGAGAGGCACGGAGCCGGAGGTGGGAATGGCCGATGCCGTGGCCACCGGCGGCCGGTTCGACCCCGTGGCCCCCACGCTGATCTTGACACTGACGGCGCCGACGGCCCCTCGGTCGTCGGTCACGGTGAGGATGGCCGTGTAGTTGCCAGCGTTTTTGTAGGAGTGCACCTGGTTCTGTTCCCGGATGACGCCGCCATCGCCGAAGGACCAGGAATAGGAGGTGATGCTCCCGTCGGGATCCATCCCGGATCCGGTGAAGGTGACCGGGAGGGGCGCATTGCCGCTCGTTGGCGAGGCCGACGCCGTGGCCACCGGCGACTTGTTGTCGAGCATCGCGTCCCTGGCCTGCTTGGCGCAGGCCAGGCCGGACACCACCACGACAATCGAGAGCGCCGCGAGCGGAAGGTTTCGGCCCGCCCTCCCGCGGATTCTCCGGCAAGTCACATCGCGCATCTCTGACACCTCCTCACGCGGAAAGCGCGTTGGCACGCCGCGGTGAGCAATCCGAATGCCACCGGCGCGCGACACGCGCCGTTCGGACCGCCGCCGGGCCGGAAATGCAGGAAAAGCCAAACGAAACGGCTCAGGACCCACGCCATGCCGGCCGGTGCGGCGTGGGGAAGTGTCGTGAATCTCCGCACCGCGTGAGCTCGGGGACGGATTCCCTCCCGGCGGGCATGGCAGATTCGAAATCCTGATTTCAGGGCCGTGGTCGCGGGCGGCCGTGGGAGCGCCGCATCCGATCGGGATGTCCGGCCCTGCTCGCCGCAACCGCATGGCAACGCCCGGTCCCGCTGGCGCTAGTGTCATGCCTTCGAAATGGCTTTACAACCCTCAACCTCGGATTGTGTAAGCACGGTGCGGTGTTCCAAACCAAGGCCGATTGTATAGAAGCGTAAGATGCACGACACTAGAAGCGGTACGCGACGCTGGCGTAGACCTGGTCGTTCCTCTCCATGTCCCCGTCGTTGCGCTGGGCAGAGAAAAGGAGGTACCAGCGCCGCCCCAGGGCGGCATCCAGATCCAGGCCCACCCACCGGAGATTGTCATCGAGCCCCGGGGTGATCCGGCTCGTGTGCCGGATCGCCCCTCCCTCCAGCTCCAGGTGGAGAACCGGGCCCAGGTTCATGCCGATTCCCAGCGAATTGAGAGAGCCCTCGGTCTCGTCGCTGGTGAAGCGGGTGCCTCTTCCGTGGAAGCCGAGGCCCGGCCTGCCGAGACCTTCCGCGCCGAGGTTGAGGGAGTAGCTGTCCGCTTTCCCCGAAACGCCCCCCTGGCTGGAGCGGGCCTCCACGCCGGTCAGGAGGTGCGGGCCGATGCGCGCCGAGAGACCTCCCCAGATGCCGCGGCGAAAGCTGTCGTCGAATTCCGTCTCCGGCGTGACACGGTCCCGGTAGAGGCGGACGTTTCGGCGGTTGTCGTAGCCGCCGAAGAACGTGAGATGCTCCCCGGCGCGGAGATGGGTGCTGGCGAAGGTGCTGGTGAGGACGAGGGTGCTCTCGCCGGTCTCCGCCACCTTCCACCCGCGGTTGTAATCCACCTCCTGGGTCCCGAAGGCGGAGAGCCTGCGCCCCGAGTACTGCCCCTGGAGGTAGAAGAACTCTCGGTTGACGTTTCCCTGGGTGTAGGAGCCGATGGCTCCCGTGGTCACGGTCCAGCGCCGGGGCGCGAGCGTCAGGCTGTGAAACCGGAAATAGCCCCCGTACTCGGAAATGTCGCCGGAGATTCTCATGTCCACGGGATCGGGCTGCGTGCCGGCCATGATCCCACCGTCCACATGCTCGCCGGTGAGCTCATAGAGTGCGCCGTCGAACAGGCTCAGGGAGGCCAGGGCGGGGGCGAACTGTCGTCCCACGGTCACCCGCTGGCGCGGATCCGGCAGGCGGGTCGTGACCGCGAGGCGGTAGACGCGGCTCTCGCGTTCACCGGAACCTTCGGGCCCCGGGGCCGTGCGGTACGTGCGCCGGTCGCGCACGTCGATGTTGAAGTCCATGAAGCCGCCCGCCAATGCGGTTCCATCCACCCTCAGATCCAGTCCGGGCTGCGAGAAGCCGTTGTCGTTGCCGCTCCGGTCCCGCACGATCAGGGTGCGTGCGCCCACGCGACCGCTGATGGCGCCCCTCTGGCGCCCCTTCTCCCGGGCCTCACCCCCGGTCGGAGCCCCCGTGGCCTGGGCGGCGGCTCCCGGCAATGCCCGGGCCGGGGGGCTCGAGGTATAGAGAACGGTGTCTCCCACGGCCAGGGGAGCGGAAGCTCCCGCGATGGTGCAGGAGGCTCGATGGCCGGACAGGTAAGCGACCTTGAGCGTGGCGATGACCTTCCCGCCCCGCACGACTTGCAGCTCGTCCCCTTCACGGAGTCCTTCCTCCTGGCCCGCGTCTACGTAGGCCGAGGAGCCGGTCAGATAGGAGATGTGCGCGGCGGAAGGGGGCCGGGAGGTCTCCTCGGCGAGAGCCCCCGGTGGGGAGACCTCCCAGAGAACCGCGAGCAGGAGCGCCATCAGGCCGACAAGCCTTCTCACGGCCGCCTCCCGTCGGGATGACAGCTGTAGCAGTACGGACTGTCGTAGACGAAGCCCGAGACACCCTGGTGGTCCCCGGCCACGGAGGCGGGGTCCGCGTGGGCGTGACAGGCCGTGAAGCACGAGAACTCTCCGTGGTCCAGGGGGTTGGTGTGGCAGTCGGAACAACCGTCCCACTTGCGCCTGTGGGTGCCCGAGTAGATGGGGAAGAAGAACATGTCATGCTGGAGGTAGCGCCCCGCGGACCAGGCGAGAGGGGTGTGGCACTGGACACAGTCGGTTGAGAAGCCCACCACCTGGTGGAAAGGGCTCACTGTTCCCTGGTACTGGCTCATGTGGCAGTCCGCACACTGGCCGGGACGATTCACGTAGGTGAGCTGCCCCTGAGGGGCCTGCTGGTGACACGCCTCGCAGTCGGCCGTGAGATGGGCGCCCATCAAAGGGAAGCGGGTCGACTGGTGCGCACGACCCATCCGGTTCCGGTCGATGAAGGTGCGGGCGGTGTGGCAGCGGCCACAGGAGCTGCCCAGCTCTCCCTGGTGCACGTCCTGGTGGCAGTCCACGCAATCGGACTTGGGTTTCTCCTCGGAGAATCTGAGGGAGACGTGACATGCCCGGCAGGGCGTCCTCCCGTGGGCCCCCTCCAGAGGAAACCCCAGGCGCCCGTGATCGAACTTGCGGCTGATGACCGCCGGGGCCCAGGCCTCGGGCAGGTGACACAGGCCGCACTCCCCGATGGTGGGGCCGTGTGGATTCGCCGGAACCGCCCTCTGCTCCGGCGCGGACGCCGCAGCGATCGCCCGCGGCACCGGAAGAGACCAGCAGAACGCCGCCGTCAGGAGCAGGCTCCAGGCGGCGCATCGTTGCCTCAAGCTCCACCTCCCGGCGCAGGCAGGCGATCGGATCGGGGCCCGACTTCCTGGGACCGGGCCTGTCGCTGGGATTGCTTGCCGGCGTGGCAGTCCCTGCACTGGTGAGGAAGGGGCCGATAGATCACGAGGACCTGTGCCGTTCCCGCCGCCCGGGGCGAATGGCAGCGCGCGCACGCCAGCCGGGCGTGGGCGCCGCCCAGGGGAAACGCCGAGTCCCGGTTGTGGTCGAAACGGGCCGCGGGGCGGAAGCCCTCTACGGCATGACAACCCTCACAGGCCCCCCCGTCTTCGCGCCGGGCGAACTGGCTGCCGTGCGGATTCCTGTGGCAGGAGTCGCACCGGGACTCCCGGACGAAAGGAAGACGGAAGGCCTGGGAACGGGCCAGGAGCAGACTGGACTTCACGGGGGGTGCGGCGGATTCCCGGTGGCATCCGCTGCACGGAACGGCCCGGTGGGCCCCTTCCAGCGGATAGGTGAATCCCCGGTGGAGGGCCACGTCCACGGTGGAGGGACGAAACGACTCCAGATTGTGACACGTCCGGCAGGACCGGGTCTTCGGGCGGGCGCCTCCCAGCGAGAATCGTCCCTCGTGCGGATCGAGGTGGCAGGCGGTGCAGGCGGTCTCCTGCAGCCTGAGAGCCACCGCCGCCCTGCCCAGCCTCTCAGCGCCCGGAAGCTCCGGCAGGCCTGTCCGGGCGGGCCCATGGCAGACGGCGCATGGGACCTTCGCGTGGCGCCCCTCCAGAGGAAACCGCAGGCCCGCATGGGCCGCCGGCGAGAACGTGCTGGGCTTCCACCCGTCCACCTTGTGGCAGGCCTCGCAGGCGCCCTGGCTCGCGCTCCGGGTCAGCTGGCCGGCGTGGGAGTCCTCGTGGCAATCGCGGCAACGCGCGTAGGCGATCCTCAGGGCCACGCCGGCCTTGCCGAGCGTCTCCGGAGGAATGCCGGCCGGATTCTTGCGATGACAGATCTCGCACCGGACCCGGGCATGGGCCCCGTTCAGGGGAAAGCGGGAAGCGGCGTGCCGGGCCACGGTGAAGGTGGAGGGGCGGAAACCCTCCACCTGGTGGCAGGACCCGCAGTCGAGCGCCGTCCCCGGCAGGGTCGCCTGCCCGGCATGAGGGTCCCTGTGGCAGGTCCCGCAGGCGGCAAAGGGTGTCTTCTTCTCCCATGCCGCACGCGGGTCATGGCACTGCTCGCAGCGAACCGACGCATGCCTCCCTTGCAGCGGGTAGCGGGTGAGATTGTGTTGGAAGGCCCTCTTGTCCACGTTCTTCCAGGAATCGGTGGCGTGACACCGCGCACACCCGGTGCCGAACTTCCCGCCGTGCGGATCGTGGTGGCAGCTGCTGCAATCCCCGTGGGGCAACGGCTTGTAGAGTGGAACAGGCCGTCCCGCAGGGTCGGCGGCGAGCCGGAGCGTGGGGGCCATGTGGCATTTCGCGCAGGAGACCCTGGCGTGGCCGCCGGTGAGGGGAAAGTCCGACCGGCGGTGGTCAAACGACGGAGCCGGCTTCCACGCTCGCGGGTCGTGACATCGCCCGCAGTCGCGGAGGGCTCCTCGGTGGATGTCCTGCGCCTCGTGACAGGAGCCGCACGCGCGGTCCAGTCCCACCCAGGACGCTTCCTTCTCCCTGCGCCGGATGAGCGGTGCGGACTCCGAGCGTTGCAGGGCAGTTTTGTGACATTCCCGGCATTTCAGCCGCGCGTGCCTTCCGTCGAGCCGCCACCCTGTCCGGGTGTGGTCGAACTTCTCCGGGCCTCCTTCCTCCCACCGCACCATCGGGGCGTCGAGGCCTTTGTGATCCGGATGGCACTTCGTGCAATCGTCCTGGGACTCCCTCGGGTGCAGCCCGGCCCGGTGTGCGATCAGCCAGGAGATCTCCTGGTGGCAGGCAAGACACCGGTCGTGCATGCCGGCATCCGAGCCCTGCCCATGGCAGCTCAGGCACTTCATGGGGCTGTCCAGATCCTGATGGGGTTTCGCGAGAGGGCCGGGCGACACCTGGGCCGCCGCGTGACGGGCCAGGAACATCAAGATGGCCCCCAAAAGCACCGGGGCTCGGCTAGGATGCGCGGGCCGCATGGGACTCCGAAGATGGACTCTCCTTCATCGTACCGCTGGTTCCGACTCGCTTCAGGGAGATCCCCGACAGAGATCGTGCGCGCTCCTGATGCCGCCATGCCCACGCTGCGGAGCACCGGCCAGGAGCAGGACGGGGGCGGGGCTGCAAGAAGGCTGCCATGGGCCCCGTGGGGAATGGCCCCTCTCTGATGGAGGTTCCGGCCGCCACAGAGTGGGGACCTTCCAACGGAAACCGTAATTCTGATGACGTCCCCGTAACCGTTTGGCTGCCGGGATGCACTCTGCCGCCGGCGCTCGTGCGGAACTCCCGGCGGATTCTGGCGCGGAGAACGCTCCATCCGCCGCGAGACGGGCGCGGGCAGTCGCCTCTCTGGCCGTCATGGCAGCCCGCTTGCATTTGGGAGCGGCCTCATTGGAATCTCACGGTCTTGCGAGGGCCCACCGATATGAAAGCGACTCCCCGGAAGGCCGAAAGGAGTGGCGAGTTTCCGGACTCAGGGACGGGACGGCGCGGCGCGGAGCCCGGCAGGTCCGCTGCGCCGCGAAGTGATCCCGCTTCCGACGGCCTGGTCCTGCGGTTCCGCGTGTCCGAAAGGATGGTGCACTGGGCGATCGCGGTTCCATTCATGGTCTGTTTCGCGACCGCTCTGGTCCTGGTTGCCTTCTACAACAATCACCCTCAGCGCGGCTTCCGGTCGGTCTTCTCCTGGGCCCACCGGATTTCCGGTCTCCTGCTCATCATCCTGCCGCCTCTCGCCCTCTTCCGGGGCCGGCACGAGCAGCGGATTCACCTCGAGAACATCAAGCAGGCCTGGTCCTGGGGCCTGGACGACCTGAAGTGGCTCGCCCGCTCCGGGCTGGCCGCCCTCAGCAGCAGGATCTCGCTGCCCGAGCAGGGCAAGTTCAACGCGGCTGAAAAGCTGAACTTCATGATGGTCATGGCGACGTATCCTGTCTTCATACTTACAGGCGTGATGATCTGGCTGCCCGGGGTGGCGTTTTTCTCGTGGGTCCTCCATTTCTTCCTGGCTGTGATCGCCACGCCGCTGATGCTCGGGCACATCTTCATGGCCACCATCAACCCCAGCACGCGAATCGGGCTGCAGGGGATGTTCTCGGGATTCGTGGATCGGCGGTGGGCCAAGCACCACTATCGCAAGTGGTACCGGGAGAACTTCGAGCGAGAGGAAGCCCCGGCCCGCAGAAGAGGCATCGCTCCCGCTGCGCTGCACCAGCCGGCCCGGATGCGCTGCCGGACCTGCCACGCCATGCTCAACTACCCGTCCTGGGAGAGGCTCCTGGAGAGGATCTTCGAAGCTCATCCGCTGCGCTGTCCTCACTGCAAGGCGGAAATCTCGCTGGTCTCCGCCATCGCGGAGCCCCAGGTGGCGGAGTCCATCCTTCGCCACCTGGAACTGGGCCGAGGGGCGGAGCCTCTTGGAGGAGAAGTCTTCCCCGCGGCCTGATCCCCCTCCGCGCGCTGCGCCAACGATCTCCCGGAGTCCGCCGCCTGTCGCAACCCCGGGCGACTCCGGCGAATCTCGATTCCATTTCCTGCCTGGCTTCGAGCTGAATCACCTGTCAGGGCGACGTTCGTCCACGGACCCCTCTCCCCCAGGATGCCCGCGGGGCCGGTGTCGACTCCGGCCGACTCCAGAGGACGGTGATTCGCTGGAGAGGCGACAGTCTCTCGACAGCTCCGGACGCAAGTCGCTTGTCATCATTAAGTTGGCAGGATGGTGCGAGGCGGGCCGGCTCTCGCGTCCCTCCCGTCCTTCCCGCTTGATGAGCAGGCTCCATCCCCGACCCCGGGATGAGGGCCGCGCTTGCCTCGACCTCCGGGGAGCACTAGGTTATGTACGCAGCCAAATGTCCGCGCGCGGCCCGGGACCGGGCCTTCCGCGGGGGAGTACGTATTTGTTCTCATGGGAAAAGGGAACCAGCGGCTTTCTGGACGCCATCGGTCTGCGAAGCATCAAGATCAAGATCATCGCCTTTGCCCTGCTGGCCACCCTGATCCCCTCCCTCACGATGGGCTGGCTCTCGTACAGGAACAACCGGAGAGCCATTGACGAGAAGACCGTCCAGGAGCTGACGAGCCTGACCTCCCACGCCTCCCGCGAGATCGACCTGTGGCTCAGGGAGCGCCGGTACGAGATGAGGGTCCTCTCGAGTTCCTACGAGGTCTCGGAGAATCTCGAGAGGCTCAGCCAACCGGGGCAGGTGGATCGAAGCAAGGCCGGGGCCCTCAGGCGCCTGGGGGACTATCTGGGCTCCGTTGGAAGGAAGTTCGCCGATTACAAGCAGCTCTTCGTGGTGGACGTGCAGGGGAAGCTCCTGGCCAGCAGCACGGCCCCATCCCCCGCGCCCGGCCCGGCGGGAGACTGGCTCGACCGGGCCCGGGCCAACGAGACGGCAATCGGGGAGGCCTATTGGGACAAAGCTCTCCGTGCGGGGGTGATGGTCGTCGCCGAGCCGATCCGCTCCGCCGACGGCGCCTTCCTGGGGGCGATGGGCGCGAAGGTCGGCTTCGAAGGGATTGATAGGATTCTGGCGAGCTACGCGAAGGATCCTTCCCAGGAGCTCTACCTGGTGACGCGAAGAGGCGAGATCCTGATCAGCTCCGCGGACCTGGGCGGCGCCTTCATGACTTCAAAGATCGACCCCGCCGCCGCCGACAGCCTCTTCAGCCACGAGACTCCCCTCGAATTCCACAGCTTCCGCGGCGCCGAGGTCCTGGGCACGCTGCGGGCGATCCCCGAGCTGGGTTGGGGCGTCGTGGCCGAAAAGGATCGGGCGGCCGCCTACTCCGCGATCATCAGGCTGCGGAACCTCACCCTGACCCTGATCTCCGCCGTCCTGCTCGGCATCGGCCTGGCCGCCTATCTGCTCGGCCTGACGATTGTGCGCCCGCTCGGCCGCCTCGCCCAGGGCGCCGCCAGGGTGGCGGGCGGGGACCTGGAGGTGGATCTTCCGATCCATGGCCGCAGCGAGGTCAGCTACATGACGGCGGTGTTCAACGAGATGGTGGCACGCCTGCGCAAGTTCCGGGATGAGAACGCGGTGATCAACCAGGAGCTCCGGGAGAGAAACGACGAGCTTGGAAGGCTTTCCGTCACCGACAGCCTCACCGGCCTGTACAACCGGACCCAGCTGCCCGAGCTGCTTACGAAGGAGCTGGCGCGCTCGCAGCGGCATCACCACTCGTTCTCCATCCTCATGGTCGACATTGATCATTTCAAGCGGTTCAACGACACCCATGGTCACCAGGCAGGGGACGAGCTGCTCAGACGCTTCGCGGAGATTCTCAGGAGCTCCCTCCGCTCCTGCGATTTCGCGGCCCGTTACGGCGGCGAGGAATTTCTGATCCTGCTCACCGAAACGGCGCCGAAGGGAGGCCTGCACTTCGCCGAGCAGCTTCGCCAGAAGGTCGAGGAGATGCGATGGAAAGGCGGGAAGGCGGTCACCGTCAGCGTCGGAGTGGCCTCGTTCCCGGACAGCGGCGAAGACGTGGAGTCCCTCATCCGCCAGGCGGATGTCGCGCTCTACCAATGCAAGAGAGACGGACGGAACCGAGTTGCGCTGGCGGCGGCCGGCAGGGAACACGGGAGCCCGTCCGCGGTCAGTTCGGGCTGATCAGAGAGCGGTGGATCCAGCCGCTCCGCCCTCCTTCGCACTCCACTCGCAGCCACAGCCCCCGGGTGAAATAAGCTGTGATCCGGGTGCCCTTGTCCAATGTGGCGAGAACCTTGAACTCCGGACCGGGTCCCTCCCTGAGATTGCCCCTCGTGCCGACCAGGAGCGGGAGCGGAACGACGAAAGGCATCTCGCCCTCGCGCTCTTCGGCCTTGCCCTGCTCACCCAGCCTCAGCGACCCCATCTTGATCTGGCTCTTGGCCTGACCGACCAGGTAGAGGGCACCGCCGAAATTCTGGCTTTCGAACTCCCGGGTGGCCCGGGCCAGCAGTTGCTCCGCGTTGGCCAGTTCCGGACGGCTGGTTCCGGCGGCCCGGTCGCGCAGGGACTTCAAGGCGATCTCCGCCTCCGCCATTTCGGACGCGGCCTCGGCCCTGCTCTCCAGGCTCCTCTGCTTCGCCTTGACCCGGACGACCTCCTGAATGGCGTCGTCCAGCATTCGCTGCTGCGACAGCAACCACTGCTCGAGCTGTTTGATCAAGGCTTCGTTTTCGGCAATGTGCGTGCTCTGCCGGCCCGCTTCTTCCTTGAGCTGGAGAATCGCGGCATCGCGCCGGGCCAGCTCCTGCCTCAGCTGCTCCGGCTCGCTTGATGGCTGCTTCCTGGGACTCGTCCGGCAGGAGGATCCGAAGAGCAGCATGGCCACCGAGAGCAGGACGGACGGAAGACGGACGGGGCGGAACCGGTCTCGATGAACTTTCACCGGGGCCTTCCTCATTTGGGTGAATCCTCGCGGTCGAATGCTCCTGACCTGCTTCGAACGTGGGCTTGCGCACCCCCGCCTGGACCAAGATAGGTTCGGGACTTCCCTGATGCAAGCCTGCCGGCGGGGGAGGGGTCCCTGTTTCTCATGGCAGCCCCCCCGTCCCCGCCCCACCGATTTCGTCGCGGACCCGCCTCCGGGACGGGGCCTCTCCCTGGACCTACATATGATATAGATCATGGCCGCGATTCCCGCCGCGGGACGAGAATGCAAGTCGTTCGAGCCGGAGAGTGGCGCCGGGGATGGGAAGCGGGTCGCGCTTCCCTGCGGCGACGGCTCGAGACCGGTGCCCCGGAGGGAGAAGATGGGCTTGCGGGTCCGGTTGCCGGAATTGGAGCACTGGAAGGGCCAGGTCAAGTGCCAGACGGGCTGCCCCGTCGGCACCGATGCCGGCCGGTACGTGCAGCTCATCACCGAGGGTCGCGACGAGGAAGCCTTCCTCACCGCCCGGGCCCCCAATCCTTTCGCCTCCGTCTGCGGTCGGGTCTGCGCCGCTCCCTGCGAGGACGCCTGCCGGCGCGGGACCATCGACGCCCCCGTCTCCATCCGGGCCCTCAAGCGCTTCGTCACGGAAAAATTCGGAGTCGAGTCGATCCATCCCCGCACCCAGGACCGGCTCCGCGAGGAGCTTCTCCCGGAAGGGAACCGCTACCCCGGACACCTCCCCACCGCTCCCATCACCGGGACTGTTCCCGCCGCGGCGCCGGCGACCGTCCGCAGGAAAGTGGCCGTCATCGGAGCCGGACCGTCGGGTCTCTCCGCCGCCCACGACCTGGCCCTGCTCGGCTACGACGTGACCGTCTTCGAGGCGTCGGAGGAGCCCGGCGGCATGATGCGTTTCGGCATTCCTGAGTACCGGCTCCCCCGGACGCTCCTTCGGGCGGAGATCGACAAGATCCTGGGGCTGGGCGTGGCGCTGCGCCTCTCCACGCCCCTGACCCCCGCCTTCGGCCTGGCCGAGCTGAGGCACCAGGGCTTCGAGGCGGTGTTCCTCTCGGTGGGTGTGGGCAAGGGACGGGATCTCCAGGTCCCCGGAGTGGATCTGGACGGGGTTGTGAAGGCGGTGGACTTCCTGCTCAACATGAACCGCGGCTACCGGATGGACCTCGGCCGGAAGGTGGTGGTGGTCGGCGGCGGCTTCGTGGCCTTCGACGCCGCCCGCACGGCACTGCGCACCGGGCGCGAAGCGGAAGCAAAGACGCTGGCGACGGAGATGGGGGACGAGACCGATGCCCGGCTGAAGGAGGCGCTGGACTCGGCCCGGGCCGCCATTCGCGGCGGCGCCACCCAGGTGACCATCGTCTCCCTGGAGAGCTTCGAGGAGATGCCGGTCCTGAGGACCTCGCAGGGTCACGAGGAGTTCGAGGAGGCCCGGAGGGAGGGAGTGGCGTTCGTCCCCCGGCGTGGGCCCCGGCGCTTTCTGGGAGACGGCCGGCTGCGATCCGTCGAGCTGCGCCGTGTCCTCTCGGTGTTCACCCCCGAGGGGCGGTTCGCGCCCGAGTACGACGACGCCGATCTGATCAGCCTGGAGGCGGACGCCTGCATCCTGGCCATCGGGCAGCGGGCGGACCTGGGCTTCCTCAAGCCGGAGGACGGGCTCGATGTGACCCCCTCCGGCCTCATCCGGATCGACTCCGCGACCCTGGCCACCTCGGCCCCGGGAGTCTTCGCCGGCGGCGACGTGGCCTTCGGTCCCCGCAACCTGATCGAAGCGGTGGCCAACGGCAAGCGGGCCGCCCGCTCGATGCACGAGCACCTGGCTCGGGAGGACACCCGGATCGAAGCCCTGCTGGAGATCGAGAAGATCCCCACCCAGGACTACCGGATGGTCGCCGGCTTCGAGATCCTGGACCGGGAGACACCGCCCACCCTGGACGTGGGTCGCCGGACCGGGATCGCCGAGGTGGAGACCGGGTACGCCGAAGCGGAGGCCCGCCGTCAGGCAGCCCGGTGCCTGGTCTGCCACGTCCAGACCATCTATGACCCCGGGAAGTGCGTCCTTTGCAGCCGTTGCGTGGATGTCTGCCCGGAGTATTGCCTGGGCATCGTTCCCTTCGAGGAGCTGGATCTTCCGGAGGACCAGCGCCGGGAACTCGTGAGGCGGGCGGATGCGGGCGGGTTGCCCCTGTCCGCCATGATCAAGGACGACGACCGCTGCATCCGGTGCGGGCTGTGCGCCGTCCGGTGCCCCACCGACGCGATGACCATGGAACGGTTTCAGATCACCCAGCGCTACGCGGGGTCCGCGACGGCGGGCGCTGAGACGGTTGCGGCCGCCGGCCCGGCCGGGAGGAAAGCATGAGCGCCACCAAGGATCGACGGGAGTTTCTCTGGAAGCTGGGGACGTGGGCGGGGATCGCCGCTCTGGCCGCGCAGGCCACCGCGTCCCTGCGCTCCCTTCTGCCCAATGTCTCCTACGACGCCCCCACCACGGTGAAGATCGGCATCCCCATCGAGTTCCCGGACGGGCTGAAGTTCCTCCCGGATCAGCGCCTCTTCGTGTTCCGGGAGGGGAATGTCTTCCACGCCATCTCGGCAGTCTGCACCCACCTCGGCTGCACCGTGCGGGCCGAGGCGCTGTCCCAGCCGGAGACGAGGACGGTGGAGGGGGCGCCGCTGCGGCTGACCCACCGCTTCCATTGCCCCTGTCACGGATCGCGCTACTCCGGAGACGGGGGGAACGAGTCGGGTCCGGCCCCGAAGCCGCTGGCCTGGTACCACCTCTCCGTGGCCGCGGAGGACGGCCAGCTGGTGGTGGATCTGGCCCGGGAAGTGGGCCGCGATTTCCGTCTGACCGTCTCCTGAGGGGAACCCATGAGCGACCAGGCCCATCCGAAACCCGTGCCCGAGTCGGCCCCCGGCGTCCACCCGAAGCCGATGTGGAGCTTCCGGCCCGCCTCCGATCGGGAATCGGGCGACGCCATCGTCTCCAACTTCCTCCTGCACTGGTTCCCGGCCAAGGCCCTGAAGGCCTCCCTGGACTGGAAGTACTCCCTCTGGCTGGGCACCATCTCGGCGGCGCTGTTCTTCCTGCTCGTCCTCTCCGGCCTGCCCCTCCTCTTCCTCTACGTCCCCTCGGTGGAGCGGGCCTACAGTTCGGTGAAGGACATCGAGTATGTGGTGACCTTCGGATCCTGGATCCGCTCGGTGCACCGGATCTCCGCCCACCTGATGGTGGCGCTGGTCTTCCTGCACCTGGTCCGGGTCTTCCTGACCGGCGCCTACAAGAACGGCGCCGGGCACGGGCAGCGCCGGGAGTGGAACTGGGTTCTGGGCATGGGAATGCTGCTGCTCACCCTGTTTCTCTCCTTCACCGGGTACCTTCTTCCCTGGGACCAGCTGGCCTACTGGGCGGTGACCGTGGGCACCAACATCGCCTCCTCCATCCCGCTCGTCGGTCCCAAGATCCGGGAGCTGCTCCTGGGCGGCCGGGTCATCGAGCAGCCCACCCTGATCCGCTTCTACGTGCTCCACGTGATCGCCCTGCCCGGGCTGCTGGGCCTTCTCTTCGTCTATCACATGTGGCGGATCCGGAAGGACGGGGGACTGGCCCGCGCCGGCAAGGAAGCGCGGCTGGCCGAGAAGCGGGAAGTTCCGGCGGCGATGGCCAAGACCTACTCCCTGATGGGCATCGCCTCGGGGACCGCCCCCACCATCCGGACCAGCACGCTGGAGGCGCCGGACCTCACCGTGAACTCCGTCCCCGATCTGACCCGCCGGGCGGCCATCGTGGTGCTGGGCACCATCGCCGTCCTGAGCATTCTGTCCGTCTTCATCGCCTCCCCCCTGGAGGAGCCGGCCAACGCCCTGGTCACTCCCAACCCTGCCAAGGCCCCCTGGTACTTCCTGTGGCTCCAGGAAATCGTCACCGATACGACCGTGCACATCGGCTTGTTCACCGTCAACGGGGCCTTTCTGGGAGGGGTCATCCTTCCCGGCTTCCTCATCCTGGCCCTCACCCTCTGGCCTTGGCTCGACCGCAGCCCGGTGGCGGGGGCTGGCCTCTGGTTCGTCCGGGAGCGGCGGACCCAGAACCTGGTGTTCCTGCTGGTCTGCCTCGGGGTGGTGGTGTTGACCCTCATCGGCCTGCTTTGCCGCGGGCCTTACTGGCACTTCTACTGGCCGTGGGAAGCCTGGCCAGAGATCCCGGTGAGGATCTGAGATGGAACAGCGAGCCGATTCCCCCTATCCGAAGCGCGACCGTCCGGTCCTGGCGGTCATCGGCGTCCTTCTGGTGATTTCCACCGTCCTGTTCGTGCGCAGTGACCGGGACCGGGACTTCCGGTACTACCAGTACCAGTTCCGGCGCATGGTGGCGGAGAAGTTCGGGGACGACAAAACGAAGGTGGCCCCCTCCGGCCTGCAGCAGATCTGGGTGCCCGGCCTGCGCCGGGCGGATCGGTGCGTGACCTGCCACCAGGCCGTTTCCTGGAAAGGGTTCGAGAACGCCGAAGAGCCGTGGCGGACCCACGCCGAGGGGCCCTTCAGGAGCCACCCGCCGGAGAGATTCGGCTGCACCGCCTGCCACGGCGGCCAGGGCTGGGCGGTGGATGTGGATGAGGCCCACGGGGAGGTGGCCCACTGGGAGGAGCCGCTTCTCGGGCGGAATCTGGGGGAGGCTTACAGCCTGGCCGAGAACAAGAACGCCCTTCTTCAGATGAACTGCAACGTCTGCCACCGCTACGACCGGGAGACGGCGGGGGCGGAGGCCATCAATCTGGGCAAGAAGCTGGTGCAGGAGAAGGGGTGCCGGGCGTGCCACGTGATCAACGGCCGCGGCGGGACCATCGGGCCGGATCTCACGAACGTGGGGGACAAGGCGCCGGAGCAATACGACTACACCCGGCTCTTCGGGCAGCGCACCGCTTTCGCCTGGCATGTGGGCCACTTCAAGGACCCCCGGGCCCTGGTCACCGACACCGTCATGCCCAACTTTCACCTGAGCACCCGGGAGGCCCAGGCGCTCTCCATGCTCGTCCTCTCCTGGCGAAAGAGCTCCGTCCCGGCGGAGTTCCTCCACGGCGCCCCCCGGACCGACGCCGTCACGCCGGAGGAGGCGGAAACCGAGCGCCAGATGCGCACCGGCCCCGGGGCGTGGTTCGTGAAGACCGGCTGCTTCGTCTGCCATTCCATCTCCGCATTCGGAGTGAGAAGCCCGGCCCAGATCGGCCCCGATCTCTCCCGGGCGGTGGAGGACGTGCAGGCCCGGTTCGGCAAGACCATCGACGATTTCCTGAGGGCGCCCACCGGGACGATGTCGGTGGTGCTGTCCCGCCAGATCATCCTGTCGCCGGCCCAGAAGGAGGAGGCGATCCGGATGCTCCGGAGCGCCTTCGCGGAGTACCAGAAGCAACAGGCCGAGAAAGCCGGGGCGTCCGAGAGGGAATCCCACTGAACCGGGACGATCATTTGCCTGAGGGGCAGAAAGAGGAGGGAGGGGTTATGAGCCGGACGAATAGAAGGTGGATGGCATGGGGTCTCCTGGGGGCGGTGATGGCGGTCGGACTCCTGCTGGGTCGCTGCGCCCCGAGCGCGCCCCGGGGGGCGAAGGAGCGGGCGGCGGGGACCTCGGACATGGCGGTGGCGGCCCAGAAGACCTACGTGGCCCCGGGCGACCTGGACGAGTACTACCTGTTCTCGTCGGGCGGGCACTCCGGCCAGGTCTACGTTTACGGCGTGCCCTCCATGCGCCACATCTCCACCATCCCCGTCTACACGCCCTACCCGGCCACCGGCTATGGCTTCGACGACGATACCAAGAAGATGCTTGGCGGGCTGACCTGGGGCGACGTCCACCATCCCTCGCTCTCCGAGACCGCCGGGGACTACGACGGCCGCTGGCTGTTCGTTAACGACATGAACGGCCGCGTGGCCCGGGTGGACCTCCGGGACTTCAAGACGAAGCAGATCTTCGGCCCGGTCCCCAACGTCTCCGGGAACCACGCCTCCGCCTTCGTCACACCCAACACCGAGTACAGCATGATGGCCTCCCGCTTCTCCATCCCCATCCCCAAGGGGACGGTGGTGGGCGTGGACAAGTACGCCACCGACTACAAGGGGGTCGTGGCGGCCATCAAGGTCGATCCCGGTTCCGGCCAGATGTCCCTGGGCTGGGAGATCCTGATGCCCCCCTTCGACTACGACCTGGGGGACGCCGGCAAGAAGATTTCGGACGGATGGATGTTCTGGAGCTGCTACAACTCCGAGCGGGCCACCGGCAAGCTGGAGGTGACTGCCTCCCAGCGGGACCGGGACTACATTGCGGCGGTGGACTGGCGGGCGGCGGAGAAGGCGATCGGCGAGGGGAAGGGCGACGTCATCGGCGGCGTGAAGGTGCTGGATCCGAAGAAGGTGCCCGGTGTTGTCTACCTGATGCCCTGCGGCAAGTCGCCCCACGGCGTGGACGTCTCTCCAGACGGAAAGTGGATCATCGGCTCCGGCAAGCTCCAGGGCGTGACCACCGCCTTCAACTTCGAGAAGATCCAGACCGCCATCCGGAACAAGGACTTCGAGGGGGAGGAGGACGGTATCCCAGTGCTGAAGTACGAGTCGATCAAGGACGCCGAGGTCCCGGTGGGCTTGGGCCCGCTGCACACCCAGTTCGGCCCCAACGGCGAGGCCTATACCTCCCTGTTCGTGGACAGCGCCATCGCCAAGTGGAAGCTGGGGACCTGGGAAGTGATCGACAAGGTCCCCATGTCCTACTCCATCGGGCACCTCTGCGCGGCGGAGGGTGACACCGTGGATCCGGACGGAAAGTACCTGGTCGGCCTCAACAAGCTCTCCCACGGCCGGCACCTCTCGGTGGGACCGTCCCAGCCCGAGGCCTCCCAGCTGGTGGACATCACCGAGGAGAAGATGAAGCTCCTCTATGACGCCTTCACCGAACCGGAGCCCCACTACGCCCAGATGGTCAAGGCGGACAAGCTCCACCCCATCGAGGTCTATCCCAAGGAGGAGAGCAAGCACCCTCTGGCCATCTGGGACGTGAAGGACGCCGGGCTGACCCGGCAGGGGGACAGGGTGACGGTGAAGATGGTGGCGGTGCGCTCCACCCTCACCCCCACCGAGTTCGAGGTGAAGGAAGGGGACACGGTGACGGTGGCCATCACCAACATCGAACAGACCACCGACGAGCTCCACGGCTTCGGGCTGCTCGACTACAACATCAACATCGTGGTGGATCCCGGGGAGACCAAGACCGTCACCTTCAAGGCCGACAGGAAAGGGGTTTTCCCTTACTACTGCACCAACTTCTGCTCGGCTCTCCACCAGGAGATGCAGGGCTATCTCGTCGTGAAGGGCCGGTAGGTTTCGGGGGCGGCGGGGATCCTCCCCGCCGCCCTCCCTTCGCGGGGGCAACGGCAATGCGACGATTCCTGGATGCGACCAACCGGTTTCTCGAAGCTCCCCTCGGCATGGCGACACGGGGAATCCTGATCCTCTGCACGCTCCTCCTCCTCGGCTGCTACCTCTTCCCCCTGTGGCAGCTCACCATGTTCGCTCCCCAGTACCCGGACGGGCTGCGCCTTTACATCTACAGCTACCGGCTGGACGGCGGGAACGGCGGCCAGGACGTGAAGGAGGTCAACCTCCTCAACCATTACATCGGCATGCGGGATCTCTCCACCGAGTCGTTCTCCGAGTTCAAGTGGATCCCCTTCGTGGTGGGGGCGATGGGCCTGCTCTTCCTGCGGGCGGCTATTTTGGGGAAGGTCAGCCGCCTGGTGGACGTAACGGTGGTCTACGTCTACTTCAGCCTGTTCTCCCTCTGGTCCTTCGCTTACAAGCTCTACGCCTACGGCCACAGTCTTGCTCCCGAAGCGGCGGTGAAGGTGCCCCCCTTCATGCCTCCCCTGTTCGGCTACAAGAAGCTGGCCAACTTCGAGGTCTACTCCTACCCGGGCATCGGCTCCTACGCCCTGGGCCTCGTGGCGCTCCTCCTCCTGGGGACCCTGGCCCTGACCTGGCTCCGCGCCCGGCCCGCCGCCTGAGGGGATGGCGATGCTCCTCGCGCTCCTGCTGCTGGTCGCCCTGGGAGGCGGGGAAGGCGAGGAAGCCGTGGTCCCCTCAGGAAACCTGGAAGGGAGGCCCGTGGCGGCACAGGCATCTTCCCTGCAGACCCGGATCGACGCCGCCCCTCCCGGTTCCACGGTGGTAGTGGGGCCGGGGATCTACCGGGGTGATCTCATCCTGGATCGCTCCGTCCGGCTGGTCGGCCGGGGACGGCCGAAGCTGGTCGGCTCGGGCCGGGGGAGCGTGGTCCGGATCCGGGCCGCCGACGTCACCGTGGAAGGGTTCGACATCGACGGTCTTGGCGGAGGCAACCTGGGGCGCGACACTTCGGGCATTCACATCGCCGCCCCCCGGGCCACCGTCCGGGACTGCGGCGTGGAGAACTCCCTTTTCGGGATCTACCTCCGGGAAGCCCACGGCTCGGCGGTGGAACGCTGCACCGTCCGCGGCATCCCAGGTAAGGAGCCGGGCGAGAAGGGATCCGGCATCCACGTCTGGAACACCGAGTCTTTCCGCCTGGTGGGAAACGTCATCCGGGGCGCCCGGGACGGCCTCTACGTGCAGTCTTCGCCGAAAGGGACCATCATCGGAAACGTGGCCGCCGATCTCCGGTACGGCCTTCATTACATGTATTCCGATGACAATGTCTTCGAGGACAACACCTTCGAAAACGGTGATGCGGGCACCGCCGTCATGTACTCGCGGCGGATCATCTTTCGGCGCAACCGGTTTCTGCACAACCGCGGCTTTGCTTCCGTGGGCCTGCTGCTGAAGGCCTGTGACGACGTCGTGGCGGACGACAACCTGATCGCCGACAACGCCAGGGGGATCTTCCTGGAGGGCTCCACCGGCAACCTCTTCCGGGGAAACGTGGTGGCGGAGTCGGACGTGGCCGTCGTCCTGTACGACTCCTGTGCCCGGAACCGCTTCGAGGGGAACTCGTTCGTGGCCAATCTGACCCCCCTCTTCCTGGTCGGAAGGCGCACCGATACTGTGTTCGCTGGAAACTACTGGTCGGACAACGACGAGCCGGACCTGGACGGCGACGGCCGGAGCGATCGTCCCTACCGGCTCACCAGTGTCTTCGACCACTTCCGGGGGAACCTCACCGCCGCCGACCTCTTCGCCCGCGGGCCCGCGGCGGCCGCGGTGGCGGCGGCGGAGCAGAGCTTCCCGGTCCTGCGGCCGATCCCGGTGGTGGATGCCTCGCCCCTGATCCGGCCCCCGGCGCTGCCGAAGGTGCCGAATCCCGACCCGGCCCGGCGGGCGACGGATCTGAGGGGCCTGGCCGGGTCACTGGTCCTGCTGGGGGCGGGAGCGGCGGTGCTGGTCCGAGGTGGACGGGGAAGGCGGTCGTGATCAGCTTCAGGTCCTTCACCAAGCGATACGGCTCGCACCGGGCCGTGGAATCCCTCACCCTGGAGGTTCCCTCCGGAGAGGTCCTGGCCCTTCTCGGCCCGAACGGGTCCGGGAAGACCACCTCCCTCAAGGCGGCGGCCGGGCTCATCCATCCCACGGCGGGGGAAGTCCGCCTCGGCGCGCCGGGGCGGGTGGCCATGGATCCGGCCGCCCGGATCGGCCTCTCGTTTCTGCCCCAGCGGGTCTCGTTCCCCGAGTCCCTGCAAGGGAGGGAGGTGGTGGAGTTCTACCGGCTCCTTCGGGGAGTGGCCCCGGCGCGGACCGAGGAGGCGCTCCGCTTTGCGTCCCTCAACGGCGCCGGGGACCGTGCCGTGGGGACCTACTCCGGAGGCATGATCCAGCGCCTCGGGCTGGCGGTGGCCTTCCTTCCCGACGCCCCCATTCTCCTGCTGGACGAGCCGACCGCGGCGCTGGATCCGGACGGGTTGTGCGCCTTCTACGGCCTGGTGAACCGGCGCAAGAAGGAAGGGAAGACGGTCCTCTTCACTTCCCACCAGCTCGGAGACGCCGAGCGGCTGGCCGATCGCTTCGCCGTTCTGGTGGAGGGGAGGCTGGTGGCAGTGCTGACCCAGAAGGAGCTCTCCGAGCGGCTCTCCGACCGGGGCGTGATGCGGCTCCGATTGGATCGCTTCCCGGCCGGGCTTCTCGACCTCCTGCGGCCGGTGGCGCCCGGGTCGGTCCGGGAAGGAGAAGAGCTGATCGTACGCGGTCCCACCGCCGTGCGGCCGGCGGTGCTCGACCTGGTCCGGGCGCTGGGGGCCGAGATCCGGGCCCTCACCGTGGAGGAGGGGCGGCTGGATCTCCTCTACGGCGAGCTGGTCCGGCAGGCGGAGAGCGCCCCGAAACGGAACGGGGAGGGGCCATGAGCCGCCGTGGGGCGCGCATCCTCTCGGGAGCGGCCCTGGTCCTCACGTTGGCCGCGGCCTGTGGCGGAGGTCCCCCGACTCCGTCGGAGGTGGACACCCGGAACGACACCTGCGCCCATTGCCGGATGACGGTGTCGGACCCGAATCTGGCCGCCCAGATCGCCGCCCCCGGCGAGGAGCCGAGGTTTTTCGACGACATCGGGTGTCTGAAGGAGTACCTGGCCGGAGGCGCCACCTCGCCGAGGGGAGCGGTGGCCTTCGTGGCCGACCATCGGACGGGGGAGTGGGTGCGGGCGGACCGGGCGCTCTACACCCGGGTGCCGGAACTGGCCACCCCCATGGACTCCCACCTGATGGCCCACGCCGACCTCGCCTCCCGGGACCGGGACCCGGGCGCCCAAGGGGGCGCATCGGCGCCGGCTTCCGAGGTGTTCGGGCGTCCGCTCCCCGGGGAATCGGGATCCGGGAGCTGAAGGAGGGAGGAATGAACTCGCCGCTGATGCTGTGCGCCCGCCAGGAGCTGCTGCTGGCGTTGCGATCCCGATGGACCCAGATCTTCGCCCTGGTCTTCGCGGTCCTCGCCCTGGCGGTGGCCGCCTCAGGCTACGTCCTCTCCGGCGGGAGCGGTGTCCAGGACTTCAGCCGGACCACGGCCTCCCTCGTCCAGCTGGTGATGCTCCTGGTCCCGCTGACCTCCCTGGTCATCGGGGTCCTCTCGCTGGCCCCCGACCGAGGGGCGGCGGAGCTGCTCTTCTCCCAGCCGATCAAGAGGCGATCCATCCTCCTCGGAAAGCTCCTGGGGCTGTTCGAGGCGCTGGTGGCCGCCCAGGCCGTTGGTTTCGGGGCGGCCGGCGTGGTGATCTTCTCCCGGTCGGGCGGCGACGGGCTGGGGAGCTTCCTCCTGCTGGTGCTGGGCTCGGCGTCGCTCACCGCGGTGTTCCTCGGGATCGCGGCGGTAGTGACGGCGGGCGGGGCCACCCGGCGGCGGCCGCGGGCGCTGGCCGTGGCGCTGGTGGTCTGGTTCGTGGCGGTGTTGCTGTTCGACGTGGCCGCCCTGGGGGTGGCGTCCCTCCTTCCCTCCGGGACCGCCTCCCGGTTCCTCATCGTCTCGGTGCTGGCCAATCCGGTGGACGCGGTGCGAACGGGGGCGCTGCTGGGGGCGGAAGGAACCGCCGCCTTCGGCGCTGCTTCCCTGGCCTTCTTTCGGTTCACCGGCGGATCGTCGCGGGCCGTCATGATGATCACCGCCTCGGTGCTGGTCTGGATCGTGGTGCCCACGGTCCTGGCCGTCCGGCGGCTGACCCGGACCGATCTCTAGGTCCGTCCCGACCCCCCCGGCACCTTCTCCCTTCCCTTCCCCTTCCTCTCTCCCCTCTGTGATCGTGGGACCCTTTGGAGGCTGTTGTAGAATGACGCCCTGAGCACCCTGCGGGCGATTGGTAATTTGCGGTACGTCGAGCCCGGTCGCATGCAGGAACCCCGATACCCTCCGGAAGATGAGCATGGATCCAGCCCCCGCCGCCTCCGCCCGGATCGGCCTCTTCACGGCCGTCGCGATCCTGGTCACCAACATGATCGGGACGGGCGTGTTCACCAGCCTGGGCTTTCAGCTCGCGGGAATCGAATCGCCCGCCGCGATCCTGCTCCTGTGGCTCCTGGGAGGCGTCACCGCTCTCTGCGGCGCCGCGGTCTACGGGGAGCTGGGCGTGGTGTTCCCCCGCTCCGGCGGGGAGTACAACTATCTGTCGAGGACCTACCACCCCCTCCCGGGCTTCCTGGCCGGATGGCTCTCCGCCACCGTGGGATTTGCGGCCCCGGTGGCCCTCTCCGCCAAGGCCTTCGGGGCCTACCTCGCCAAGGTCCTTCCCCAGGTCCATCCCACCGCCGTAGCATGCGCCTGCATCGTCGCCGTGGCGGCCATCCATGCCACTGGGGTGCGGGAGGGATCGCTCTTCCAGAATCTCGTAACGGCCATCGAGATCGGCCTGATCCTCTTCCTGATCATCGCGGGGCTCTCCCTGGCGTCCCCCCAGCCGGTGGCCTGGTCGCCGGACCGGCGGACCCTGCAGGAGGTTTTCAGCGCGCCCTTTGCCGTCTCCCTGGTGTACGTCTCCTACGCCTATTCGGGATGGAACGCCGCCACCTACGTTGCCGGCGAAATCCGGAAACCGAGGCTCAACCTGCCGGCCGCCCTTCTCATCGGCACCGCCTGGGTGACCGTGCTGTACGTTCTGCTGAACTTCACCTTCCTCCGCACCGCCCCCATGGCGGAGATGAAGGGCGCCCTGGAAGTGGCGCACATCAGCTCCAGCCACGTCTTCGGCGCAGCGGGCGCCAGGGTCATGTCGCTGGTCCTCTGTGTCGCGCTGCTGGGCTCGGTGAGCGGCATGACCCTCGCGGGCCCGCGGATCCCCTTCGTCATGGCGGAGGACTACCCGGTCTTCAAGGCGCTGCTGAGGCGCAACCGGCGAGGCTCGCCCTTCGTGGCCATCGCCCTTCAATCCACCGTCGCCCTGGCCCTGGTGCTCAGCGGCACCTTCGAGGCGATCCTGACGTACATCGGATTCGCGCTGAGCCTCTGCACCTGCCTGACCGTGGCCGGAATCTTCGTGGTCCGCGCCCGGGGATCGGGTGAACCGACCCTCTACCGGTGCTGGGGCTATCCAGTGACTCCGATCCTGTTCCTGGCCCTGAACCTCTGGATGCTGGTCTTCATCCTCTGGCAGCGGCCCCTCGCATCGGCCCTGGGGCTCCTCACGATCTCCACGGGAATCCCCCTCTACCTCTGGCTCAGGCGGCGCTCTCCCGCCCCCGCACGCCCGGCCCGACCGGTCTGATTCCCGCGGCCCGGCGGATGCCGGTACCGCATACGGGGGATTGCCGGTTCCTCTACTTGACGAAACAGACACAGCGGCTCTTTGTCTGTGATAGAATCCGAACACTTTGGCGCATTGCACCGGGTGGAAGCAGCAGGCGACAAGCGATCATGCGACACCCTCCTCCCCTGGAGCCTGTGTCTCCGTCACCTCCCCCGAACCGGGTCTCGCACTACGAGATCCTCAGGGAGCTGGGACAGGGAGGGATGGGGATCGTCTTCCGGGCCAAGGACACCAACCTCGACCGGGAGGTGGCGCTGAAGCGCCCGCGGCCGGAGCACCTGTCCGATCCCCATTTCCGGCATCGGTTCCTCCAGGAAGCCCGCGCGGCCTCCCGCCTCTCCCATCCCCACATTGTTCCCGTCTACGAAGTCTTCGAAGAGGACGGCTGCCCCTGGCTGGCGATGCAGTTGGTGGACGGGCGGAGCCTCCGGGTCCTGCTCAGGGAAAAAGGCGCTCTCTCCGTGGAGGAGGTGCTCCGGCAGGGCGAGGCGCTGGCCGGCGCGCTCCAGGCTGCGCACGATGCCCACGTCCTTCATCGCGACATCAATCCCAACAACGTCTTGATCGCGGCCGACGGCCGGCCGCTCCTGTCCGATTTCGGCCTCGCCCGCTTCTTCATTCCAGCGGGGGAAGAGTCCTCGGCCACGACACGCAGCGTTGAGGAGACTCCCGCGGGGGTCATCGTAGGAACGCCCGGATACCTCTCGCCGGAACAGGCCCTGGGGCGGCCCGTCGATGCCCGCAGCGACATCTTTTCGCTGGGGGCCGTGCTCTATGAGATGTGCACCGGACAGCCGGCCTTCTCCCGCACGGAGAAGGGAGACACGCTGGACGCTGTCCTTCACCGGGAGCCGGTGCCCATCTCCCGCCTTACCTATGAAGTGCCGGAGGAGCTCGAGCGGACCATCCGGAAGGCTCTCGCCAAGAGACCCGAGGAGCGATACCAGGACGCCCGTGACCTGCAGGTGGACCTTCGCGCCCTGCGCCGGAAGCTCGAGTGGGCGGAATCCCGGGAGTCAGAACAGGCCGTCCCGCGCCGGATCGGACGGTGGCGCCGTTGGCTGGCCGCCGGGGCGGTGGTCGCCGTGGTGGGGATCGCCGCCGCCGTTCTTGTCGAGAGGTGGTATTTCCGGCCAGATCCGGCCGTGCAGTCGGGGCCCCGAAAGGTGGTTGCCGTACTGCCGTTCGAGGACCGGACTGGAGAGGAGCAGGCCGGGCAGCGGGGCGGGATGGTGGCCGATCTCATGTCCGCGGATCTGGCGGAGTCAAAGGGCCTGCGCTCCCTGGGAAACAACCGGGTGCAGGAGATCCTCGCCGGATTGCCGCCGCGCTCGTCCCGCTCGAAGCTGTCGGAGAAGATCAGGGAGCTGGCGGCTGTCGACTGGCTGATTGCAGGGACGCTCTACCGGGAGGGCGACAGTTATCAGGCCGTGGTGGACGTTTTCCAGGCCGGGTCGCCGGAGCCTCTCCGCTCGTTCAGGGTCGCGTCGTCACGAACCGCGGCTCTGGCCGACCTGGCCACCGCCCGGGTCCGGAAGCTCCTGCTTCCGGGGGGTGTGGAGGAGAGGTCCGATACCGTGGCCCTGACGTCATCCTCGGAGGAAGCGAATCTGCAGGAATTCCAGGGAAGGAGGGCGCTGAGAGAGCAGCGCTATGCCGAGGCCATCGCGGGGTTCGAGAAGGCGGTCTCCATCGATCCCCTGTTCATTTCGGCGCAGGGCTGGCTTGCGTTCGCGCTGGATCAGGCGGGATACAGCCGGCGCGCCCGGGAGGTCATCGAGGAGGCCCGGCGGCTGGCCGACAACGCCCGCAGCCCCGCGGACGGGCGCCTCATCCTCCAGCTCAGGGCCGTGGAAGCCCGAATCCGGGATGACTTCAAGGCGGAGGTGGATGCGCGGAGCGCGCTCGCCGACCGGTACCCGGACGAGCCGGAGGCTCTCCTCGCCCTGGCGACCGCCCTGGAGAGGGCCGCGAAGCCCGACGAGGCCCTCGCGATCTCCGACCGCGCCCTCGCCCTCGATCCCGGGGACCCCCAGCTCCACCTCCAGAGAGCGACCACCCTGATCGCGCTGAAAAAGCTGGACGACGCCTCGGCCGAGGCGGACGAGGCGGAGCGTCTCTTCGGTCTTCTCTCGAGCGAGGGAGGCCGGGGGCAGGTGGCGATGGCGCGCGGGCGGATGGAGTTCACCCGCCAGGCTTACGCCAAAGCGGGCCGGGCCTACGGCGATGCGGCCGGGCATTTCGAGAAGGCCGGCATGAAGGTCCGGGCCGCCGACGCGGAGAAGGCCGAGGGAGACATGGAGCTGCTCCAGGGAAACCTGTCCGGGGCGAAGGAGCGTTACGACGCGGCCATCTCCAGCGCGCGCGAGGCCGGCAACTACCGGCTGATCGTGCTCGCCCTGAGCAGCCTGGGGGGCAAGCTCTACCTGCAGGGAGACCATGCCGCGGCGGAACGCGTCCTGCGGGAGGCGGTGGAGGAAGCGCGCAGCCTCGACAACCCGAGGCTCATCCTCCCGCCGCTGCTCAACCTCGCCGGTCTGCTGAACTACACGGGCCGGACGGGCGAGGGACGGGGGCTCGCCGAGGAGGCGCTCCAGGCCGCGCGGGCCCGGGGCGATCACCCGCGAGAAGCGTTCGCCCTTTCCCTGATGGCCGACGCCGACTACCAGCAGGGCAGGCTGAAGGATGCCGCCCGCACTTACGCTGACGTGATCCGCCTGGAAAGCGCCCCGGGAGGCTCCAGGGTCAATCTCGCCCGATCGGAAACCACCCTCGCCGGAACCCTCGAACCCTGCGGCGCCACCGCGGAGGGACTCGCTGCCGCCATGAAGGCGGTGGAGATGGAGCGCGAGATGGCCAACCCGGTGGATCTGGGGTACGCGCTGGTGGCCCGGGCGAGGCTGATGGCGCACCTGGCCCGGTGGGAGGAGGCCCAGAGCGACCTCCGCGAGGCGGAGAAGATCGCCACCGGAGGAAAGGAGATTCTCGAAGACCTGGTGCCGCGAGTTTCCATCGCCAGGGGCCTTCTCGCCATGATGCGCGGCGAGTGGAGGGAAGCGGAGCGACATCTGGAGAAGGCCGTGGACGCGGGCCTCGCCTCCGGAGCGGTGGGCCTGGAGGTCCCGGCGAGGGTCCTGGCCAGCGAGGCCGCCCTGCGGCTGGGGCGTCCTGGACAGGCCGTGAGCCAGGCGCGGAAAGCGCTGGAGCACCCGCGCGCCCTCGCCGATGAGCGCAGCGAGGCGCGGGCCGCCCTGGCGGCCGCCCTGGCGGCCAGCGGTGAGGCCTCGGCGGCGGCCGGAGAGGCGCGACGCGCCCTGGACGAGGCGGAGGCGATGGGTCTCCTGCTCGTGGCGGCCCGGGCGGCGCAGGTCCTCGTTTCCTTGCCGGCGCCCGGCCGCCCCGTGGATGTGGAAGCGATCCGCGACCGGGGGCGCCGGGCGCTGGAGGGTTACCTCGCCGGGGCTCCCGAGGACCGCAGGAGCCTGGTGCGAAAGCGTTCCGATCTGTCCGATCTGTTCACCGCACTGAAGTGAAAGGAGGAGCCATGAAACCCGTTCTTCTGATCCTCGTGTCCGTCCTCGTTGTCGCTCTCGCTCTCTCGGCGGCTGGCCTCGCGCTGGCGCAGCAGGGTGGCCAAGGCGGCCCGCCGCCCCCTCCGAAGGTTGACATCGAGCCGGAGAGCAACCCCATCAATCCCATGGCCGCGTTCGCCGGCACTACGACCAGGACGCGCCTCGTGTGGAGGGTGGACGGCCAGATGGCAACGGGGAATGACTCGCGTGTGATGAACGTTCGTTTCAAGATCTACGACATCGAGAAGTTCGAAGTCCTTGTCGGCCAGGAGTGGAAGAAGGTCAACAAGGCGCTGGAAATCAAGATCACGGACAAGAAGGGCAAGATTCTGAGAACCATATCAGTCATGCGGTACAGCGGTGGCCAGGGCAAGCCCGAGCGAGTCAAGTGGGTCATCAAGAAAGGCACCGAGCCTGGGTCCGAGGTGCCGGAAAGCACGACGGCCGAGCCTAATGGCCTGCCTCGGGAGTTCTTCGCGGACACAGCAGCGGGCGAGAGCTGGGAGATGAAGGCAGACGGTTCCGTTGTCCAGAGCGGCATGGCCAAGATCTACCTGATGGAAGGAGTATGAAGTGCCGCCAGGGGAGTCTCTCACCGTGGGCTTCCGGGGGATCCTGATTGTCGTGGCCACGGGATTCGCGCTGGTGTTGCCCTCCTGCAAAAGCCGAGAGAGGACCGGCGGCAAAGCCCTACTCGGGAATGTGCCCGTTCTGGCCGTGTTTCTCAGCCCGGATCCCCTGTACAAGCTGAACCCTGTCCGAAGTCTCCTGGCCGAACTGCAGTCCAATCCCAACTACCCTCCGCCGAAGGTGGCAGAGGGAGCACCGCTTGTCCTCTTCGAGGTGAAGATCTCCGGGGGTGACAGGGTGAGGGTGCAGGAGAAGGGTGTCCTCCGGGGACTCCACGGGGGTTCGCTCCAACCGAGGGCGGCCCTCAGGAGGGTGGGCCGACGGACCGAGCTGTCGGACTACCTGGCCGTCGTGATAGACAGGGAGGGCCAGCCGGTCTACTGGGTAGGGATCTCAGATCCAACGCGTGTTTTTGTCGAAACCGTGACCGATGCCCGCTCAGGACAGATCCAAGGCGGTATTGTCAAAGTGAAGGAGGGGCTTCTCACGGCCACCGTGCCCTACGTCGCCGGCGGGAAGGTCCAGCTCTTCAGACCGGAACCGGGGGTGCCTTTCGTGCAGGCGAAACCTCTGGCGACGGCCATCTTCGGACCGGTCCCGCCCCCTCCTTCTCGTCTGCGTGCACCATGATGAGCCGAGTTGCTCCCGCCTTGCTTTCGGTAGCCCTGCTCCTGGGCCTGAGCCATTGCGGAGAGGAGCCGGTGGATTTCCAGGACGCCGGCGGGCAGTCCTGCCCGAAGGTCTACCAGGTCTTCGGCACGGACACTGCCGGTGCCGCTTTCAATCTGGTCTTCCTTCCCGATGGCTTCATGGAGGAGGAGCTGGATTCTTACCGCTGCGCCGTCCAGACGCTGGTGGACGGGATGATGGATTCAGGCATCTACAAGGATCTGGCCTGCCACATCAATGCCTATCGGATTGATCTGGCCGCCGATGCCGGAGAAGGGGAGGTTCCTCCGGCGAAAGGCTGCGAGGTCAATTGCAAGCCAGTCAAAGCGCGGGAGTATCCCGGCGGGAACTGCCCCGGGGGGAACCCGCTTGGAACTCTCGTGAGTCCTTCCGGGGCTTCTGGCTGCTCGACGGCGAGCCTGAACGTGCGGCTCTGCTCGAGCCCGAAGCGATGCGATCTCGTCTGGCTCGACGCGGAGGGCCAGCGATCCGCGAAATGTCTCGCGGACTGCGCTCCAGCGCACGACGCAGTCATCATCGTGGCCAACTCGGGAAGCAGGGGAGGGGGCGCCATGGCGGAGAACGACCCGCCACTCGCTGTCGTGACGCTGTTCCAGATCGACGACCCGTCCGCGATCGAGCTCCTTGCCCACGAAACAGCCCATGCCCTCTTCGGCCTGCTGGACGAATACGAGTGCTATTACGATGGCCAGTCCTACACAGGTGGCCTCAATGCGGCAACCGCAGAGGAGAAGAAGAAGAGGAGTGCCTTTATCTGGGCCCGGGAATGTGGGGAGTCCTGCCCGGTCCGGTGCAACGATCCCAGCGAAATGTGCCCCGACGGGGGAGTTTCCGGAGACGGCCTGCGTTGCTGTAACGAGGAACCCACGGACCTTGGGGATGGTTCCCTGGGCCTCATCGAGGGTGCCTTCTACCACCGCTGCGGCTACTACCGCGCGCAGAACAACTGCCGGATGCGTACGCTCTCCAAAGAGTTCTGCAGGGCATGCCAGATGGTCGTGGAGGCCCTCAAGAAGGAATTGTCCCTCGAGCTGTGTGCCTCTCTCCCGACCAGACGGCACCCGTGAACTGAGAAGCCTGATTCCAGCGGCCGGCGTTGACCCGCCGGGGGGCCCGGATCCGGAAAGCAGGGAAGGCCATGAGTCGCGGCCGGACCGTTCCCACTGAAGCTCCCATGACCTTTCAATCCATGGAGGGACCCGATGCAACAACCACGCGGCCTCCTGACATGCCTTGCCTGCCTATCTCTGTGCCTGGTTTCCTCCGCGCTGGCCGACGGGGCCAAAGGCCCAGGCAATAACGGGAAGGAAGAGAAGCACTGCGAATCAACACTCAACATCGTCTACGACTTAACGGGCGAGAAAGAGGAACCGAAAGCCGCGTGCGTGCAGACTGGCGGAACCGTCAGGGTGAAGATCGTGGGACTCAACACTTTTCTATACACGGTGGAGGTGACTGGCACGCCCGTGTCTTACAACATGGGAATCCCCGCGCTCTTCCAGAGGAGGGTTCTCTCCCAGGAGCCAGCGGCGCCCAGTGAGGAGGAGAAGCAAGAGGTCAAGGCTCTACGGGAAAAGAAACTGCCGGGCATCACGGCCAAGAGGGAGACTGGCAAACCTCTGAGCAGCTTCGAGGCTCGAGAGTTGTTCCTTATCCGGCTGGCCGAGTTTCAAGAGAGTCTCCATAAGCTCTACTCATCGGCATTGCTGGACGACACCCTTGCCGATCGCGTCGGTCAGTCGGATGGTCTCAGCCTGAAATTGATCAAGACGAGCTGCACCGAGGCGGTCAACGGCACCTTTGATGGGGGCTGGGGGGAAGAAGAAATCCCTTCGCGGATCATCCGTTCCGGCAAAGAATATCTCTCCAATGCGGAGAAGACGTTCACAATCCTCGAAGCCGTTTATCACACGCCGGGTTCGGATCTCACTCCTCTCAAGGACGCTTTTGAGAGAGCTGCTGCGGAGCATGCAACCTATCTGAACGACATGAACGCCCTGCGGGACAAATTCTCGAGCGCGGCAGGCACCTACTTCCGTGTGAGCAATGCTGACTTTGTCGTG
>Ga0315288_10001475_pt1 | contig 30456 bp, 21 predicted proteins | sample YL17G11_20_MG_FD_203454 | JGI IMG/M metagenome (GOLD analysis project Ga0315288, IMG submission 203454) | Sediment microbial communities from Yellowstone Lake, YNP, Wyoming, USA - YL17G11_20 | ecosystem: Environmental > Aquatic > Freshwater > Lake > Sediment | place: USA: Wyoming | collected... | reverse complement strand
GTTTGGACGTACAGCCCCACTAAGCCCGCTTGTTGGGTTTGATAATACTTGAAAAGCGTGATTGCTAGAATTATTTATTATTGGTAAAATTACAAATGCAAAATTACCAGTAGATGCTTCCAAATATTCGGATGCGCTTGCTTGCCATTCCGACCCGTCATAGCCATCAGCTGTAACTATTTTCTCATAATATCCATTTGCCGTAGCAAGATCTGATATTGTTACACGATCACCTATTGTTCTATATCCTTTTTTTATTTTAGAATATTGGGCTACATTGCGGCCGGGAAATACATAGTGTTTTCCTGTGCCTACGCCAAATAAATATCCTCTAGGAAGCCAAAAGGCACAAGACCCTTCAAAAGCTCTGCCTGCTGCAACTGCATAAGCTATTTTATCAGTTGTATTTGGTGTATATTGGAATGTAAAATATCCGTAATAACCAAATCTGTCAGTTGATGTTGCAGGGGATGGAGAATATCTATGAGAAAAATAATTGGAGCCACCTCCATCATCATCATTTTGCATACCCCATAAACCGTTAGCGTCGGATTGTAAAAAAGAATATATGTTAAATCCACCGGTATGTGCCGAAGACGAGGAACAAAAAGCGGTAGAGTTTTGAAATTTAGTAATTCCGTTAATTTGAAATAATACTGATCCTGCGCCGGAAGTCCCAGTGCCGGATTTTAATGAAAAATTTCCGCCAGTAGTACCTACATTTACCGTCCTTTGGCTCTTAATTATTAAATTTTGAGCAGTTGCAGATGCAGCTGTATTATCCCCCTGTGTTATTGTAGGTGCAACAACCCCAATATTAAACTGAAGATTATTTGTGCGATGAGTTACAATTCCGCTGGCATTACCAGATAGATTTATAATTGTTGGAGTTGCAAATGAGCCAGTTAAGTCTGTTCCACCCATAACATCAGTAAACTTATAACCGGAATTATTTGTATACCAATCAGTTCCGTCGCTGGTAATAACTAAATTTTTATTATTAATACTTAAAACTAAGTTCCCGGCATATCCATCAATCTTTTCGGCACTATTTCTTGTTAATGTTAAGTTATTAGCGGCAAATGACTGTTTTTTATCTTTTACTATTATTGTTCGGCCATTTGTTGGAATCGGCAATATTAATCGAAAAGCCGAGCCAGATGTATCAGCATAAATAATTAAATCTTTTGTACCAGTATCTATATAACCATCAGAAGGACCTGAAAATGTTTTCGTTGTAAATTTTAATGACCCCACAATTGAACTAACTGTTGTAGTAGTTCCAAATGCAGATCCACCAGCAGTTAATGTTTGCGTTCCAAAATTAGGCGATATTTTGCTTCCAGAAATTGCAGCGGTTACGGATACGTTGCCATCTGTTATTTGACCCCATGTTGCAACCGTACCAGAAGTGGCGAATAATATTTGATTTGCAGATGGAGTTGCCGGAACAGAGACTCCATTTATTTTAGCAACGGTTGGATTAGGGTATGTACCAGAAAGATCTCCTCCGGCCGGACCACTAGCTCCAATTAAATTAAAATATACGCCGCCATTTTCTGATGCTTTAAATACATTACCCGTGCTATCAAAATAAATACGTCCAGATGATGCTGGCGCTAAAGCAGGGACAGTTATTCCATTTATTATAAAATAACCATCTAATGTAGCCGTTGTGCTAGTTCCGGTTAAATATAAATTTTGGCCTATTTGCTGAGTGTCATCGGCATGCGCAACTGTATGAGTCCCGGCAGCCTCATTAAACACAATTATTTTATTTATCCAGGTGGTTGCCATGTGAACTCGTTATCTTAATTTTTCATAGCGTTAAGCCGCTTTATTTAACGCATTTATATTAAATGTTATTTTATGCGATGAGGTTCAAAAGTAATAAACCTGCAAAACAATATATATCAATAGATTATATGTTATCAGGAAGCCTTTTGATATTGTCCAATACAAGCCCAATTTACAGACGTGGCGGCAACTCCTTTAACTTGTATTGACATTAAATTGGTTGTTAATATTACCTGAACAGTATATGAGGATCCTCCCCCATTTGTAATAGTGTTTATTGCCGATGGAGAAGCAGGGTTTAATGTTGGAGTACCCGATAGCCTATACGATTGAAATGATAAATTGCATCTGAAATAATCACCGTTTGGAGTCCCGCCATTTACATTCCATCCGGTTATTGTTATTTGCCAATCCGCTATTGAATTTGTTGGAATTGTATAGCTAGCAATAGTGGTAAATGTGGCACCAGATGTTTGAACTGATGTTGAAAATGTTCTAACAGGATATGTAGTGCTAGACCCTAATACTATTTCTTGTGAAGCTAAATCTAACCTGCTGCCAGTTGATGCAAAATCATTAGAACTACTTGATATTCCATATATTTTGGCATCATTAACAATAAGCCATTTACTATTACCTGTATGCTGAATGGATATTGAACCATAATCGTGCCTAAAATTATAAGTATATCCATCTCCATCCATGGGTACATTTGGTGTGGCTGCGCTATTAATTGCCAGTCCTACGCCGTGTGAAAAAATACCATAACCATCTTTTATAGTATGATAATTTTGATAATCCGGGCCATTGCATGCAAAAAATGAAATGGCATTACTGGCAGTAATATTTGTAGCAACTATAAACTCATCAGATAGGGCCCACGCAATTGTTCCGGAAGTTGTACCATTTTTGATATTCCCTTGTATTTTGTTCATATGGGCATAAGTACATGCAGATCCAGTATTTTCCCACGTCACCCCCCCGTCAACTAATGTGGCTCCCAATGTTTGATATCCATCCCAATTTGGCTGAACTGTACCAGAATTTGCCGTAGTTTGTGCTTGAAAAAACTTTCTTCCTGAATTATTTGTGGTTGGAATAATTCCTGTAGCAAGGGTTGTTTGCACTCCTTGTGCATTACCATATATCCCTCCAGTTACGTATTGGGTAGAGGATGCCCATAATACACCGTCATATCCATCTGCAACCACCGTTTTCTCAAAATGTCTATTGGCGCCGGAAAGCCCGTTGTCAGTGAGCGTCACCCTATCTCCCGTAATTTTATATAAACCTCTAATGTGATAATCCGAATTTGCTGCTGTTGCGCTTGGATAATGGTGGTTCTTTATACTTAATCCAACAAAATTACCTCCGAAATGATATCCTCTTGCTATCCAAAACAAACCTGGGCCCAGCTTTGCTAGGCCAGTGGAAGTTGAGGCTCTACCAGCAGATATCCCATATATTGAATGTAAAGATGATCCGAAACCTTGAAATAACCACCATCCAAAATAAGACCCGGCCGATCCACCAGGACTATAATAATATCCAAATAAAGAATCGGCAGTTTCAGACATACCTATAGTATTTTCTAGACCGGAACATAAATAAGCGGTTGTAGTTGATCCTGATCTGCCTCCGCTTGATAAAACTTGGGAGAAAAAACTAATATTGGGGCCTTGTCGAAATGCAAGAGTTGAACCAGTTTGAACATCAACTTCGTTGTTTAATACAGTCCCAACGTCAGCTGTAATAATTAAATTTCCGCCTGTTGAAGTTGCCCCCGTTGCATTTTGAGCCTGAATTGTTAATGGTTGCCCATTCGTTGATGCCGCAGTTTGATTAACTTGAAGTATAGAGGGCGACGAATCTACTGCCCACCTTATAGTATTTGCAGAAACCGGAATTACCCCGCCAGTCCCAGTTATTGTATTAACAGTTGGAAATGCATACGTTCCAGCTAAATCTCCACCTGCCGTTCCACTTGGCAAATTATTTGAATCATTTGTATACCAATCTGTCCCATCACTAGTAATCATTAAATTATGATTTACTTTGTTGTAAACTACGGACCCGGCATAACCATCAATCTTTTCTGAACCATTTCTAATTAAAGTTAAATTATTTGTGTTAAACGTTTGCTTTTTATCTTTAATTATCAAAAATCTTCCGCTTGTTGGAGCCGGCAAAGTTAATGAAATAGCCCCTGCAGAAGTGTCCGCATAAATAATCAAATCTTTTGTTGTAGCATCAATTGTACCGCTACCTGCAAACGTCTTCGTAGTGAGCGTTAATGACCCTGCAATCGAACTTGCAGACGTTGACGTGCCTAAGTTAGATGTTCCGGCCGTTAACGTCTGCGTGCCAAATAGAGGGTTTATTTTGCTTCCAGAAATAGCCGCAGATGCCGAAATATATCCATCAACAACCTGAGCCCATGTAGTTGTTGTTCCAGATGTAGCAACCAATATTGTATTAGCGGCTGGGGATGCTGGAACAGACGTACCATTTACTTTTATGACTGTTGGGCCAGGGTATGTTCCGGATAAATCGCCTCCGGCCGGACCAAACGCATTAGCAGATATTAAATTTGCATATGCCCCGCCACTTTCTGATACTTTGAATTTTAGAGTGCTTTGATCAAAATATATACGGCCAGTTCCTGCCGTAGAAACGGGAGGGGCAGACATCATATTCATAACTATGTAGCCGTCAAGCTTTAGAGATATGGTCACACCTGTTAAATATAGATTTTGCCCAATTTGTTGAGTATCTCCCGTCTGTGATGCTGCCATCGTACCGGTTGATGATTTGAACACAACTATATTATTGTAGGTTGCCATATATTAAGAATTTCTATTTATTACGATGTCAGCCGGCCACAAAGAAAAATACACATCTATATTGATGTTAATTTAACGGTATTAACAATATAATTAAATTAGATACAAAATATGTTGACGGGCCTACTTAATGCGCGAAAACACCATATTTGAAGTGTTTAAATGCCATTGCTCAGAAGAGGAGTCGCCATCAGGATCGATATCATATGTCCTGGCAACTTCCTTAATATACTCCATCATTTTTGATGTTTCTGATGTAACCGTACCCATTAACAAATTCTTCTTTAATGCAATATCACTAATACTCATTTCTAAATCTGCCAATTGAAGCTTATATTTAAGAACTGCCTGCTCAAGCTCACGAAGTTTTTCTACCTGGTCTTGATTTAATGCAATTACGTCAGGCTTTGTTAAGGCTGCATCTGAAACGTGATTCTTGGTTTTCTTTGCCATTTTGGTATTGCTCCTGTATTAAATAAAAAAGAGACGAAACATTTCTGTCTCGCCTCTTTATATATCACTTCTTTTTACTGATTGTTACTAATTATTATAGAACTACTGGTGCTTGTGGGAAGAGAACTACGTGGGCCTTTGTTCCGGCAGTTGTATAACCAGTTGTATCAAGAACTATACCAATACATGCAACTACTTGACCTGCAGTTGATGGAGCTACGTTTGTTGCCCATCCAGCTGTTGAGGCCGAGATATAAACACGATCCCCTGCTGCAAGTGTTAAGCTCCCTTCAAACCTAACATTTGCCGAACCGCTGACGTATGTTGAGGTTGTTGGATTGCCAGAAGGAGCAACGCCAAGGAAGCTTGCTGCCGCTAGTGATGTTGCAATGGCTTTTGTAAGCACGTTGTTGGCGCTTGCATAACCAATGTCGCCCTCAGCAAAACCAGTTGCGGTTAAGCCTGAGATTAAAAGGTTACTTGCTACTACCCCTGAGTGAGTGTGCAGTGCGTCAGCGTTAGAAGCCGCCCCAGCTGTTAAGGTATTTAGGTTTGTAGCTGTAACATTTGCGCTGACAGCAGATGTATTGATCTTGAATAGAGAAGGGAGATCAATCATGCCTGTGCCGGTTGTTGACAGTGTCTTACCGGTTGCAACCACTGTATTCCCGTTTAGGTAGCCGTCACCTGATGAGGTTCTAAATGTACCAGTTGAAGCTGACCAATCTAGATTGCCCGCCCCAGCTGCTGCAGATAGGTTTTTACCAGCTGCAACAGTAACATCGCCGCTAAGTGTGTTTGTACCTGTTGAGGTTGTAAATGCACCAGTGGCAGAACCAAAATTAAATATCGTGGACCCTGACGCTGCAGTAACGTTTGTACCAGCCGATACTGTTAATGCCGTGGCTGAAGTAACACCAACATCGAGTAGAGTTGATCCGCCCTTTTGTAAGTTAATTCCCGCAAAACCATTTACTGAAAGTACTCCTGCCGCTGTTGACCATGTTGCCGCCGCTGCGCTAGTTAATGTAAGTGCGCCGGCTGATGTGGTTAGTGATGAAGCTGCGTTACCACTTAAGCTCACTGCACCTGTTACTTGTGTTAGGTTGCCGGTTACGGTGGTTGTAATTCCGCTAGCGCCGATACCGATTGCCGAGGTATTTGTTGCGCCGACTGACATTGTACCGGTTGTGCCTGAAGTAACGCCGCCTGCCGCTAGAACTAAATTGCCGCCATTGCCGCTTGTTGCACCACCTGCACCAGCTGTTAGGGTTAGATTTCCGCCAGCCCCAGTTGCCCCGCCTTGGCCGCCTGCAACAGCAAGAACGCCACCTGCCGCTGTGCCATTGCCAAGACCACCAGCTACTGTAAGCGCTCCGCCAGCAGCGTTTGTAGTGGTTGAGCCAGCTACGTAGAATTGGTGAGCCATTTCTGGTGCCCATCGCATATCTGGACGAGCCGATGAACCTAAATAACCAGTTGATGTATCTAGAGAGAAATAATCTGGTCCGCCAACACCATCACCAACGATAACATAACCGTCGAATGTAACTGGGTTTGCAAAAGTTGTTGTCCCAACTACGGTTTGTGCACCGGAAACACTTAAATCACCTGCGATTGTGGTGGTTGTTCCAGATTTACCGATTGTTGTTGCAGTTGTATTTGCGCCAATTATTAATGTGCCGGCGCTATTATCAATTAATCCGGTGGTAAGGGTTCCGCTTATAGTTGCATTATTTGTTACCGCTAATGCCGTGCCTGCTGCGGTAAATGATGCTGCTCCGCCGACTGTGACCGCCCCAGTGCTTGTTTTGAATGTACCAGTTGAAAGTGACCAATCGAAATTACCTGCGCCTGATGCTGCAGATATATTTTTACCTGCCGCAACAGAAACGTCACCACTAAGTGTGTTTGTGCCTGTTGATGTTGTAAATACACCAGACGCAGTACCGAAATTAAGGGCTCCGGTTCCACCTCCAGATAAAAGAACTTTACCAGAAGCAACAGTTACGTTAGTTCCTGTCGGGGTTAAGGTTAAATCGCCTGAAGCCGTGTCAACACCAGCTCCAACTGTGAGTGTATCACCATTTTGAACTTGTTTGACAACACCAGATTGTATTGTAAGTGAACGATAAGAAGTCATTATTATATCCTTTTGTCAATTAAATTGTTAAACTAAAACTTTATACTGCTTTAAACTTAAATTTCTTGAAACCTAGTATCTGCGCGAAGACATGTTAACGCTCTTGAATCGGTTATTTCAACACCAATATCTGTGTTCAGTGTAAATCCAGCTGTTTGATCGGCTGCATTTATTACCAGGTGCGTCCCATTCTTCAGCGGAACATTTATGGTTTTTGTTGGGCCATAGCTTACGACAGCATTCCTATTCATCTCACCCATATATTTGAATCTAGCCATTTTATCTCCAATTGCCCCTTGGTTATATGAGGCGAAATTAACCAACTTAATATATTACCTAATTATTGACTTATAACATGACGAAATCACGATCAATCATTACAACTAAAACTGTGCTTGATTTAGCAAACCCTATATGTTGAATAATTGAACCGGTTGTTATCGGGGTTGATGTTGATATTTGCCCCGGAGTAATCGATAAATAATATGTGCTTGATGGTGATAATCCGGAAAATCCAGACACTTCACCGGAATAAGTCACTTCAGCAGTTGTTGCAGTTGGTTTTAATGATACTATACCAATAACAGGCTGTTTTGATATATCATCTGCGTCTGCGGAATAGACATAACCATCAGATGCTTTAAGATAAACAACATCATGAAGATTAACGCTTACATCACATTGATAAGTGCCTTTATTTGCCGTAGAAGAACCTGTGCCAGGTGTCTGCCAACTTGAGGTTGTCCCGCTTAACGCTGTAATTACCTGTCCCGCAATAGGGGTTCCTGAAACAGACACATTATTTACTTTAGAAACGGAGGGATTAGGAAAAAGTCCAGATAAATCACCTCCTGCAACTCCAGACATAGGAATTCCACCAGGTATAGTAACAGTGATTGTGCGGGTATAATCAACAGCTATCCCAGAAAGATCACCTGGGCTATAACCAGAAAATGATCCGGACATATCAGCAGCGCCAGTGGAAACCCAATAAACGTGTTCAGAAAGAATTATATTGAGGGCACGCATTACAAATTGGGTGGTCATTGAATAAATATCATTTTATTGCAATATAAAATACAATTTATTTATTTTTTTTTAAAATCACTCTCCCACATAACAACTAAATTGTAGCCGGCATTTATTATTAATGCTTCCCTATTTAAAGTTTTTTGGTATAATTCTCCGAATGTTTTTTTAGATCGTTTATTCATATTTTCTGGTTTAAACAATTTTGGATTTCCGTGCCAATAATTGCCATAAAACTCATAAATTGTATTTGTCTTAAAAATATATGCGTCAGCCTTTATAATTACATTACCAATCTTAATTGTTTTTTGATGATATTTTTTATCTATACCTAATGAATTAAGCCATTCAGTTTCTATTTTTGATATTGATTTTGTACATTTAGGACATCCATTACCAATTAAATGATTATTCGGGTTTTGCTTAAAATCACCATGAATAGAACAAGTTATTATTACTTTTATTTTTGAATTAATATAAATTGCTTTTTTGTACCCATATTTCTCCCCATGTTTTTCAACGGCTTCTTTAATAAATTGTTCTGTATTTTTCTTTGCATTTCCAGCACATTTTGCACATCCTTGTCCGGCTAAATGAGCATGCGGAGTTTATTTAAAATTTCCATGAATAGGGCAAGTAAGAATTACTTTCGTATAATCATTTATATAAATAACTTTCTCATATCCATATTTATTCCAATGTTTTATTATAGCTTCTTTCACAAATTGACAAGTGTCTTTTTTTTATGTTTCCGGCACATATTTGGCAGCCACATCCAGATAAATGACTAGGCGGAGTTTGTTCAAAATCACCATGAATAGAACAAGTTATTATTACTTTTGTTATTGCATTTATATAAATAACTTTTTCATATCTATATATATTTTTATGTTTTTTAACTGCCTCTTTAATAAATTGACTTGTACTTTTATTTACATTTCCAGAACATATTATACAACCTTGCCCAGATAAATGGCCAGAAGGCGTCTGCTCAAAATCACCATGGCTTAAACATGTTATTATTATTTTTGTATGATTGTTTATATAATTTACTTTTTCATATCTATATATATTTCCATGTTTTATTATAGCTTCTTTCACAAATTGGCAAGTATCTTTTTTTATATTTCCGGCACATATTTGGCAGCTATTTCCAAGTAAATGATTATGAGGGGTTTGTTCAAAATCACCATGAATAGTACATGTTATAATTACATTTGTTATTGCGTTAACATAAATTGTTTTTTTATATTCATATTTATTTCCATATTTTTTAATAGCTTCTTCAATAAATTGCTTTGTATTTTTGAGAGAGTTGCCGCTACATTTCGGACATCCTCGTCCTTGTAGATGATTTCCGGCTAATTGTTCAAAAACCCCGTGAATGGGGCATATAATTTTAACTTTCTTTTCCCTATTTATATATTCAACTAAAGAATAATCATATTTTTCTTTATGAATTATATTTGCTCGAATAATAAATATTTCTGCAGTTAATTTTATTGACATTATAATATAGTTTTCTAAAATTTTTAGATTATATTTGTCGCCAGGCTATATAATCCGATTATTTATTTTAAAATCACTTTCCCACATAACAACTAAATTGTAGCCAGCATTTCTAATTAATTCCTCTCTATCTAATGTTTTTTGGTATAATTCTCCGAATGTTTTTTTAGATCGTTTGTTTATATCATCTGCCTTAAATAATTTTGGATTTCCATGCCAATAATTACCGTGGAACTCATAAACAGTATTTGTCTCTGGAACATACGCATCTGCCCTTATAATTACATTGCCAATCTTAATTGTTTTTTGATGATATTTTTTGTCTATATGTAATGAGTCAAGCCATTCAGTTTCTATTTTTGATATTGATTTTGTACATTTTAAACAGCCTTGCCCAGATAAATGATCGGAAGGCGCTTGTTCAAAATCACCATGAACAGAGCAAGTTATTATTACTTTAGTACGGCGATTCACATAAATAGCTTTTAAATAAGAATATAAATCTCCGTGCTTTTTTACAGCTTCTTTTACAAATTGGCAAATATCTTTTTTTATGTTTCCCGCACATATTTGGCATCCCTTACCAAACAAATGATTATTAGGAGTTTGTTCAAAATCACCATGAATAGGACAGATAATTATTACTTTTGTTTTTGCGTTAATATAAATAACTTTTTCATATCCATATTTATCTCCGTATTTTTCAATCGCCTCTTTTATAAATTGCTCAGTATTTTTAAGAAGCCCATTTGATTTTCTGCATTTCGTGCAACCATGCCCTCCCAAATGGTCACCGGCTAATTGTTCAAAAACTCCATGAATAGGGCATATAATTTTAACTTTCTTTCCCCTGTTTATATATTCAACTAAAGAATAATCATATTTTTCTTTATGAATTATTTTTGATCGAATAATAAATATTTTTGAAGTTAATCTTATTGACATTTATAATACAATTTTTGATTATGTGCCTATATTTTTTCATGATCTTTTTGGCAAGGAGACCCATGCCCTTGTGGCATGGGAGGAATTGCCTCCCATGTAATTATTTTTCTTTTGCATGTCGATTTTCTCCATATCTCCATAATGTGTCATATATATAGTTATATATGAAGCTAATTAGAACCGTTAAAATTAAATTGAATATGTTGGCGAGCGAAGCTCTGCCAACAATTCAAGCTTATACTAAGGCTTTTAATTTCGTATGTCAAGAAGGTTTTACGAAAAAAGATAAGAACGGAGTTTCTCTACATAAAAAAACTTATAAAGTTGTTAGGGAATATCTTCCAAGTCAATTAGCAATATCTTCTCGTATGAAAGCGACCGAGGCTTTAATCTCGGTCCTTACCAAAACTAAACATAAAAAATATGGAAGTTGCCCAGTTTCTAAATCTTGTTCTGTTAGGTATGATAAGAACTCTTATAGCTTATTTCTTAATAAGAAAGAAGTTAGCCTTCTAACTGTATCTGGTCGCAAGCGCTTTGCGCTTGCTATACCTGAATATTATAAAGAAAAATTTGCTACCTGGAAGCATTGCTCTGCCGATCTTATTATTAGAAATAATAAAGTATACCTACATATAGTATTTGAAAAGGAAGTCACTGATGTGACTTCGACAGGAAAACTTATCGGAATTGACAGAGGTATAAACAACCTTGCTGTTATTTCTAATAATAAGTTTTTCGGTGGTGGAATTATTAAGAAACAAGTTAGAAAATATCAGAGACTGCGAAGCAGTCTCCAATCGAAAGGAACCGCATCTGCCAAAAGACACCTTAAAAGATTATCTTATAAGGAGAGACGGTTTAGAGCAGACATAAATCATCAGATAAGCAAGCAGATTATTAACAGTCTAAATACTGGAGATACAATAGTTATTGAAGAACTAACTGGTATTCGCAATAAGAGGTTACGCAAAAAGCAGCGAACACTACTGAATAACTGGAGTTATTTTCAGCTAGAGCAGTTTATTACATATAAGGCGATGACAAAGGGCATCGATGTGAAACACATCGATGCGCGATATACAAGTCAAAGATGTAGTAAATGCGGCTTCACATGTCGAAGCAACAGAAAATCGCAGAGCGATTTTTGTTGCAAACAATGTGGATTTAGATTAAACGCAGACTTGAATGCAAGTAGAAATATTTGCAACAAGCATCTTGATAGCTATAAGCTTTCGGATCGGGCTGATGTCAATCGGCCTATTGTAGGAGCAATGAAGTTATCTACAAGCCACCAGCCTCGTGCTGGTGGTAATTGACATATTAAAGGATACAATGAAAAACTTTAAAAAATTACTAGCATCCCACCAGCCTCGTGCTGGTGGTAATTGACATATTAAAGGATACAATGAAAAACTTTAAAAAAATACTAGCATCGGCCAAAAAATTCGAACTAAAATATGTATTTGGGCAACAAATGTCAGCTCAACCCGACGATATTGCACGTACACTAAAAGCCGCAGGTATGTTTGACCTTTCTGCCGAGGTTGGTCCATTATTGAATCAAGCAAAAGTTCCTGATACTGCCGCGGTTGATATTAAAATTAATGTTAACAAAGGAAATAAGGTAACATTTACATCTTTATTAACACCATCAAATGCTCCCGCCGCAAGCGCACTATCCATCCTTCTTCAAAAGAAATATTCGACCAAAATGAGTGATATATTGACTAAAGCAAATATTTCAGTTACAGATTCACTTCTGGTCAATTGGCTGACGTTCTAAATTAGAATTACTTGCGTCGATCAATAACGGTTTTTCCAACTAACTTACCAAACGCAGATGATTTTGACGCTATTTTGTCTTTAACCTTTTGAGCTGCTGATAAATTTTCTTCAGTTCCAGTATCTAATGTTAGAGACAAATTCCTTACTTCGTCCTTTTCTTTTGTTTTTTGCGATAATTCTTTTACATCGCGCTTTAATTGATCAATTCGCGCTTCCGGTAATGATAAACCAGAAAACATGCTATATACCTTTACAACTGGTTCCATAGAATCAACAGTATATATCCCTTTAAATACTCCTTGTGGTGATCCGCACTGATCGTTTATCATTGCCATTGCGTAAGATATACTAGAATTTGGTATTTTTGACCACACATCTTTATTCGCCACAATTAAAGCACCAACATACTTAGCCTTTTTTAAATCAAATCCTGAAGCCAATAAATTTCCGCTAAGATTATTTAATATTGCCTCTGCGATCGATGTATCTTCTTCGAAATTACTAATTGTAAGCTCTCCGAACACAGTCAACCCTTCTCCATCGATAAATAACTTTCCAAATTCCATTGGATCGAGCCCTTTAACTGATGATGCCATAGAAGAGAGCGTATTAAAAGCATCAATTGGCCCAACAATTGCTTTATTTGCTACATTAAAGAAATCCATCTGGCTTACATCATGATAAATAGCCTCAATTTTAGCATTATCTACAACAATTAGATTATTTACATGTTTAGACTGTGTTAATTTTGCCAATTTAGAAAGAGTTGTTAATGCATTTGATTTAGAAAGATTATCGTCACTATCTGATGGTAATATTGTAATAACGACGATTGGTTTCCCGGTTTCAGACAATATATCAATTAATGTTTCGCATGACCCGGCCCCAGACCCACCGCCTAAACTTAAACATAGAATATTTACTTGCGAAGCCTCTAGTTTATCAGTAATTAGTTCTTTAATTTCGGCTTTATGAGCTTCGCTGGCGGACCTACCTATTTCAAGGCTTTTAGCTGCACCACCGAGAGAAAAATCAAGCAGTAATTTGTTAGAATCGGGGATATTTATATGCTTCAAATCCTGTAGCGCCGTATTGATTGCAACACATGGATAACCAATGGCATAAAATTGTTCTGCCAGTCTGCTTCCCGCCTGCCCACTACCAATTATTCCAAATTTAATACTTCTTTCTTTTTCTGCCACTAACTTTGCGCCCATTATTTTCTGCTCCTGTTGCTTGGCTTGATTTTTGGCTTTTAAGGCTGCCAATTTGCTCATATCAATTTCTTCTTCTTTTTGTTCAACTACAACATCTTCCATATCATCATGAACATTTGTAGTCGATTCTTCAGTCATTGATTTTGTGCCCATTTTATATTCCCTTTAATTTGTATATATCGGTATTTTGTGGATATTTAGCTAAATTAAATTAAAAATAATTATTGATTAAAATCGCTTTCCCACTAATTTTGCACCCATAGTTTTCCGCCCCCTGTTTTGCTTGATTCTTGGCTTTTAACGCTGCCAATTTACTCATACCAGCTTCTTTTTATATTTTTTGTAGCTACATTTTTTACACCATTTTCCAGATTTTATATTAGATGGTGAGGCGCTCCATTGATGACCATTATTACATTCAAACATCATGCCGCTACGATTATTTATATAAATATCTGAAATACATTTGCCATTATGAGAATTTGCTATATTATTCATTTCCTCTAAATTTTTTTTAGTAATTTTATCATAAATATTAACGGGAACATTTATTAATTTAACCGAAATATTCGCTGCTATAAATTGATCTTGTAAAGATTGCATCAAATTTTCCATTTTTGTTAAATAACCAACAGCTGCTATTTTTATTAATTTTATGCCTAATTTTTTACATATTAATTCTTTATCAAAATCATTAGATATAATTTTTTTATAACCATCTTCAAAATTTTTTACTCTAAAAATATTAGAGCCGTAATGTTGTAATCCATTATGTTCAAAAGCAATTCCTAAAGATTCATTATATCCATCTAACTCTAGTTTTTTATTATTAGAATTTACCAATAAATTAGATCTATATTTTGGAAATTTGACATTAAATAAATATTCCATAGTTAACCTAACAATTTCTTCCCCTTTATAAATACAACAATGTGGACACCAATGTCCGGCCCTAATATGTTTTGCATATGCCTCCCAAACATGATTATTTGCACACACAAATTTTAATTTATCTTGTTGCGTATGATAATTATCAGACAAACATTTGCCTCCCTTAATAAAAGCAATCTCTTTAAAATAATCAATTTTTACTTTAGCGACTTTTGCACAAAATGGACACCATGAATTACCATATTTTATGGTAGATATTTTCGTATTCCATATATGACCTTTATCACAAGAAAATTTTGCTGTAGAAGTAACGGAATTAAATTTTTCTAAAATTTTACCATTTCTGGCCCGAACAAGTTTATTTATTTCTTCAAATGAAATTTTTCTACAATGTGGGCACCATCTACCCTGCTGTATTTTAGTTGGCGTAATTGAAAAGCTGTGATCGTTTTCACATAAAATTGCAACTTTTGTTTTTGAATTTATTATGTCATTAAATAATATTTTGCCATTTTTATTTTGAACAAGTTCAACAATAAAATCAAAATACTCTTGTTTTATCTTAAGAACCATTTATTGTTCTCATACCAACTTATGCATAGATCATATAAATCTCGCTTAAAAACAATTTGAGGGCGCCAACCAAGATTTTTTAGTTTTGACGAATTAACAGACTGCCTAAAATCATGTGCACTTAATACATGGCCATCAACGAAAGTAATTAAATTATGACCACTTTTCATGGCATTACAAATAATCTTAACGGTTTCTATATTCGTATATTCTTGATCACTTGAGATATTATAAGTTTCATTCTTTTCTCCAGCATCAAGAACTTTAATTATTCCGGCACAATTATCAAATACATGAATCCAATCTCTTATTTGCTGCCCCTGCCCATATACTTGAATTGGTTCATTATTCATAATGCTTTTAATAGTCTTTGGAATTAATTTATCGGCTCCCTGCCTATTGCCATAATTTTTTGATGATCTTACAATATTATACTGTAAACCACTAACATTATTAGCGGCTTTTACCAATAATTCTGCGCTGGCTTTTGATGCCGAATAAATTGTTTTTGGATTTACCACGCTATCTTCTGTAAACGAATCTCCGTCAACTCCAAGATATCCATATACGTCAGCAGTACTAATATAAAGCAATTTCTCAACTTGATATTTTATGCAAGCATTTACGATTACTTGTGTGCCTAAAATATTTGATTTAATAAGTGTATGCGAACAATCCGAATTTGTTTCGGCAGCTGCATGAATTACAATATCTGGTTTTTCAAATGTAAATATTCTGTCGATTATATGCTCATCAGAAACATCAGCAATATAATTATTTGACAAACCTTTATTTACATAGATATTATTCAAACTAGATAACGAAACGGCCTTATCTAATGTAATAAATGAATAAGGTAGTTTATCATAACATGCTTTGCGGATAAAATTTGAAAAAATAAATCCAAGCGTGCCAGTAATTAATATTTTTTTCTTCATTTATATAAACCATAATTAGATTGTTTTTCATATTTTCCAATAAGGTGTCTATCTAAATATTTATTCCAATTTTCCAAAAATAGATTTGCATTATGGCTCATAAATAATTTGTTAACAGGATTTTTTTTAAGTGACGCGCTCTCTTCATGATATATGGATGTTTCACCGCACATAACCACTTTTTTGTTGAGATTATATTTGATACGCATAGAGAAGTCACAGTCGTCAAACGCCCAGTTATAGCCCTCATTAAAACCATTTATTCCAGACTTATTTTTTGTAAATACATTTTGGAATATATCGGCTGTAGTTAAAGATATTGCTCCAGTTACAATTGGATACTCTCTATTTTTTGTATCATAGCTCTCTTCAATTTTCCCAGATCTATAATGAAAAGGTAGTCCGTGTGAATAATGAAAAAGAACGCCCGAATGTTGAATACGGTTTGTTCCATTATAATTTAATTTAGACCCCACTAAGCCAACCGATTTATCATTAAATAACTTAATCATATTTTTTATTGATCGATTTTTACCATAAAATAGTACATCATTATTTAGTGTTAAAATTAAATCAGTATTCTTTGGATTAGCCTCTTTAAACAAAAGGTTCATTCCTTGTGAATAGTTATCTCTATTATGATTACATTCAACCAACTGAACATTTTCGTTTTCCCAAGATTTAATTAAAGGAACAGATCCATCTATTGATCCATTGTCCTTAATTAGCCATTTGAAATCAATATTTGTTAATTCAAGAAAAAGAGATTCTTTTAGAGTTTGAAGTCTTTCTTTTCCATTCCAATTAAGTGTTAGTATATATAGCATCTGTTATTTTCCTGTTTTTATTCTCACATTTTGGGCACCAACTTCCGGCATTAATTGATCCTGGAGTTGCAGCCCATATGTTATTGCAAAAATTACATTTCCATTTAAGCTTAGTATTGCTATTTGTATATATAGCGCTTAAACATTGACCATTTCGCTTTTTTGCCAATTCTAAAAAATATTCTATTGTTAATTTTTTATTTCCCGAACATTCCACACACCAGGTTCCTTTTTTTATAGCGGAACAATTTAATTCAAAAACGTGATCATGTTTACATTTCCATTTTATTTTAGTATGTATATTTATATAGTTGCCTGATACATAGCTTCCTCCATGTGAAATTACTTTTGGAATATATTTATCTATTTTAGAGCCAATGTAAGTTCCATCAAAATTAACAATAATATTATCAAAATCAGATGGCAAATTAATATGCAAAAAATCACACTGCTGTTTAATTATTCTTTTTAAATCAACTATTTTAGTTTTTATGAATAATTGTGGTATTATTATTAATTTTACCCCGTTTTTATTACATATTTCTTTTTTTATATTATCATGTTTTTGAATTATATTAAATTTTCCAGAAAATAATTTATTATACGGTTTATTTTCGTAATGCTGCATGCCATTATGTTCGAACGCAATGTTTAATTTTTCACAATACCCATCCAGCTCTAGCTTATTGCCATTGTCATTAGTTAACCAATTAGGCCTTATTTTTTCAAATTTTTCTTTAAATATTGTTTCAAAATAAATACGACATATTTCTTCTGATGACCAAAACGAACATCTTGGGCACCACGTATTTTTACTATTAATTCTATTGATTGATGTTTGAAATAAATGCCCATATTTACATTTCCAGTTTAATTTTGACGCCGAATTAATATAAACATTTGATAAACATAATCCTCCCCTTTGTTTTGCTAATTCCTTGGCAAATTCTATTGTTAATTTTTTATTTCCCGAACATTTTGGGCACCATTTACCTTTTTTAATATTCACCACGCAAGCAAACCAGCGATGATTAAGATGACATTCCCATTCTACAGGACAATTCACGTTTTTATATACGGTTGATATAAGTTTACCATTTTTCTTTGCGGCTAAATCATGTAATTCCGCAATATTTAATCTATGATATTTGTCTTGCAATATTAATATGCCTTTGTATTATCTTTTTATTATTTCTGCATTTAGCACACCAATGGCCATATTTAATAGCAGAGCAACTCATTTTAAAAATATGTTCATTATTACATTTCCATGTTATTTTAGATTCAAGATTAAAATAAGTGCCAGATACATATTCCCCGCCAATAGAATTAACAAGCGAAATATATTTTTCTAACTTTAATGTGACAAAAGTGCTAAAAAAATTAATATTAATGTGATCAAAATCATCAGGTAATTTAATATTCATATCTATACATTGATTTTTTATTAAATCCTTTAAATCTTCTATTTTTGTTAGAAGAAATAGCTGAGGCACTATTATAAGCCTTATTCCTTGTTGATTGCAGATTTGTTTTTTTATTTCATCATGCAATTTAACATCACTGCACCCGTTTGCATAAAAAATAGCATGTCCATCATCTTTATAATGATGAATACCGTTATGTTCGAATGCAATTTTAAGATTTGCGCAATATCCGTCTAATTCCAGATTATTGCCTCTATCATTTTTTAACCATTTTGGGCGAATTCTTTCAAACTTATCATTGAATATTGTTTCGAAATATATTCTGCATATTTCTTCGGATGACCATAAAGAACAATATGGGCACCAACTATTTTTAGACCTAATGTTATTTAATGACGCTTTAAATTCGTGGCCATATTTACATTTCCATAATAAATTATAGCCGGAATTAATATAATTATTTGATAAACAGTATCCGCCCCTTGTTTTAGAAAGTTCTATAGCGCTTACTATTGTTAGTTTTTTATTTCCTGAACATTCCGGGCACCATTTTCCTTTTTTTATATTGGCAGTAATGGCAAGCCAACGATGACCAAATTGACATTGCCATTCTAATTTAGATTTGTTATTAACATAAGCGCTTGATATAAGCTTACCGTTTTTCTTTGCGGCCAAATCATGCAGTTCCGCAATATTTAATCTATGATATTTATCTGGCTTAGAATCCAAGACCTATACCCGCTCCTAGAAGTACACTGCCCTCCGTAGTTATTTGCATCTGTGGGCCCATATATGTGTTATTTGCAATATTCCCTGGCAACAATTTACCTATATTATAATTGATCGGGTTTATTATAACGGCAGGCCTCTCACTACCAAATTGAAATCCTGCACCAACCTCCAATATACTAAGATCTGGGTTAGTCTTATATTTTCCATAGCTCATAATCCCAATAGTAACTCCTATGGCAGCATCGCCCTTTATTGGTAGGCTCGATACGCCAAGCCCTCCTCCTATTGTTAGATGTAACTTGGGATTCCACCAACTAAACTTTGCTTCAGGGTACTCTTCTAATGTTTGAGCTTGATTAATTTTAATATCATAATTTTTCTCGCCAACTTTAACAGCGAATTTATTATATACGTAATGCCTTTGATTTTCGTCGGTTCCTATGACATTAGTTAAATTATATTGCCGCGGATATACAGTATAGTCCCATGGTGATTTTTCCCAGGCACTAAATCCAACCTTTCCAAATGGCACGTTTACATTTTCAAATTGCTCTGACAACGCTAATTCTTGGCGATCCTTTTGATAACCAAATGGATCTGGGTTGGCAGGATCAATCGGCCTTGGATTTGGGTTTGGGTTTGTAGAAGTCGATCCAACCCCTGTTTTAGATTGTCCTCTGCTTACAACGACAACTTCATTAATGGCCGTCACAGATGCATTAAGACTATCTAGGTCTTTTTTAATTGCTTCAAGATTAACGTTTTGATCTTTCGCAAACTTTTCAATATCACCTTTTGTAGCATATTGAGACATTGACCTCATAATATTATCTGCAAGTTCTTTTTGGGCAACTATTTGTTTTTCAATAGCCTGCTGACGATTTCCTATTTCAATTTGCTTATAGACAATAAACGAGGCCATCATAAGTGCAAATGTAGCAACGACAAACAACATGATTTTTGTAAATAGATTCATAATAAAATGTTCGCAAGTATCCGGTTCTTTTGAATCAGATAAGCGGTCTCCTTTGGTAATTAGAGGGTTGATTATTTTTTAATTCGTTTTTCCCACTTCTTAACGAAGATACTTCTGGCATTTGAATATAGTTGATGAGTATTCAGTTGTTTACTCGTCACTCTACCGAAATGCACGACGGGTATTTCCACTATATGAAACGGGATGTCCAGCTCTTTGGCCCGGAAAGAAAGATCAGTATCCTCAAAGTAAGCGATTCCAAATTCCTCGCTAAAAACCTCACCGTCAGAAATAAATAACTTTTTCCATATTTCTTTTGACGACGCAATACACCACCCGGACATATAAGACATTCCCGGCAAAGCTCTATTAGCCTCTTGAATGAAATTAAACTGTTTATCTAATTGTCCCATAGTAGGCCCAACGATAGCATAATCACACAATTTAATTATCTTTTTCGTCCACGTTTCTTTATCAGCTTTCACTCTAATGTCATTGTTCAAAAACAAAACATTATCGGCAGAGCTTAGGCTGTAAGCTTTATTGCAGGCTTTACTAAACCCGGTATTAGTTTGGTTTCGGTGATAAACTATTTCTGTAGAATTTTTAAGACAAGATTCGGTTTCGTCATTACTACAATTATCAATAACGATAATCTCATGATCATTAGGTAATTTTGAAAGGTCATCAAGACAGGCCTTTGTAAAATTCCATTTATTAAAAACCGGTATACAGATTGATAATTTCTTTTTCATTACTTTATATTGTCATTGTTTTATGATTAATTTATAATATTTCTTTATGATGTCGGCTTATATAAAAATATAATTATCGGTTAAGAAATACCTTTCCACAAATCATACACACATTCTAATTATGTATTATAGCAAGTCAACTCGCGATTAAATTAATTTTATTTGCACAACGCCATAATTTTATCAACAATTTTATCCCAAGAGTGTTCTGCGACAACTTTCTTTGAGTTTTCGGAGAATTTATTTTTTAATTCATCGGTATTGTTATAAGCGAATCGTAATTTTTCAACTGCATCATCGATATTTGGTTGGAAATAATACGTTCCATTTTTTTGCTCCCAATATAATGCACGTGCTGGGGCCAAAACTTCTGTACCTGAAACAAGAAGAGAGTTGTTGTTATCCAAGAAGTCAAGTTGCCCACCCCAATTACTGGCTATAACGATGTTCTGAGAGGCCAGCGCTTCAAGAGATGGGAAGTGGAAGCATTCAGATCTTGAAAGGCTTAGAAGGGCATCGCAGGAGCGGTAGACGGTATCGATATCATCCACGAACTCTGATATAACTTTAACCTGGCCATGATTTTTGAACTTCGATCCAAATTCATTATACAAATCTTTAAAAGAAACCTCAAAATTAATTGTAGCGGGCTTATCGACAACCTTTAACACGAGGCATACATCATCTTTACTGGTGAATGCATTACCATAAGCTTCAAATATACCTTCTAAGTTCTTTCTAATATGTGGTTGAGCTATATTTGCAAGTATTTTGAATCGTTTATTTGTACCAAGATCATATTTCGGGCGAGATTGATCAATAAACTTAGCGGCATCAAAACCATGTGGCACAACTTCCATTGCTGATTCAGGTATTTTACTTTCCAGGAATACTCGTTTTGCAAATTGTGATGGTGGAAGTAGTTTATCACAATATTTATAATTTTTTGCGAAGCCGGTTGGTAATGAATTTTTTCCAGCAAATTCATAACACCAAATACCGAATCGATTTTTGGTACCACGAGAAAGATAATTTTGGAAGTTTTTTAGAGCGGTATAACTTATTTGACAATCATAGTTTGAGTCAGGTAATCGTCCGAAGACATTTTGAGGTTGATTTTCTTCGACATATCCAATTAAGTGTTTTCGTAGTTCAGGTGGAATATAAGATGTTCCATTTGTTGAAAAGAGGTGAACATCATGACCTTTGTTTATTAAAGTATTGGCGATGTTTCTTCCAACTACCGACCACGAATGATTTTTGCCAAGAAATTGTTGTAATAGTATTTTCATAAAACGGCCCTCAGACGATATATATCTTTGCGTGAACAGAAGGGATCAAAAATGGTAAGGTCATTAAAATTAACAAATGAGCAGGCGGTCGAAGCAATTAACTTATACTCTATTAAAAAAATATCAATGGACAAAATTGGAAAATTATTTGGAGTTTGTTCAGAAACTATTAGGGCCATAATATTAAAAAACGGAGTTAATATTAGAGACGGATCAGAAACATTAAAACTATCAACATTATTTTCATTTAAAAAAATGTCAAAAGGAAAGGCTTTTTTATTAGGAATAATTTACGGGGACGGATCCATAAGTATTAGGCAAGATTATGTTAATATCACTTCAGGAGATTTAGATATATTAGAAAAGGCCAAATTAGTTTTTGGAGATAAGTTCAAGGTTTCTAAAATAAAAAATGAAATATACTATCGCGGAGTTATTTACAGCAGAAAAATATGTGAAGAGTTATTTGAATTATTTGGATTAAAAAATAATAAAAGTGATAAATTAATTTTCCCGATATTAGATGATATATTTATGCCAGCGTTTATTTCCGGATATTTAGCGACCGACGGATGCTTATCGATTAATAGCAAAGACGATTTATTCAGACTTTCTTTTTACTCATGTTCAGAGGATTTTTTAAATACTTTAAATGATTATATTTGTTCAAAAATTGAATTACCAAAAAGGAAATTATATGTAAGAACTAATATGGTTAATCATTTTGGAAAGAAGCCGCTTTATACTTTGTCGTTTAATGGATCAAAAGCAAAAGCGGCATGCAAATACATATTTAGCGATAATAATTTTAATTTAAGGAGTGATAGAAAATATGGCATTTATGAAAAAACATTAAGTCCACATTCCTTTGCGGATCTTTAATAGTCTAGCGATCATTTTATCTTCTTTTATTTGAAATGCTTTATCTGCGGCATTAAGATCTGACCAAGCTTTTTTGATTTGTTTTTCAGAGTGAGATTTATCTGATAATAGATCATGCCAAGTATTTAGAAGTCGTTGCCGATTCATATCATCAAGTTTTCGTTCTGATGTCCACCATGTATGTAATGCTTGGATTTCTAGATGTAAATGTCGTTGTTGTGCGTTAGATTGTCCAAAATCTTGTTTAGCGCTGCATTCTTCTTCAGTTGGCAAATATAATATTGGCAATTCATTTTTTACAAATAATTCTAAAATATTAAACAGAGCAAATAACATTTTTGTGTCTGAATCTAAATACCCATATTTATAATCATCACATGACTCAGTTTTTGGTTGACGCAGATCTAAATAATGATGTCGCCTATTTGTAAAAATATGACAACTTATATATGTATAGGCGTTTCTAATATGAAAAAATATATTGCGGTGAATAAATACAAGTGCAACATTGTGAATAAAATATTTTACGGGATATTTTTGTTTTATTTCTTTGTCATAATCTTCCCATGAAAAAACATTCTTTTCAATGCTAGATATTTTTTTATTAGGCTGTTTTAATGGCAGAGAATCTCTTGGGCTTTTTCCTAGTTGCGAAGGAGTTGGCAATGCGAATAATTTTTTAATAAATGACATATGGTTAACCTCTGTTTTGTAGAAGATAACCATTATATATCGGCTCGCAAGATGATATTATGGAGGTGTTGGCCAGAAATTAAAACTATTTGATGTGGGAGGTGCCGCTGCCGGGTTATTATATGTAATAACTAGTCGACACATTTCACAAATGGCTGGATTAGCTGCAAAAGTCGGGGTAAGCGTTAATTGCAATTCATAAATGTAGTTAGTTGCCCCTGTAGACAATAATGTCTTTAAATCTTGCGACTGAAGGAAAGTTAAAGACGTATTTGTAGTTGTCATGCCAGTCAGTGAGACATATGACGCCGTAGTAATATTATATAATTTAATTTCGGCGGTACCACTTGTAAGCACCTGTAATATTGCCTCAAGCTTAATGTCTTTAATTCCTTGCAATATATAATTATCAAACCTAAATGAGAATGCCCCAAAAGGAAGGTAAGCTGAATTATCATTCTCAAAGTATCCGGCAAACCCATGAATGTATACCGGGTTCTTGTAATAGAAACTTGGATCTAGTAAACCATAACCATCTAGCTTTGGCATCTTATTTGCGTCAGGAATGCCCGTAGAGAAAGCAATGACGCCTGGAAGGTTATAGATGAATTGATAGCTTAGAGAGCCCCCTGAACTCATTAAAACAGTTCCTGGCAAGCCTGCGGCATTTAGTCCAGTACCGCCATGAAGTATTGGTAATATTCCAGATACATCATCACCAAGTTCTACTAAAGCAGATGGGCCACCGACGTTTGCCCCACTGAACACGCTAATTAATTCAAGCATATTTTGCATTTTTGATGAATTGACGAATAATGTTTGGTTATTAAATCCGCCTTTCTTTAAAAACACATTTACCTGAACCTTTGTTGTTAAGGTTGGCAATATAGCGTCCTGGTATAAGTTTGTAAAATTAAGAGTTAACAATCCGGTAGAATAATCTATAGCGACTCCGAGTTTACCATCAACAATTACTCCCTCATAGCCATCAATATCAAGCCCATTTGTATTTGGAGAGAATGATTGAACGGCTACAGAGAACCTTAACTGATCCTTGGCTAATGCATCTGACTGAACAAATGAACAGTCAGCGAAACGCATAGACGGAAAGCCTGTTCTAGTTAACCCTGTATCATTGTAGTCTGAAATAAAATCAGACATTAAATTGATGGTTTTTTCTGAATTAAATAACCCATCTGGTATTTCTAAGATAATTGTTCCAACTTCAAAATCTACCTTATAAAAATATCCATCTGGTCTATGTATTTCTCCACCATCACCAATAACAACATTATTTGGAACAAAGAAATCAACTACGCCGGGATCAAACGGTAGTGGAGTTGGGAAAAGATTACATATTTCTCCCTGCCTTAAACAATCAAACTTATTAAATCCACTTTGTGATGAAAATATAGACGGTACGGGCCTTGGATCTCCGCCGCTAACGACAAATTGCTCTTCCCAAAAAAACTGTTTAGTGATTGTAATGGGGACAGGTGATGTCAAGAAATTATGTATTGCAAAGTACCCGTCCCCAATAAAAACATCTTGAACTACGTGTATATAACCATCTCGGCCAATTGTTGCAGTAGTATAATCATCAGTTCTATCAACAAATTCTTCTAAACGCAGCTCAATTACATTAAATCTTGTTCCAATATTTGTATATGGGTTTGTTCCTGGGAAAGGATAGGTGAAACCTGGCTGAAATGGAAGTTTGTTGATATAATTAGTTAGTATATAGCCATCATTAGAAGATATATAGCCATCACCATCAAGATCTGCTCGCATTATTCGCAAGAAGGTTTCCTGAGATAAAATTGTTTTGCGAATAGTTAATACATCTGTAAGCGTATCCAGAGCATCTATTATAAAACCACCATTATTTGCTGGATCAAGACTATAAATTACAAGATTATAATTACCTATATTTGGCACCAATGAAAACTGTATTAATGAACTTGTAAATTGCCCTAATGATGGATCGGATGGATTTGAAACAATAATACCATCAGTAGCAGACGTATAAATTAAGTTTGTGGTTTTATTAACAAGCTCAAATGTTAAAGCCGAAGCTGTAGTAAACGGAGCTTCATATGTAGTATAACCGTTCGTAAATGTTGTTGTAACAGTATCTGTAATAATTGATGTATTTAATGGTGGCGCAATATTTAGGCTATTTCCAACAAGTTTATTCAGTTCAGCTATATCATTTTCATCAACAACACCATTATTGTCTACATCGCCAACAATCATAGAACATAGTTGTGCATCGGCTACTCGATAAAAAGTAGTGGGATTATTTGCATTTGTTACTATTTTAGCGCCAATCAAATCGCCATTAAGGAGATATGAAGCTAAGCTACTAACATCAGTATCGTGTCGTGCATCTGATGGATCGTCGAATATTCTAATTAAAAGGCGATCATGCATCATAGAGAAAGTGTGAAGCCTTGAATTAATTATAATATTTGAGGTATCGAATACTTTTTTATTTTTATCAGCAATTACGCCTAATGAAAGGGGCTCGCCGACATTTTCAAGATTTGCTATATCAAGAGAATTTAATAGACTTATCTGCGGAACAAACTGCTGGCGAGAATTAACGGGGTTCCCAGTTCGCTGGTCTTGAATTGGTGCACTTTGTTCAGTTACGGATGTTATAACTCCACGAAATATATCATTGCCAACAAATTGAAAATTGCCAAACGATAAATCTTCGGTTATTCCTGTTAATTTATTTACGGCCGTTTTTGGAATAATAATACCATTTCCATTTTCATACGCCTGTCCATCTGCCGCTTTTGCTGAATCAGTCCACACCTGATACCAAAGATCTGTTTCTGGTAAATCAACCCATAGATTTCCGGAAAACAACGTAAGCCTATTATCATTTGAATTACTTACACCGGAACTAATTAAAATATTACACTTATTAGCTGAACCAGACCGCTTAATAGTTGTTGCGTAATAAGTATTTTTAATAACATTTCCGGATGCAATTGGTGTATCACTAAAAATAAAATCTACCGGCTGCGGAACACTATCTAAAATAATTCCACGACCTTGAAGCGAGCCATAATTATAACTTATTTGTGCTAACGGAATATTAGATGGCGAGAAGTCTATTTCGAGATTTGGCGCAATATCAGTTGGACAATCTATAGATGTTTGAAGTGGATAAACACTAATTATTATGTCGCCAGTCCAGGCCAAATCAGTTTCAAAACCAGGCTCAAGATTTTCTACTGATAATAGAAGTGTTATTTTTTGTATATTGTTTGTTGTTGCGAGGAATTTTTGGCCAACTTGTGAGCTTACATCATCTTTTAATAATGATTGGTAGGTTCCGCCAGTTTTAATATTAAGGTTATCAATATTGTATAATGGTAATGCCGCTGATAACAGGCCTGATAATGATGCGGCTGTTGTTACGAAGAAATCTCGAAAAAATAGATTTGGTTCAATATCTTGTGATGACATAATGCAATCACGAGACAGCGCCATTGGTTTTGCCTCATGGATAACTAATTTGCCGCCAAGATTAAAAGATTCTCCAGCAGGGCCAACAAAATCATTAAAGAGAAGTGTTAATATTTGAGTAAAATGTTTTTTACTAATTAATTTTTCATTCTTCTTAAATATAAATCGTTCATATTGCAAACTACCTTCAAAATTAAGGCCAATTACACATAATTTAACGTGCCTTTTGCCGGAAGCAAGCGAATTAGTGAGTTCGATATCAAGCTGATTACCAAAATTAGTGTCACTTGGCTGAGATTGAGCTTGTATATTTGCGCCATCAAGCAACCCAGATACTAATGATGAATCAAATAATAATGCCCGTTCTAAAGTTTCTAATAGAACACCTTGACCAATGTGGTTGCTCAATGTGCTACTATGAATAGTATTATTAAAAGCCTGTTCTTGAGTTAAATCAGCATCATCAACTTGCTCTGAATCGAAAAAAATGTTTTGTATGTCGGATACTTGTTTTCGAGTTGTCATTTTGTCCTATACAATATACCTTATAAATGCCCGTGAATTGGCCGGCTTAAGTCTCTTAACAAGCGCCTCTAATATTTCTTTAATTTTATCACTATTATTAATTATACCGAGAGAGTCAAATACATTCATAGAAAAGTCAAATATACCAGATTTTTTATTCTTTAATACGACGAAATCGGTTGTTTTAGTAAAAATTGTTTCAAAATTAAGCAGGTATGTTGTATACAAATCTTTAGTTACCGGGAAAACCACGTTTGTATTTTTATTAAAATTAATATCTAGTGCTTCTCCGAATGGCGCATACACTGGTCTTGAAATATTACTTATTCTATAGTTATCAAATAAAGCGTAGGCTGTATTGACCCCTGAATAATCGGCGCCAATAATAATTTGATTAATTGGATCTTTAAATTTAATAGATGCAGATATAGCAGTATTACCAGCAAACGAAGCGCCGTAATTTATTGGAGTTCCATATAATAAATTGTCTCCATATAACGCATTTCCGCGCTCATATCCATCAACAAACAGTCGGATTTCATCGTTTCCTTGCACATTATTAAACTTATAATTTGCTTGAACCCTATGCCAAGTTCCCTTTGCCCAATAAACCGGAACATTAATGGCATACTCAATATTTGATGCTATTACGACAAAATTAAGCAACCCATATTTATCTTTATTTATGAATATTCTATCTCCCTGAGTTCCTTTTGGTATATAATGAACTACAACTTTAGTTTTATGATTTGGAAGCCTCTTATTTAGATTTATTATTTGTGTATTAATTGTTTCTATGCTTTTTTGGGACGGCTTATAAATAACTATTAACGATAACACGGCGAATGGCAGAGATTGTCCCAAATATATTGTTCTTTTATCATTACCAATTACACTATTCAATGCATATTCTTTTTTAGAAGGATCGTTTGCTATTTTTACACTAATTACTTGAAAAATGTCCTTTGAAACTTTAACAGTTCCAGAGTTTATACTATTTTGTGGCTCGGAAATAGCCCCGCCAGTATCTAAATCAACAGACCCGCCTGCAAAATAATCAATTTTTGGATTTGAGGCTAGTTTTACACTTAAAATTTTAGACACATTGCCTGATACTTTTACAGACGCATAATTTTCGCTAATAACCTCTTCCATTATTGCCGAACTTGCATCAAAATAATGCCTATCATGAGGATCATTTGCCGTATCATATATTGGATTAACCCAGAACTCAATAGTTCCTTCTTTTTTTGAATCCAGAATGCCGTCATTATCCAATACTATGGGGCTATTTGTAATACAGACGCTTTTTTCGAAGTTATCATTAATAGAATTAGATGTTTGAAAAAATGGCTTGTCCTCAAACCCGGTATAATGATCAGCTGTATTAATAAACGGGAAGCTATCAAAACTAGCTAGAACTAAAGTATTTATATCTTTCTTTAATGATTTCAACGAATTATAATCTTTTGTAATAGATCGCTGATTAGACGGTATCTGTTCGCCAATTCTAGTATCTGTCATCATATTAGAAGTTATTTTAACATCATTTATAACACCATTGATGTGGCGAGTAGTATTAAAATCAGATCCTAGCGACATATTTCCAAAAACCGGATCCATCTTGGCAATTAAATATGAATAATAATCAAATTCATACCATCCCTGAGTTAAAAGAAACTCTTGGCCAACCAATAAATCTTGTTGAAATAAAAACAACCCATTCTGCAGGCCATTCCTATAATCTGAAATATTTAATACTTCATATGATCCGTTAGTAAACGTTGACAGTGGTAATGGAAAGGCCGGCGGAGTTGACTCAATTGATAATGATTTAAAGTCAGTAGAAACCCCAGTTATTTTATAGAAACCTGCAACTGGCGCGGGAGAGCTAATAACAAGATAATTTCCAACAACTAAGCTACTAAAAAATTGATTTTCATCACGAACACCATACCCATCGTTTTGAAGAGTAGATCCTGCCAAAATATTATAAGCATATCGTAGTTTTGGAACTGATGCGCTACCTTCGGCCCTTAACATAGTATATTTTTCTTTTATTTCTACATTAACGCAATTTTTTATAACATTGATAGGTTTACATATTACCTTAATGTAGTCTACCGAGATAAACTTATTAAGCGTGTCTTTTATTCCATAATCAGAAAATGTTAAAGTTTCAGTAATTGTATATATAGAAACTTGTCCAGTAATTTGAACTTGAACTGGTGATGAAAAATCTGCATTAACGCCAGATATTTCTACGGCCAATGTTCTTCCGTCTTGAGAATTTGAAGCGCTTGAACCAGGTATATTTACTGAATTAAACTCCCCTAAAATTAATGTAGAGTTTGCCGGGCCAATTGATATTTCTGGAACAATAATCTTAAATATATTTGTTTCGTCTAATGAAATAGGTGCAGGCAACCTTGTTCTAATTATACTTTCTTGATTATCTCCCCAAACATAATACTTGCGCCTAACCCTACGATTATTTAACCCTAAAGTTTTTATTAGAATTAGATCCCTAGAATATATATTATTTGTAAAAGTAATTATATTATTATAGTACCCATCTTTAGAAATGGAATATGATGGACTTACAGCTCGTAAACCAGGTATTTCATTTTCCGTATTTGAATATACGCTGAAGCTTAACCCGGTATATGTTGCATCGATTTCATTATTAATAATTAGAGAATTTGCGCTAACACTTAAAATTGTATATGTTTTTGCAA
>Ga0315288_10001474_pt1 | contig 30457 bp, 33 predicted proteins | sample YL17G11_20_MG_FD_203454 | JGI IMG/M metagenome (GOLD analysis project Ga0315288, IMG submission 203454) | Sediment microbial communities from Yellowstone Lake, YNP, Wyoming, USA - YL17G11_20 | ecosystem: Environmental > Aquatic > Freshwater > Lake > Sediment | place: USA: Wyoming | collected... | reverse complement strand
TTTATGATTATCTGTAACAGTAATCTTAGTTTCAAAATTGCTAGAAGAAGCTGTTATTTCATACCACACAGTATCTTTTTCATAAGGCATTCTAACACGACGGACGATTCTTTTTCTTTCATAAGAATCGTTTTCTTGATTATATGACATGACATGTGTGATATTGTGATTTTTGTAAATCTCACCTATTGAACATTCTAGTCCAATATCAATTAATATCTTTGCATCGTCACGAAGACACTCATCAACTACAAGAAGTGCTCTTGGTTCAAGCTTGCCAGCATACGTGGTTTCTGCCAGAAAATACGAAAAATTCGTTATAGAGATAGGTGATTCAATAAAATCCTGTTTTTCTAATGAATACGTGCAGCTGCTCTTACACTGCTTTTGGAACTCTGTGCCATTAAGCGCCTTACCAAGCTTTGAAAGCATCCTTTTTGACTCTGCACATGTCTGATCTTCATAGAATTTACACTTATAGTTCGTAGACGACTTTATTGTCCTAAGAAGATTCTTACCTGAAGGAGGTCCAAAATCATTAAAATATTGATTTTGCAATAATTTTTGTGTTGTAAGAATGTAAGCACCAGAAAACTGAAGTCCGGTATCTTCATCTTTGATTGGAGGCGCATGTGCCTCCATATATCTAGCAATTGCAATTGCTGTGGCGGATTTCCCTGTACCCGTCCCCATTTCTAGAAGAACGATCTTTTTTCCTGATTCGTATGAATCTAAAGCAAATTCAATTGCTCGCCTTTGTTCATCTCTGATCTTTGGAAAAGGAAAATATTTCACATATTCATGTAAAGGCATAGTGTCAAGTTGTAATTCGTAAAATCTAAGTTTTGCACGATTTTACTTTACGATATCACCCATAATCTTGTCTACTAAACCTAAACGAAGTGCTTCTTCAGGCAAAATATACACATCATGTCCTGTTTTCATAATCTTCAAAAGTTGATCCTTTGAAGCTTTTGATTCTCTTACGATTGCATCTACCATCTGATTCTGAAGGCGATTATGTTCGCTAGCATCATTTACCATTTGAAAAACATTGCCGTATGCACCTCCTGATACCGGATGTATCATGATACGAGCAGACTTTCCTATCATACGTTTTCCCTTCTTGCCTGCAGCGAGAAGAAGCACACCAGCTGACATTACTTTGCCTATTGCTACAGTATGTACTGGGCATGGTAAAAATTTGATCGTATCATATAATGCAAACATTTCGTCAACTGAACCACCGTATGTCGATATAATCAAATTAATAGGATCGTGATTGACTGAAGCTAAATGTAACATCTGACCAACTATCATTGAAATTGAATCTTCAGTAACATCACCATTCAAAATTATAAGACGAACATCTCCTGATGTATGTGATTGAGCTTCAGAAGAATGCATTTGAGATGATTTGTTTGTATTATCACTAGCCTCATATCGTGCTGTTGAACGTCCCATTATGCCTCCGTTTCGTTACTAAAAATTTTTGATACGAAAAGATCATTTCCATTGAGTTCTTTTATGCAGCTAGTAAGCTCTTGCATCTTATCAATATTCTCTAATTCAAGTGCAAGATAGTAGATTACAAGCCAACGCTGTCTATCATTTATTCCAAAGTTTCCAATCTCACTTACTATTTGATGTGCACGTATGCTCTCTTCAACAAGCTTCTCTGATTTCAAATTTCCGTAAAGTTTAGTATCTTCCATATTAACCTCTAAGAATATCTTCTCTAGAATACGTTTCGATATTGAACAGTGTTTCTCCTAATATCCTAAGATATTTACCCTGTTTCGTCCCTGCGTCTTCATCTTGACTTAAGATTACAAAATTTCCCCACTGTTTGTTTTCTAGTATGAATTGTGCCTGTTCCCATGTTGGAAGATCGACATTGTTTCTATCTAGAATATTTGCAAGATTTGGCGGCAAAGTTGCACGTATGTCATCAATAGACACAATCGATTGCATAGATTCTTTTCCAGCAATGATCTCTGAAGTACAAATATTGGTAACTTTGTGAATAATACCACAGTTGTTACATTGAGCATATTTTGAAACTACAGTATCTTCATTAAACATCTTGGAAAAAACAACAAACTGATGTTGAGGAGGATTTAGAAGACTCTTATACTGTTGTAATACACATCTACATTTTACTAGATGCTTTTGCCCATTTTGAAATGTCTCATCACTGTCCGACATGAGTCTTTATTTTTGTTTGAAAAGTAGGTAATGATCGCTGGTATCCATCTTCAGCAGATGTTGATACAAGAATCAGTAGACGTCGCATGTGTTCTGATGTTATTTCGACAATACCAGTCTTTGCAGCATCCATGATGTTCTTTTCAATTGTATCTTTCATACTATCAAGCAATATTCTTGTGCTTTGAGTAACTTTATCTACTAAATTCATTTTCTGTGTGGCTCCTAACTTTACTCTACACTGATTGACAAGAAGAGTAAATAAATGTAGATAGCGAAAGTTCTTTACATAGCTTCATAAATGAATCTAGAAAATCAGATGCAGTTTTAAAAGGATCATAAGCTGATGAAGAAAGTGTTCGGATTATTCTAAGGCCCTCATCGAGCTGACTTGATAACCGAAAAAAATCAATATCATCTGGGATTGCTATGTCTATACATGAAGAAGACAATGATTTAAGCCTCGAAGACAAAATTGAATCTATTTCTGGTCTTTCAATTAGAACTTCATTCAGATGCTTAATGTGATCATGAGTCCGTTTTTTTGTTGATTCATTTTTTATGCTAATCGAAGTACCAGACAATGTGATTTTATCAACAAATGGTACGTCATCCAGCTGTATCGAAGAAATCAAACTGCCCTTATGACTGGATGATACGTCAGTTCCACATACGACTGCCAAATCAACAAGCACATTTACATTTTCTGGGTCAAATGGTACTACATAGGGCAGTGCAATTAACGATTGTCTGTCGTTATTTACTTTCAATGTGTGTAAGACATCATTGGACATTCCTCTTGAGAATAAGAGACACGGTATTTTTGTTAAAGCCAAGTGTTCTAAAAGATGATGAATTTCTGAAACAGATTCTATAAAGCCATCTATGCAAACTACTTTTGCTCGTGATAGTTCAGTTGGTTTGATAAACATCAAAGGCTTACAATTGAAACTGTAACCGTCAACTAATTCAATGTAAGACTTGTTCGAAGTCGATTTTTTGATTGATATTTTTGTGCTAGCTGACACTAATAACAACGTTGTTGTTAGAATATCGATTATCTTTCGATCGTAGTCAGACTTTCGAAATGATTCTAAAATCATTTTGCTACTCAATGTTGCCTGATCTGATGTTTCTAAGCTGTTACCTGCGAATAATTTCAAAAAAATCAAACCTGATGTAGGACATGCAACTTCAGATTTTGTTGCATGAACTATAACAAGCTTGTACAACGCTCGTATTTTGTCTTCTTGCGGTTGAATGCTTAGAAAATGTTGCAAGCCGCGCTTAAGACGCATTGAAACATCCAACGATAATTTCACTGGTAAGTTGGATTTGATAAAATTTTGTGTTTCGATGAATGTAACGTCTAGATGATTCACTCTGTGATAATAAAACGAAATTTCATACAAGTCAAAATTTAAAAGAAACTTCAAGCCATTTGAATAAAAACGTCAAGGCACCGCCTGCTGCTGCAGCAGAAATCCATTTTATGATCGACCACACAGTATTTTTATATCTTTCTAGATGCTCAATTGTTTTTTCTATCACAACTATTTTGTTTGTTGCTGATTCAATTTCACTGTCATTTTTTGTCTCTGCATTTTCGCGATGTTTTTTCCATTCTGAAAGTGAAGTAATATTCTGAGAAAGTGTGTTAAGTCGTTCAAGTGATTCGATTTTGTGTTCTGTTAATTTAGAAAATAAACCTGTGTCGACGTCATAAATTGCATCATGAATTTTATCTACTTTAGCAACAAGCTGACCCTGACTCTGTTCAATATTGTCAATTTTATGAAGAAGAATATCAAATCCTCCATCCAGTATAGAAGATTTTTGTAGCTTGTGAAACATGTCAGAAATGTTTTCATTAGGCACTGTAGGTTTTGACAAACGTTTCTGGGCTGAACCGGGAATGCTTTTTTTCATGTACATCTCCAAATAGTGACTTTATAATGAGTTCTGAGCTTCCCAAATAAAAAAGAAGTTAAAGAGCTAAAGAACTAAAGAACAATTTCAAATTAAGCTTATACTATTCTAAATAGGTCTAGCAGACAAATTTAAGAAGTATATCACAGAGGAATATGAATCATAGCGACAAAGTATTTTTTAATCCCATACAGACAGTAGCAGACGCACAAATAATTTTTGTAGCAGACGCATTTGTAGAACAGTACGGCGGGGGAGCTGAACTAACTACAGAAGCGTTAATCAAAGAATCACCATATAAGATCCAGAAAATTTTATCTGCAGATGTAAATCTCTCAACACTTATGCAGGGAGCTGATAAATTTTGGATATTTGGAAATTTTTCTCAACTAAATGCAGAACTAATTCCATCGATCATTGGCAATCTAAAATATGCTGTTCTAGAGTACGACTATAAGTTCTGCAAGTATAGATCACCAGAAAAACATGCCTCTGCTTCTGGTTCTCCGTGTGACTGTCATGAGGATATGACAGGGAAGATGATATCAGCATTTTACTACAGAGCAACATCTCTTTGGTGGATGTCAGAGAAACAAAAAGAACGCTACATGACTATGTTCCCATTTCTTAGGGAAAAAGATAACATAGTCCTATCCAGCGTTTTTGACAAGGAAACGCTAGGAACATTACGATTATTTTCTGCTGCCAGGCAGAAATTCATCTCATCAGGAAACGAACTAGGCAAGTGGTTGATTTTTAGCTCACATTCTTGGATCAAGGGAACTGCTCAGGCAATAAAATGGTGTGTTGATAACAACAAAGATTATGAGCTTGTAGGAAATCTCTCGTATAAACAATTCCTAGAAAAATTGTCACTTGCTACAGGTCTAATTTACTTACCTCCAGGCGCTGATACATGCCCAAGAATGATTATAGAAGCTAAATTGTTAGGTTGTGATCTAATCATAAATAGCAATGTACAGCACAAAGATGAGGAATGGTTTACAGGCTCAATCGATTCAATCTATGATTATCTTTTTACAGTTCCAAGTGTATTTTGGAATGGCATAAGACACATCATGGAATACAAGCCAAAAATATCAGGTTATTTAACGACTTACAATTGCATCAATCAACATTATCCATACATACAATCGATAAAGTCAATGCTGACATTTTGTGATGAAGTATGCATTGTCGACGGAGGATCAACAGATAAAACGTGGGATAAACTTGTCGATTTGGCATATCCTGATGCAGAACAAAAGCTTTCTTACGCTGAACACATTGCGTTAATAGAAGATCTTCGTGCTATTGGTTGTTCACCACATCAGTCTAAGCTTGAAAAAACAAAAGTTAAACTTCAATTTATTAAACGTGATTGGTCGCATCCAAGACATGCAGTTTTTGATGGCATGCAAAAGGCAGCAGCTAGATTAATGTGCACGTCAGAGTTTTGTTGGCAAATGGACAGCGACGAAATTGTTCATGAAGATGATGCGAATAAGATCTTGTCACTCTGTTCTAAATTGCCAAAAGACGTCACAATACTCGCATTACCAGTAGTAGAATATTGGGGAGGACAAGAAAAGATTCGAATCGATATTCAGCCGTGGAAATGGCGTCTAAGCAGAAATCTTCCATATATAACACACGGCATACCTAGAGATCTTCGTAGATCTGATGAGAATGGATTGCTATACGCTTCAGAAGGAACTGACGGATGTGACATGATTCACAATGAAACTTTTGAAAGGTTACCTCATATAACTTTTCATACAGAAGAAACAGAAAATCTAAGAAGAGCTGCTATTACAGGTGCTTCTTCTACAGAAGATTATCAAGCTTGGTTCAATGCTGCAATTGAACAATTACCCGGTGTTTATCATTATTCATGGTTCGATATGACAAGAAAAATTCGCTTGTATCGAGATTATTGGACAAAGCACTGGAATTCTTTGCATAATAAATCACAGGCTGATACGGCAGAATCTAATATGATGTTTGATCTTCCGTGGTCACAAGTTAGCGAAGATATGATTTCTGATCTTGCAAAAAAACTAAAAGCCGAAACAGGTGGCTGGATCTGGCATTCTAAATGGAAAGGTCAGCGAATTCCTCACATGTCAATAAGAAAAACACAGCCGGCAATAATGCTGTAAGATTAATCAAATGAAGACGCCAATCTGCATCATCTCATACAATAGATCATTCTATCTTGATTCTTTACTTGCGTCACTACAATATGAATTGATCGATTTTGATATTATCGTTTGTGATAATGGATCAACTGAACAAAACATGGCTTCTGTTCTCGAAAAATGGGAGAAGTTTGCGGAAATTACAATCCTCCGCCTGCCTGGTGGCGATTGGATAAATGACGAATACAAGGCAAAAAATGCATTTATCTCACATTGCGCCGACAAGTACAACTGTCAGTCATATATCTTCCTTCAGGATGATCTACAATATGTAGGCCCTGCAGGTTATCTTAAGTCTGTTGTCGATGATGTCAATGAATCGGGATTTTTGAATGTAGCAATCACCGGTGTCAGAATGTCTACACTTCAATCGCAACTTTCAGGATTTAGAGTCAAAAATATCTGGCAGGTTCGAGACAATCATTTCGGAACAATTGGAATTCATAGAAAAGAAGTGTTTGATATCATTGGCCCATATTCTCAATCGTATCCTATCACAAAGGAGTATTGGGGTAGAGGAGAGGATGATTACCATGAACGAGTGATTAGACATTATGGAAAGAACCATAATATTGCAGGTTTTGTTCACACTCCCGTTTTTGTAGGTGTGTGGAATGATCCACGCGGCCACTATTCATTCTTGCGAGCAAACAAACGATATGGTCATTATCTTCCTGTCATGCACGGATATGACACATATTATGAACATATGTCATCTGATGTTTACAATAAACTACAAAGTTCTAATGGGCCTTCTGGATTTATTAATGTTGCCAAACCACTTGGTTGGAGCTATAAGACAGATCTAAATGGCGATCAGATGAAGTATCCACAATCATCTATTATTCAGGAGGGCCCAGTAGCAGAAGTCATATGAGTAAATTCGTATTCGTTGCTCCAATGTATAATGCTTCACAACACTTGAGTCGAATGTTGCACTCAATTTGTGGTCAATCTTATGAAAATTGGCGTCTGATATTGATTGATGATGTCTCATCACCTGAAGAAGTTGAAAAGAGCAAACGAATCATACACGGATTTCAGGAATTGCTTGATCGTACAGATAAAAATCCTAATAAGATAAGCATTGTATGGAATGAAGATGAGGGAAGAGGCAAGCAATGGGAAGTCTCAAATGTTCTGCATGGAATATCACAGTGTGAAGACGATGATATCATTTGTAGAATTGATGCAGATGACTGGTTGACTGATATTGATACACTGCCAATATTAGATGCATCATATGAGCAACTACAATGTGATGCTCTCTGGACGATGCATAGGTGGTCATTCTCCGATAAAAACATCAGCGGCCCAATGGACGATAATGCAGATCCTTATCGACATCCATGGGTAGCAAGTCACCTGAAGACATTTCGAAAACATCTGATCAATGGTGTGAAAGATGAAAATTTTAGAGGTGAAGACGGAAACTACATAAGAAGGGCCGGAGATCAGGCTATATATCTTCCAGTGTTGCACAAAGCAAAAAGAAGAGCTTTTCTACCTCGCTGCATGTATCACTATACAATCAAAGACGTTCCGGAGACATATCAAACAAATGATGCAGTCTTTCAACGTGATGAAGCTTTATTTCTTAGATCTCGAGGATTTGTACAATGAGAAAAGTATTTGTTGATTTAGGCGCCAACAAAGGAGAGATCACAGATCGATTTTTTGAACTCGTGCCCGACAATGGATTCGAGGTCATCAGTTTTGAACCTAATGATAGATTCGATCATGATCTAGCAACGAAGCACTATGCTGTGCAGCATAACAAAGTATTAGTGTGGATTGACGATGGAGAACTTGCATTCAAGTTTGATTCAGGATCTACCGGCTATAGCTCCTCGTGCATATTAACAAAAACGACCGGAAAATTTGAAAAGATCGTCATGACACCGTGCATTGACATTTCGACTTGGCTATTACAAAATGTATGTGCTGATGATTTTGTGATACTCAAAGTCGACATAGAGGGTGCCGAGTATGAAGTCATTCGTAAGATGGACTCTGCCGGTTCGCTTTCATTGATAGACGTCTTGTTGCTTGACACTCATCCGAACAATAAGCTCTGTTTGCCTGCTGACGTGTGGAAAAAATATAACTATGATTTGGATAAATCATTGGGTAATTTTGCAGGTCTGCTTATCTTAAACCCAGATTGGGTGCAGAACGACGTCTTTGACGAGGTTAGAAAGATTCTACCCTGAAAGTCTACATCAATCGTCAAGTTGTAAATGGCCCGTGGGGAGGAGGCAATGCATGGGTTAAGGCCATGTATGATTTTTTGCCTTCTCACAATATTCACCCAGTAACAGACCTTACTGATATGCCAGATATAATCATGATTGCTGGGCTTGGCAGAGAAGGAATCTGTGCATCTGCTCATGATGTGCTGGAATATCGAAATTACATATTCCACAACTTCAGTCGACAAATTCCTGTTGTATATCGTGTTAATGAAAATGATGCACGCAAAGGAACATCAGGCGTAGATATTCAAGTGTTGAATATCGCTGAGCATTGTGATTCTGTTGTCTACGTTTCTCGCTGGCTGAGTCAATATTTCAAGAAAACTGACAATCTCAAATCTCATATCATTCGAAATGGTGTTGATTTCGACATTTATAAATCTCGACCTGAAATGAAACTTAACAATGGCAAGATTAATCTTGTAGCTCATCATTGGTCAAATAACGAAAAAAAAGGCTTCGATATCTATGATGAACTTGATCGCTGGATCGGATCAAATCCTGACTATTCTTTCACGTATATAGGGCGTGAAAGAGGTACATTCAAAAATACAAAAGTAGTAGCTCCACTTTTTGGCAAAGCACTAGGTTTAGAATTGAGCAAGTACGACGTGTACATCTCAGCTTCCAGACATGACCCAGGACCCAATCATTGCTTAGAAGCAATGTCTACTAGACTTCCAACATATGTACACGCTGAAGGCGGAGGTTGTGTTGAATTTGCAGGAATTGAACATTCATATTCAAATTTTAAAGAACTATTAAACATAATCATGTCAAAGTCGTATGTTCCAAACGACACGTCATACTTGGTGTCATGGGAAGATTGTGTCAATCAATTTGCCAATCTTCTAAAGGTAACAGCATATGATAAAAAATGTCCATGAATCAATCACAAAGCTTCTCTTAGATCGATTGAAAAAATACAAACAAGAGATATTAGATTCACAAACTTGCATAGCGATCTATCGTGAAATTTTTAGTACTCTTCAAGAAGTAATACAGACATCGTCAATTCCACTTGGCAATGAATCAATTAATCTTCTGTCTCAAATGTACTATGACTCAGTTACTATTAATGCAAATCAGCAATTAGATCCAAATATTTTTACACAGCTAGCATCACTAGGAAACATTCCTACAGAAGAACTTGGCCTCATGGCAACAATGATGAATGGCACCCCTTTCGCGCCGTTTTTTGTGTCTGAAATCAAGAAAAGATCATGAAGATTCACTTTGATAATGTAAACTTATTGAGTCAAACAGGACCCAATACCTTTGCAACAAGGTTGTCAAACGAATTTGCTAGATTAGGACATGAAATTTTTACAGGGAGTGGAGGCTCTGCTGATATTTCACTTGTCTTCATAAGCGCTTCTGGCAATCGTCTTGCAAAAAAAGTTGTACAACGCTTGGACGGCATATGGTTTTCCCCAGATGATTTTCATCGTAGGAACTTAGAGATTAAAAAGCAATATTCTACTGCAGACCATGTCATATGGCAATCAAACTTTGATCGTGAAATGATAACAAAATGGTGGGGCGATCCAGTTGCAGGATCAGTGATCAGCAACGGTTCATCAAAGACTTACAAAAAATCACAAGTAATTGAAAAACAAATCTCAGAAATTAGAAATAAATACAACACAATTTTTGTATCGTCTGCAAATTGGCATCCACAAAAACGGCTTAGTGACAACATCAGAATATTTACGAAACTTCGTAAATTTTACACGAATTCGTGTCTTTTCATTTTAGGGGCGGGAACACCACCAACGACAGATAAACATATATTTAATGTCGGAAATCAACCGCATGATGTTTGTTTTCAATTATTTGAATCAAGTGATTGGATGATTCATTCAGCATGGCTTGATCATTGTCCAAATTCTGTCGTTGAAGCATTGTCTTGTGATCTTCCTGTCATCTGTAGCTCAGATGGAGGAACAAAGGAAATCGTCGGAGACTACGGAATCATTCTTAATGAAACAGTGCCGTATGATTTTCAGCTTGCATTTTACGATAATCCACCATTGATAGATGTTGATCAGATAGTCTCTGCACTGCCAAACAGAGCAATGCTAGGAATACATCCAGATTTATCTATTGAAAAATGTGCTGCAGATTACCTTAGCGTTTTTAGAAAGATTATTGGAGACACAGTCTGATGTCACAGAAGCTGGTTTATGCTCACCCACCCGGTGAAGGTTGGATCGTTGACCGCTTTGTCAACGAGTGGCGAGCCGACAACACTGATATTAACACGACAGATGCTCGTACTGCAGATATCATTTGGATTTATGCTGATTGGTGCTGGAAAGAACTTGCATCACGAGGTCTATTAGACAACAAGAAAGTTATAACAACTGTTCATCACATTGTCCCAGAGAAATTTGGTTCTGCAGAACTTGATGATTTTCGGGCAAGAGATTCTTTCACAACAGCATATCATGTGCCAAATAAATACACACATGAATCAATTCAAAACTTGACTAACAAACCAATATACATGATACCGTATTGGGCAAATGATTCAATATGGCACAAGACTGGGAAAAAAGAAGATTTTCGTAACAAGTATAATGTTCCTAATGATTCATTCATAATCGGATCTTTTCAACGTGATACAGAGGGCTATGACTTAAAAAGCCCAAAGCTTGAAAAGGGTCCTGATCTCTTCTTGGATTTCGTAGATCGTGCTTCACTTTTCGGGTATAATGAATTACCAATACATGTGCTACTTTCTGGTTGGCGTCGTCAGTATGTAATTGAGGGCTTGAAGTGTCTTGGTGTTTCATACACTTACATAGAATTACCAACACAAACTACGATCAATGAATTGTATCAGTGTTTAGACATCTATCCTGTAACGTCACGTTATGAAGGTGGCCCACAATCGCTTATTGAATGCGGACTTCTTGGAATTCGTACTGTTTCTCGTAACATTGGAATTGCAGATCAAGTTCTGTCTCAGACAGCAATCAGTAACAATGTCTTTGATGCAATACCAGAAATACCAAATGTAGATCATCTGAAGCTTCCTCTAGGTTACAAACAATATCGACAATTATTTGAAAGAATCTGAAATCATGAATCAAGAAATCAAAAATGAATATGAAAAGCTAGTTGTGCTTCGTGGCGCAAATAATTGGTCAGACATACGTTCAACAACTAATTTTGAATTAAAGCCAATTCAATATCAATTTGGCACACGTAATACATACGTCCCAATCGACATTGAATTTAACAAGAATCTTCAGGATTCTAGAGGAAATGGAATCTCTGATGGTCAAACATTTGAAACATATATATCATCAATTAAGCAGGCAGCTGTTGAGATTGATGCTCCTGATAGATTGAGAATCAATGAACTCGATTCGATCATTAAAAGTCTAGGAGAAATTGGAATTCGAGTAAAGACTGATTCTCTTTGCGAGATTGGATTTCGAAATCCTCATCTACTTCAATACTATCTTGATCAGTTGAAGTTTCAACAAGTTGTCGGATACGATATTTCTGACATTAATGTGCAAATTGGAAAATCACTTGGGTATGACTGTCGCATTTGGGACATAAATGATGTCAAACACAAGAATGAATCAAAGCATGATATTGTCATTTGCTACCATGTTCTCGAACACACATATGACCCAGTAAATTCATTAAAAAATATTAGCGAATCAATGAATTCCGGCGGTCTCATTCACATAGAGATTCCAATTGAACCAGGGCAGCCTAGACTAAATTACGGTCATTTGATTGCACTTGAAAAGGGTGATTTACTTCAAATGCTTCTTCTTAGTGGATTTGAACCTCAATCAATTTCAACACAAACACATCCTGGAGGCTCAGAAATTGAAAGAATTTCTGCAATTAAGAAATGAAAAATCGTAATATTCTTATTGATGATCATGCAAATAGATCACAGTCGATGAATCTGCCATTTCATTATGCAGCATCAGGCTGTAATGTGTATATGCTTAAACAGGGCGAATTTAAGGAATCGCATGATTGGTCAAGAATGCCAATGTGGACGAGATTATTGTTTAAGCCACACCCAGAAGCAACATGTAGAAATCTTGATGACTATGTAATGAAAGAAGAAGATGTCTTATTTGGCGAAGATCATTTTCTTGTATCAGAACGAGAAGAACTGATCGGATCATCTTACGTAGGACCTGCTCATGTTACATTAGTCACAGAGAAAGACCTAAAGACGCTTGGAAAAGACATTGATGTTTATCACACGACAGAATTTTGTCGAGACGCGCTTCCCATCCTATTACCATGGGCGGCAGAAACATTGCCAAATGCAAAATGGGTAACATCAAGTGTAAATCCTGCAGATGCACCAAAGCGATGTCATGTGGCACCGTGGAATCCCGAGAATATCTGTATATCTGTTCCGTCTCCATGCGAAAACATGTTTTCTGATACATCAAAGAACATCTTTCACATGTTCAGAAATAGTTTTGAACTTGATCTTTTAAATGTCCGACGCGACATAAAGCGGAATCCCATGATGGTTTCATCTTTCATGCATAATTTTCATGTTAGAGATCCTGGTTATTATGAGCTCTTCATGATTCTACAGCGCGAGCTTTCTTCTGCAGGGATTACTTTGACTAATTATGGTGGAAATATTCGCAGAGTAGGTGCAGATTTACGTTTTAGCCGAGGAGGACCGACAGGTATAGGTCCGTCTGGATCAAACTTTGAAACATTAAGTCCAAAACGATCATGTGAAAAGTATCTCGAATCTATTGCTGTAGTTCATCTTAAGGGCTTAGACTGGGCAGGCGGAGTACCAGCTCATGCACAGATGACAGGAACACCATTCATAACAACGTCACCCTATTTAAATAATTCCAACTATACCAAGTATCACATCAAGCGCCCAGGAACATTTATCTGTGACACGATTCCTCAAATGAGAGATGCAATATTTCGTCTTATTACAGACAATGAATTCTTTAATCAAGCTAGCACAGGTATTCAACAATTGCAAGATGACTTTTTTACTACTGACTATTGGAAAAAATGGCATCAGTTCGTAGAATGTATCAGATAAAGAACTAGCCATGACAATATACGCAATATTTCCTGATGATGCTTATATGAAGAGTATGTCAGTGCATACGATGGAAAAACCATCACAAGCACTACAAAAGCTTGGAGTGATTTGTAGTTCACAAGGTGATTTTTTCGAGAAATTCTATTCAACTGTTCAACGTGATGACATTGTTATCGTCTGGATAGGCACGAGAAATGAAGTATGGTTAGATCTTCTCAGTGAGTTAAAGTGCAGAAAGTTCCTGAGAAATATCGACAGTTGTAAATCTGACAGGATCTTATTCAAGCGAGAACAAGAGATATTTGGGCGTGTGGGTTTCGAAGCAATTCTTGTAACATACTGCACTGAATTTAACAAATCGTTCTTATCAGAAAAAGGTATCAACAGCATAGATTACCCACATCTTATTGACTTCAGTAATGAGTTTAACGTTCCTACAGAAAGTAAGTCATATGATGTGTTCATTAGTGGGCAAATGTCAAATCATTCATATCCCACAAGAACAAAATTGGCAGAAGTCTTGATTGCTAATCGATCAAAATACAGAATATGTCAAATACAACATCCGGGTCATTCTAAACAGCATGCTAGCCATCAATATTTTGGAGACAAATATATTGAGCTCGCATCAAAAGCTAAACTCGGTGTTGTCTGTACGGGTGATGATGATTCGCTAGTTATGAAATATCTTGAATTTGCAAATGCAGGCATTCTACCTGTTGGTGATTATCCTTCAAATATGCCGAGCAACGCAATTAAATCAATGATTGTGATCAATAGACACGATTCAGATGACGTCTTAATAAAACAAATAGATTCTATTTTGTCTGATTCTAGCGAACTTGATAGACGTATTGCACAATATAGAGAAGCAATGAAGACGTTCGATATCTCAAAAACAAAAGACGTCTTATACAAGATTCAGAATTCAATCTATGATGGCATTAGATGCGCAGAATATTAGTAATTTCTCCACATACAGATGATGAACTATTTGGTTGTGGTGGAACACTTTTAAAACTTAAAGAGCGCGGCGATCAGATTAAACTAGCTGTGATGTCATGTACACCTCGATTTTTATTTCATTTGAATAGAGTCGTATCTTCAGAAGAACAGTGGGCAGAATTTGCTAACTCTGCGAACATTCTTTCAACAGAATCACCTGAATGGTATCAAACATCAGAAAACAAGCGGCTTGAACAAGAACCAACATATGAAGTGATTCGCTGGCTTGACAAATTAATAATGAGATTCAAGCCAACTACAATTTTCATCCCAGAACCATCTTATCATCAGGAGCATCAAATTGTGTATAAAACATCAATTGCAGCATGCCGACCAACATATGGTGACAGAGCTATGCAAGATGTACTGCTATATGAAATTCCAACTAGCACATGGGGTGGACCTGATCTGATTTACAAGCCGAATATCTACGTTGATATATCTAAACAGATCGATAGCAAAATTGACATCTTCAAAAATATATACAAAGTTCAGCACACAGAAGAAAAAAGAAATCTCCTTGGTGAAAAAGGCATTAGGGCACATGCAAGATACAGGGGAATTGAAAGTTCTCAAGAATACGCTGAATCATTTATGCTGATTAGATCTACATCTATATTCTAGGACAATATGATCGTTACAATACACCAACCAGCTTTCTTTCCATGGTGGCCATTTTTCATGAAAATGAATGATGCCGATGTTTTTGTAATTCTACGACACTGTCAATTTGAGAAAAATGGATTCCAGAATCGTTTTCAGTATGAAGACAAGTGGATGACAATGCCTATCAAACAAGGAATTGAATCAATTTACGATAAACGCTATGTAAATCCACATGACGGTTGGGCAAAGATCAAGCGAAAAATTACAGGCCAATGTAATAAGTTTCTTGATGATTTTGATCAAGACATTGAAGAAAGTCTATGGCAAACAAATTACAACGTTATCAAGCGAATTGCATTACAACTTGGAATCAATACTAAGATAATTCTTGACGAACCGACAACACTTCGTTCGACTGAGCGTCTTGTACAAATTTGTAAGGATCTCGGAGCAACAAAGTATATTGCAGGCACAGGCGGTAAAAAATATCTTGATACTACTTTGTTTGACAAAGAATCAATAGATGTTCAATATCAGAACTTGAATTCATATGATAAGATTCATACTATTGACAAGCTGAAATTGGTAAATAAAGCACAATGACTACACAGCATAGAAAGATCTTTTTGGATTGTGGCACGAATATCGGTCAAGGATTTCGTCAATTCATAAAAGCTGGTAAGATAGTCAATGATACAGAAATCCATTGCTTCGAACCAAATCCATTCTGTGAAATTGATGTGACTAGGCTAAAAGCAATAGCTATAGAAGAAGGTCTTGCATCTTGTAATAAGATCTTTTTTTATCAAACTGCAATTTTAGACAGGGACGGAGTGTCAAGTATATTCGTACGAGATGATGAAAAAAATCATGTTGCAACATGTCTTCAAAATATCGGCAATAGTGAGACACAAAGATTTCAAAAAATTGGTGGCGTTGATGTTGAAGTAACAACAACGCGTTTAACGAAATTTATTGATGACTTGCAATTGACAACAGGCGACGAACTCATAATCAAAATCGATATTGAAGGATCAGAATTTCTTGTGCTTCTAGATATGTGTGAAAATTTCAAACACTGGCATGTGCTGAAAGACATTTTTGTTGAATGGCATGAAAGATTCATCAGCCATTTTGATCCGCATTCTGCTAGAAGTTACATAGAAAAAGTCTTTAGAGACAATTCTGTAGAAATTACACCATGGTTTTAGAGATTCTCAATGCAAAGGCTTTGTAGATTAACTTTAGTTATATTGGAAAAATGAAATGGCACATAAACAACAGTGGGATTTCTGTCACAGCGTCAAGTCTATGTTACCTGATTATTTCAAGAACGTAAAAGTATTAGATATCGGATCATATGACGTCAATGGAAATGAAGCTTTCTTGTTTGAAAATTCAGACTTCACAGGACTTGATATAGGTCCGGGCAAGGGAGTAGATATTGTTTGTCCTGCACAGGACTATGATGCACCTGATGGAACTTTTGATACAATAATTTCATGTGAATGCTGGGAACACAATCCTTGTTACACAGAAAGCATTAGGAATGCTATAAGAATGCTTAGACCCGGCGGTCTCTTTATTTTCACATGTGCTACAACAGGACGACCCGTGCATGGTATTGCTAGTCTGGAATATCAATCAAAAAAAAATCATACAGAATGGAAGACAATGCCAAACGTATCGCGAGCCGATTGGGACAATGAGTACTATAAAAATCTTACAGAAAAAGACATTCGAGAAGTGATTAATACTGATACAGCATTTGTACGTTACAATTTTTCAGTCAACCTCGAACATTGTGATTTATACTTTTGGGGAATTAAGCGATAACATGCAAAAGATTATCTTCATACCGAATCAAAAGTCGCCATGGGGTCAGCAACGGTGCACCGGTGCAGACGGTAAATCATCTTATGAGATGATCGATCATTCTGATACAGTCGGCTCTTCACTAATGAGAGCTTGCGTTCCTTACGCATTTATGAAAGAACATTTTTCAGACAAAATACAAGTATGTTATAAAAGAACTCTTCCTGATGACGCCTCTGCGGGAGACATAGTCATTTTTGTTCGAGACTGCGATCATCCAGGTATACAAGAAGCAAAAAATCGAGGATGCATCACTGTATACGACAATATCGACGGATGCAAACAGTTCAATGCAAATGGAAAATTTGATATAATAATTGCAAATTCTGCAAAGCATGCTGAGATCTTGTCTAAACGTCACGAGATCGATTTGAAAAAGATTGTAATAATTGATATTCTGCACACAAATGTTAATAGAGAAAAAGTAAAAGCTCGGGCGCGCAATCAACAACCTGTTGTTGGTGCTGTCAATCCTGGCCCAAGTGCATTTCTGCGCACTGACATTTATGAAGACTTGGTACAGTTTTCAAAAAAGAATAAATTTGATCTCAAGAATGTCGACTACGAAAAGATACCGCTCAGCCTAGATGTTGAAAACATCAGAGTTAACAATCTATTCGAATGTTATGATGGAATTCATATCGGATTATCACTTTTTGTTCAAGAGCATCTTAATTACGACAGGCTAAATGAGAAGCCATCAACGAAAGTAACCGGTTACTCGTCATATGATATTCCAGTTGTATGTTCATACCAAAGAGCCTTTGACGATATTATCCAACGATTTCCTGATTTCAAGAATTATATTACGCAAGACATCGAACATGCAAAGTCAATTATCTTAAGACTTGTTCAAGACTACGACTACTACATGGAAAGTCGTTCACTGTTTCATGATATTGGCGAAATGTTTCACATGGATCATTCATATGACAAGTATGTCACACAAATTAACAATGCAGCAAAGATGATGTAGTGTTGTAATCATCATGAAGAGCTCGATTGCAATAATTGGTTGTGGATTTGTTGGAGGATCACTTGCTTCTGTATTTGCAGAAAGAGATGCGACGGTTTTTACATATGATAAGATTGGTCGGCTTCCTATTGGAAGTTATAGAGGATCAATATGGCCGGGCCCAAGAGCACCAAAATCTATTACAGAACTAATTATAGCATGTGAAAATGTAGAATTCAACGGAATGATTGGGGGCGCGCCCGATACAAAACATTTTTCTGGTGTTTATTTTGTATGTGTTCCGACGCCAATGTATGAAGATGGATCTGCAGACATATCAATAGTCGATAGTGTTTTAACAGAAATGGCAAGTGTACCTGGTGACAGAATTGCCGTAATAAAATCAACTGTTCCTCCCGGTTCTACAGATGCATGGAATAAAAAGTTTGAAGGAACTGGTCTGCGTGTTGTTTTCTCTCCAGAATTTTTAACAGAAGCTAATGCGTTAGATGACATGAGAAATCAGAATCGTATTATTCTCGGCGGTCCGAGGCCATGGATCAATAAAGTTAAACAAATTTTTCAATCTACTTTTCCAAACGTTCCAATCATTAAGACTTCATCAACAAATGCAGAATGCATAAAATACTTCACGAATATTCAACTCGCTGCACGTGTAGTATTAAGCTGCGAATTTAAACAGGTTTGTGATGCATTAGATTCTAAAGGCCTTGATGTTGATTATGACAAGGTGCTTGAGTACGCAAAATACGATCAACGTCTCGGCAACACACATATGAATGTACCTGGCAATGATGGTATATCAGGAGCGCGCGGACATTGTTTTCCAAAAGACCTTAACGCATTCATTGACATTGCATCAAAAAATAATGTCAATCCCGCTGTAATGAAAGCAATATGGCAAAAAAATCTCGAGTTGATTCCATCTGAATATAGAGATTGGGAAAAAATGACGGGTAGAGCTGTTTCAAAAAAGACAAGCAAATGAAGAAATTGGAATCATTACAGAATATCGGTCTAAAACATAATACAGACAAAGCAGGCGGTCATTGTTTTTGTGATTTCTATGAATCTCATCTTGAACATATGCGATATGATCAGATTCGAATTCTTGAGATTGGCATTGATAATGGTCGTAGTCTAAAAATGTGGAATGAGTTTTTCCCAAACGCGATTATTAATGCTGTTGATATAGCTTCAGAAAGCATTGAACTTGCAAAACAAATTCCTGGTGTGCATGAATTGTATAAAGCTGATATGGATTGTGTCAGCGTCGTAGAACGCCTTTCTAAGGAATTTGAATGGGATCTTATCGTAGATGATGGTGGTCATACAATGAGACAACAACAGCTGGCATTTAGATTCCTATGGCCCAAAGTCAAATCTGGCGGGTTTTTTATAATGGAAGATCTTCATACAAGCACAGATGCGCAGCGTATACCTACACACAATCAATATCTAGATCCAACAACGTATGATATGATTGTCGCACTTAGAGACAACAAACCATTTGATAGCTTATATTTGCCTGCAGCTCTGCATAGTGAATATCAAAAGTCTATCAAGCATGTTGAAATTTTTCAAAAAGATCCAAGGAATTTGAACATTAGCGTAACTAGCATCATAAGAAAGCTGTAATTTGAACTGATGTGCATGAGCATGTTATTATTGGAACATGCCCGAGCAGACAGAATTTCAACTACTCCCAACTGGGAAACCTCACGTCTCATTCTCTGAAGTCAAGCTTTGGAAAGAATGTTCATACCGTCATTTCCTAACTCACGTCAAGAAGATAAGCATTTTTAAGCCATCGCCAGTTCTTGCATTTGGTACTGCAATTCATTCTGCTGCTGAAAAATATCTTCTCACACGAGAAATGAATCAACAGGTTTGTTTTGATATACTTGACAAATCATGGGTTGAAAATAACACAAACGAAGATTTCACTCCCAAGGCACTGATCGAAGCAAAAGAAGCTGCAACATTAATTCTATCAGAGTTCCCAGCTTTCTTCGATAAACAATTCCCAGGTTGGGAAATTGTTGATGCAGAACATCAACTCTATGAGAACATTGAAGGTCATAAAAATGCTTTCAAGGGATTCATAGATGGTGTTATCAAAGTCAAAGGTAAAAATGGTGAGGACATATATTGGGTGCTTGATCACAAGACTAGTGCACGTGGTTGGTTTCGTGATAAGCGCTCTGATGATATGATTAAGTCTCAGCTAGCACTCTATAAAAATTATTGGTGCCAGAAGAATCCTACAGTTCCATTCAAGGATGTTCGATGTGGCTTTGTGATTCTCAAAAAGAAAGCTCCCGTAGGCGATCATTGTGAATTATTTACAGTTTCTCTTGGCGATGTTCCAATCAAGCGGGCACTTAAAGTTGTAAGTAACATGATTACATCAGTGAAAAAGGGTGTAAATATCAAAAATAGAGATTCGTGTAAGTGGTGTGAATTTCACAAGACAGAACATTGTATTTGAAAAAGAAAAGAAACGATTGAATCTCTTGGGTATATAATGATTGAGATATGGGAAACAGAATTCAAGTCAAAAAAGTGGTTAACAAAAATCGATTATTTAATGGAGTGCACAAAGCATGAATAAAAAAACAATCCTGATGCTATCAGATCATCCGTGAACAACTACAGCTCAGCGGATGTAAAACTGGGTGAATTGCTGGGAAGTCGTGGGACAACACCACAGCGTGGCTGGAAACGGCGAGCGCGACGGTCTAAAAAGTTTTACTTTACGATAATCAGCAGCCTAGCTCCTGTAAAGAAATTTTGGAGAAGGTTCAGAGACTACGGTCAGTCTAAGTCTATAAATTTGTAGATACGACAATGATCCGACAGCGCCCAGCACTAACTAGTGATGATATAGTCCAACAAATGAATTTTTATGAAGTGAGCACTTCTGGCGTAGGGACTCAAGCAAGGTGGTTAATCAGCGGTCTTATTGCAACGGGTAAATACACGTTCCGTTGTTTCGGTGGTGCAATTCGTCATGATAGCTATGAAACAATTGCAGTAAACCCAGACTTCATAATCAAACCAACGAATGGTTTTGGCGATAAAGCTTTACTTCGAAAGACAATTGCCCAAGTAAGACCAGATGCTTTGTTGCTGTTTACCGATCCTCGATTTTTCACATATTTATTTGAGATGGAAGATGAAATTCATCAAATCTGTCCAATTTCATATTGGCATCTTTGGGATAATCTTCCTTGGCCCGAATTCAACAGGCCAATTTATGAAGCTTCTGATCTAATAAATTGCATTAACAAGCCGACTTATGAGATGGTTAAGGAACGTTTTCCAGAGAAGACAAATTACATTCCGCATGCAGTTCCAAAAGATCTTTACTATCCACTTTCAAAAGAGGAAATTGGTAAATTCAAATTGTCATTGCTTGGTCCCGAAAGAAGTGATCATTTTACGTGTCTCTTCGTTTCCAGAAATGCAAGACGAAAGATGCCGTCTGACATTCTAATGTCATGGAAGCTTTTTCTTGACGAACTTGAAAAGAACTTTGGTCATCGAAAAGCAACGCTCATTATGCATACTGATCCGCTCGATCAAGAGGGAACAAATCTTTATCAGCTTGTCGATTTATTTGATCTGAAAAATAATGTGATGTTTTCAAGAGAACGAATAGACTTCAATGAAATGAGGTCACTGTACAGTGTATGCGATACGATCGTAAATCGAAGCTGTGCAGAAGGATTTGGTCTACCAACGCTAGAAGCAATGATGTGCGGTAAACCTATTATTGCAATAAAGACAGGTGGTCTTACAAATCAGGTTGAAGATTCAATTACAAAAGAACAATTTGGTATTGCAATAGAACCAGAAGTAAAGACACTTATGGGAAATCATCAAGTTCCGTTCATTGCTGAAGATTATATCTCACATGAGACGCTGATGAAGGCATTCATGCAGATGTACAAGCTTACACCAGAAGAAAGAGAAATTATGGGTCACAGAGCCATGGCTCGCGCGCAGTCAGAATATAACATTGACAAAGTAATCTCAGACTGGGACACGTCATTAGCTAAACTAATAGACGAGTGGCCGAGCAAAAAGCCAGATCAGTGGAAGATGATAACACTATGAAAAAGAAAGTCCTATTACGAGGCCCTGTTCTCACACAATCAGGCTATGGCGTTCATGCGCGCCAAGTAGCATCATGGCTATTAAACAGAGATGATCTTGATGTAGAATTTCAAGCACTTCCGTGGGGAGACACACCCTGGTTAATTGATGAAAAATCACATGACGGTTTTATTGGACGAATTCTAGAAAAAACTTCTGATCCATCTGGCAAGGTCTACGATGTAACTGTACAGCTACAGCTGCCTAATGAATGGGATGAAAAATTGGGCAAGGTGAATATAGGCATTACAGCAGCAGTAGAAACAGATAGATGCAATCCTGATTGGATTCATTCTTGTAATAAGATGACGTCTATTGTTGTTCCGTCAGATCATGCCCGCAGGTGTCTTGCTGCATCTGGCGACTTACGCGTGCCAATAAGAGTAATACCAGAAGCATACAACGATCAGATCATAAAACACGACAGACCTGATAACAAAATCGACAGTCTCGATTTTTCTACTCCATTCAATTTTCTTGTATTCGGCCAGATTACTGGAAATAACCCTGAAAATGACAGAAAGAACATGTTCTACACTGTTAAATGGTTTTGTGAGGCATTTAAGTCAGATCCGTCTGTTGGTCTCATTATAAAGACAAATGGTGGTCGAAATTCTACATTTGATCGAAGAAATATCACTAGCCTAATGTCAAATGTCGTCGGTGAATCTAGAAAGAATTCATTGATACCTCGTATACACATCGTTCATGGAAATCTTTCTGATGAAGAAGTTGGTTCTTTGTATCGACACAAAAGTGTAAAAGCATTGTTATCACTTACACGCGGAGAAGGTTTTGGCTTGCCGCTGCTTGAAGCAGCTGTATGTGAGCTACCAGTAATTGCTACTGGCTGGTCGGGACATGTAGAATATCTTTCGCAAGGAAAATACATTGATATCAGCTATAAGCTTGATGAAATACATCAGTCTAGAATCGATGATAAAATCTTCATGAAGGGCAGCAAATGGGCTGCTGTTGATGAATCTGATGTAAAGAAAAAGTTACTAAAATTCAGAGCTAGTCCTGATATACCAAAACAGTGGGCAGTTTCACTTTCAGAAAAACTTAGATCTTCTCATTCACTTTCATCGATTACTGCAAGATATCAAGAAGCATTCAAGGACAGCATATGAGTTTCTTGTTTCTTATTCTTTCTATTCTTAGCATTGGGCTTTACAAAAGTATAAGAAAAAATCTTGAAATGCTTTCAAGGATAGATGAAATTGATTCTGGCATTGATGTTTGTTTAGTAACGCTTGATAAAATTCATCGAAGAATCGATAATAAAACAAAATTGGAGATTTTTTCAGATGAACCTGTCATTCGTGAACTCGTTAGTGACATAAATGAAGCTAGAGACTCTGTATTAAAGATTGCAAAAATCATCAATGGCGATGACGATGTGTATGAGGAATCAGCATGACAAAAAAAATCAAGTCGCCACTTCCATTGCAATCACATCAAATTGAGAAAACGAAAAAGAAAACTCGAAAGCCACGAACACCAAAGGCTGCAGTAGAAACTCAGACAATTGTTGATGGAGTAGTAGTCGTTACAAAGCCTGCTCCAAATCCAAAACTTTATTTCAATTCAGGCACACAGGATGCAATAGTAGAGTTCCAGTCTGAGGAATTAAAGAAAGCAAGAGATGCACTTTACGTTAGTTCAATCATGCCGGCATTTGAAAAGCTAGTAGAAAATCTAATCAACATACACAAGTTCGCAGGCATGCATGACACGTATGAAGAGCTAAAGAATGATTGTGTCAATTTTCTATTTGAAACAATTCATAAATTTGATGCTGCAAGAGGAACAAATGCTTTTTCATACTTCAACGTTGTTGCAAAAAATTGGTTGATAATAAAGACAAAACAAAGATTACAGAGAGCAAGAAGAAGTGTTTCGCTTGACGATCCTACTTCATTATCTGCACACGAGATGCTGGCAGTTGAAGAACACAACATCATCCCGCCACAAGATGCCATATTGGACAATGCTGACACTTCAATTGCAACGATCAGTATGTTATATGAGATCAGATCAAAAGCAAAGTCTGAGAATGAGCTAACTTGCATTAATGCAATCATCACTATATTTGAAAACATAGATGAAATTGATTTACTCAACAAGGGTGCAGTGTTGTTATACATGCGAGAGTTATCAGGTTTAACACCAAAACAATTGACAACTGCGATGCAGTCAATCAAGCGTCACTACAAAAAAACGAAATTCATATTTTGTGATGACTGATATATCATTCCATGTCTAATAAGATTTCAAACAATACATTGCAGATAGAAGCAAAGATCAAGGCTTTTTCTGATCTGCTTTCTCAAATCGATAGTGTACCCGACAAAAAACAAAAGCTATGGAAAGAAATCTATGAAAATGCCGTGACAGATCGACAGAATTCTTATGAGCTTTTTATGCAGCTTACTGAAATAGTCAAAGACAAAAGTACAGAACATGCAGTTCATGGCAAATCTTTGTCATCATATATTGAACGAATGAGTAAAGCAAATGATCAGATAATCAGACTCGCGGAGCTTATATCAAAGGCAGAATCACCTACAGCATCAATTGACCCAGAAGACATGTTTAACAAGATCAGAAATCAGAAATAATACATGCCTAACAACACTAGCGACAATATGCGTGATTTTGCTGAAGGCAGAAGCAATTCTTCAATAACGCAAAGTAAACATCGAGAACCAGAAAAATCTCAATTCTTAAGAATGATTGTTCTTGAAGTCATTTCAGATCCAAATTATGATCTAACTGACGAAAAAAAGAAAGCAAGATGGCAAGGTCTTGGCGTCTCAAATATGACGTATGCAGACATATTGCCAAGAAATTCAATCATTGCAAGAAAAATGAGTTCAGACGAACCGCCAATGTTTGTCTTTCCTTTCTTTGCATCACATCTTTCGTTGCCATGCAAACCAGGCGAATGTCTTTGGGTGATGATAGAAAATCCCGCCGGACACTCAGATGCTGCATTTTGGATGACACGCATAATTGAACCACATCTTTCAGATGATGTTAATCATTCACATCCAGGCAGATCTTTTGAAGTCACAATGAATCCTGACACTGTAAAGATTGCAGAAAATGAAAAATCTGGAAAAGCAGAGTCAGGAGAAGATGTATGGCATGAACTTCGTAATGGACCTGTTGTTAATGTAAATGATGACAGAACAACTGCCTATGAAGGATCATTGCTTAGAGGTGAACCAGAAGATATCTTCGAACGTCTTATTACAGAATCAGATGCTTCAAAATTGATGTCATTTGAACCAGTCGCAAGATTTCGAAAGCGACCAGGCGATATCGCATTCGAGGGTTCAAATAATTCTCTCATTGTTTTAGGAACTGATCGTGAAAGTTCAATTGCTGCTTATAATGATCCTGTCACAGAATTAGAAAAATCACTTTGGACTAAAACTACATCATATCCTGAATCTGATTTTCTTAATGATGCCGGCACAATTGATATTGTAGTAGGAAGAGGACAAACAGAAGCTACATTTGGAAAGTCTGCATCTACGACTAGTATACGCGATGCCAAAGGCAAGACAAAAGGGACTAGCATAAAGAAGGAACTAAATAAATCGCCTGCGATTATTTCTGCATCAGAAGGCGATCCTGACTATGTAAATGACAGAAGTCGCATACTTGTTTCACAACGGACTAGAGTTGATAGAAACTTTGATCTTACTTCTTACAATACAACAATAGATGAGAAGATGTCAGATTCTATTACTGGTGATGCTGCAATTGTAATCAAGACGGACAAGGTACGTCTCATTGCAAGAAATGATGTTCAATTTCTTGTTACAAATTTTACTGCAGGAAAAACACCAGATGGTGCACCCATTGCAATTGATGAATCAGATGCATCAAAGTGGGCATCAATTACAATCATGAATGGAGATATTATTTTCAAGCCTAGCCAAGAAGGGTATATCAAGCTAGGCAGTGAAAATGCAGATAAGGCACTACTTTGTACAGATAAACCAGCAAAACCTGTTTTAGGCACAGTACATGCTAGTCCAATTACCGATACATCTGTTGGATTTATTGGAACGTCTGCACCAGGACAAGGTACATGGGCAAAAAAGATTCTTGTAGATTAGCAAAGACTGAATATAAAAATGGCAGATCCTCCTCATGCACAAGTTGCAGCAAATGTTCTAGAAGACAAAAATGGAAATCTTGTTATCACAGATGTAGCTCGTGCAGTATTTGTAAAACGAACAAAAGATGCATTGATCAATGGAGAACTAGGCTTACCATTTCCTTGTGGAGAAAAACTTCAGACATTAGATGCAGCAAAAGATCTAGATCTTGATGATCGTGACAAATTTCCTGATTTTCATAATTTCTGGATAGATGGCTTATATACCGGCATTGCAAAAGCTATCAATACTGTACCATCTCAATTTATGATACCCATATTTGATCCGCTAGCGTTGGCAATCGCGCTTAAATTACCAGCACCAAAATTAAGCTTTCCTTCTGTGACAATGAGCTTAGCAGCACCAATTCCACTTGCATTGAAATTAATTGGAATCAAGCCGCTAGATTTACCGCTAAAAATCCCAGAAATGCTTAAGCTTATCAATATTGAACCGCCAAAAATTCCTGCGCTAGATATCAAATTCCCAGACATAAATTTGGTATATCCGTGGGGTGCATTTCAAATACAAGCAATGCTTAATTTGGCAATTCCGCTTGGATTTGCCAAATTACTTTTGAATCTAGCTACACCTTCATTTTGGGCACCACTTTCTTTTCCAGCTTTGTTTGAACTTGGTTGTAAAACATTTACAGACTCAATATCAGCACCATTTTCAACAGCAACTGATGCAGATGGAGAAACTGTTACACCACCGCTCACAGGGCTAGCAGCAGCAAGAGCACTGGCGTCTGTAACATCAGATTGTGCAATTTTTGCAGCAACTGGGTGTGTCGTAGGTGCAGGATTCATAGTTCAAAAAGAAGCAGAAATGCAAGGTTACGTGCCTCGAGCAGCAAAAGAAGATACAACACTTATAGCAGAAGGTGCAATGAACGGTCTATCAGCTTTTGAACCTGATGAGACTACTGATGGAGCACGTTGGGTATTTAGAGATAGCACAAGAAATACTTTTTTTGGTGATCCTTTTGTTGTTGACTACCTTTATGAACTAAGCGCACATATGAAAACAAAATCAACAACTTTTGAAGTTCCTGATTATATTGTTGAAGTTGGAAATATTACTGGCAAAGATGATGATCACGGATGGAGATGGTCGAAGTGGTCAACAAAAAGATCGAATGGAAAGATTATTTCATCTCATTTTGGAAGTGCATTCGATTTTGCATATCCGTTAAGATCAGGTAATTCAAGAATTTCGGGAATGAATCCTAAAGCAAAGGCCATTACAGGCGAAGCAGAAGGCGCACCAGGAACATCTCCATACCTACCAAGTCCTTTATCTCCTCTCAAGGCTGAAAAATATGACTTTGAAGTAATGCATGAGATTTTTACATGGTCAATAAGTCATGTTAGAGAACTGATATCTTCAAACAAGATAACACCAAAAAATATTTATGCAAAACATAATCTTGTTGTTGGTGACGTATTTATTTCTGTCACGCTTGGTGAACAAGTATTTTCTTTTTATAAAGACTGGCTAAAGACAAATGGAAAAAGTCTTCCTTCTGGTCCAATTTGGGATCCAAATAAAGTGCATGAAGATCATTTGCATTTTAGATTTGCTCGAACACGCTCTGATTCAGGCAATCCAGAAAGTCCCAATCAAGATATACGTTATTTAATTCCTTGGCGCATCGAAGGAAAATATCCAAATGATAGAGGAATAGAAGAAGCAAAATCGCCACCTAACCCAGAAGATGGATCAACAATTACTGTTGTTGTCTAAGATTATGTTTCTGATATATATGATCAGACATGTCGTCATATAGCTTCAAAAGTTCAGGTCAGACACAAGATCAAATTTCAGACGAAGATGCTGCAGTCATTGCATCAAAAACTCCGTATGGAATAAAGACGCCTCTACAACTTGGAGATGGCGACAGGTTATATGCCATGAACTTTGAACTTGAAGATCAATTTGCAGATAATTTAAGAAATCTATTACTGACTAATTGGGGAGAACGTCTCGGCTTGTATAAATTTGGTGCAAATCTGAGACCACTTACAACAGAATTTGTCAGTCTAGATAACTTTGATTCTCAGGCAATTGGAAGAATTCGTTCTGCAGTAGAACAATGGATGCCATTTATAGATCTTGAAACATTTACATCAGCAGTAGATCGAACAAATAACAAAAATACAGGTATTCTCACGATCAATATAACATACAATATACCTGCACTTGACGTCACGGGCAAAGGTCTTCAAATTGTTTTGTACGTAATCTGATTGTGTATCTATTTATCATCAGGTAATAACAGAAATGGCAATCTCAGACAACAGCGTGGCACTAAAAACTGTTCGGCAACGAAATTATCTTGCCAGAGACTTCGATGGTTTCAGAACAGTTCTTCTAGATTATGCCAGACAGTATTATCCTGAACAGATTCAAGACTTTTCAGAATCATCACTGGGCGGCCTCTTACTTGATATGGCAGCATATGTTGGCGACAACATGTCATATTACATGGATCATCTGTATGGAGAGCTAAATTCAGAGACAGTAGTTGAGACAGCAAATATAGAACGTATCCTTAGATCAGCAGGCGTACCAATACATGGCGCCGCAGCAGCAGTAGTAGACGCAGACTTTTACATCGAAGTCCCAGTTCTTTCAGATGGAACACTGACACCGGATAGTACACTTCTTCCTACAGTAAATGAAGGATCGATCATTCAGTCATCGACAGGTATCAGCTTTAATCTTCTTGAAAATATAGATTTTTGGAAGTCTGATCCAATATCAGGTCAAATAAGCATTGCTGACGATGTTGAAGTTACAAATGGAAGAAGACTTTCTGGTAACATCGTATCAAAGATTCTCAAAAAGAAGGGAACTTGCGGCAGTGGCAATCAAACAACTGAGACTTTCTCAGTTGGTGATTTTGTACAATTCAGAAGACTAACACTTTCACAAAGCGATGTTACACAAATCATTAGTGTGTCTGATTCTCTTGGTAACGTCTATTATGAAGTTGGAAATTTGACACATGACGTAGTATACAAGAACGTTCTTAACACTGTAGAAAAGGATGTTCTCGTCAAAGACATATTAAAAGTGATTCCTGCACCGTATAGATTCGTAAAGGAAACTTCACTTAGCAATAGAACATCGACGTTGTTATTTGGAGGCGGAAATGCCGATGTCATCGAAGATGATATAATACCAGATCCGTCGGAATTTTCTATTCCTTTGCCATACTCTCAGACATTTTCCAAAATTCCAATCAATCCACAGAAAATGCTTCAAGGAACAACGCTGGGTGTCGCCGGCGCAAATACTACATTGACAGTCACTTATCGATATGGCGGCGGTCTAAATCATAACGCAAAACCAGGAACAATCCGTAGCGTCTCGACGCTTTCTATGACATTTCCGCAAAATCCTTCTGCAGGTCAGCAATCACAGATTAGAAATACACTTGCAGTAACTAATCCATTTGATGCTAGCGGCGGCGAAGATCCACTAACAACAGATGAGTTGATGGCTTTAGTTCCAACGATAAAGAATTCACAAGAACGCATCGTAACAAAAGAAGATCTTCTTGCAAGGGTATACACGATGCCAAGTAACTTTGGTAGAGTGTTTCGTGTAGCAACCACAAAAAATCCAAATAATCCGCTTGCATCTAGACTTTTTATAGTCTCGCGCAATATAGACGGACAACTGATTACATCTTCAGACAAGTTAAAGCTTAATCTTAAGCGTTATCTTAACAGCTATCGAATGATTTCAGACGCTATTGACATACAAGACGCAGGAATCATCAATTTAGAACTATTTTTTCAAGTAGTTGTAGATCCTTCTATGAACAAGAGTGTGCTCATTCAAAGTGTTATTCGTGATCTAAAAGCACAGTTTGAAATTACAAAACTTCATATCGGTCAACCAATAATTATGTCTGACATAATATCAACGATATTCGCACATCAAGGTATAATTTCTGTCGATACCGTCAAATTCAA
>Ga0315288_10001473_pt1 | contig 30464 bp, 26 predicted proteins | sample YL17G11_20_MG_FD_203454 | JGI IMG/M metagenome (GOLD analysis project Ga0315288, IMG submission 203454) | Sediment microbial communities from Yellowstone Lake, YNP, Wyoming, USA - YL17G11_20 | ecosystem: Environmental > Aquatic > Freshwater > Lake > Sediment | place: USA: Wyoming | collected... | reverse complement strand
TATTGTTGCTGTAATTTTTATAATTATTATTGCGCCATGGCTAGTTAGAAATAAAATTGTTCTTGATTCCTGGCAAATTAGCTCAGTGCAAGGCTTTAATCTTTATGTCACAAATTTTAATGCCCTTCAAGTTTATTTAGGAAATTTTAAAAATTTGAACGATGGCTATGCCCGCGCTAACAAAATTACCGAAGGTTTTTCCGTAGCATCTACTAAAGGATCTGAAATATTAACGAAAGAAGCCGTGAAGGGTATCAGTAACAATTTGTTTGCTTATATAAAAATCTCTATTCTTTCTCTGCCCAATTTTTTCATTAATAATTCTTATGGCAGTATTGCATATTATTGGGGCGTTAAAGATTTTAAAATTCAAAGTCAGTTTCGAAATTTAATTAAGGCGGGGGATTGGCGAAATCTTTTGGAAATCTTGCGTAGCTTGAGCTGGAGCGCTACAATTCTTTTATTTTCCGCGGCAATCTGGCCAGTTATAACCGTGTTTAGTTTGTTGGGCTTTTTTGTTGCTTGGAAAAAATTTCCAGAATCAAGAATTATGATTTTTAGCTTTCTTTTAATTATTTTTTATTTTGCCGCAATAGCTACATTTTCGCTAGACCAGCCGAGATATCGCTTACCCGTTCAGCCGCTTATATTATTATTTACCGCCACAGGCCTTATTTATCTGGCAAGAAAAATTTTTAATAAAGGAAACTTAAATTGATCAATTTTAAAACAAAGCATAGGCTGATTCTCCTTTTTATTTTAGCTGTAATTTTTGAGTTAATTTGGCTTTTTATTTTTTATCAAAAACACGGCCTTATGCCGTATTTGAGAGCATCTGATGCCATGGAGTATGAACAAATTGCTGTAAACATTATTCATCATGGAACCTTTTCATTGTCCAGTTATGCTCCTTTCGAACCAAGTAATTGGCGAACTCCGATTTATCCTTTATGGCTCGCTTTTATATATTTATTATCCAAATCTTTTATTCCGGCCATTTTTATTGGCATTTTTGTATTTTCATTTACATCACCTTTAACTTATTTAATAGGAAGGGAAATTTTTAATGAAAAAATCGCTTGGTTTAGCAGTATTTTAGTTATTTTTGAGCCATATAGTACATTTAGAGCAGGATTTTTATTGACCGAGCAGATTTTCGTACCTTTGTTTTTGGCAACGACATATTTTTTCGTAAGGTATCTTAAATGCGAATCTAATAAGTATTTATATTTTTTAGCCGGCTTATGCGCAATTGATACCCTGACTAAACCTGTTGTAATTTACCTTTTTCCGATATTAATTATTTTTATAATTTTTTTCAAAAAACGATTTAAATTTTTATTACTAAAGCCAGTAATTCTTGCTACAATTATTTTTATAATTATTTTAGCTCCATGGATCATCCGCAATAAATTAGCTTTAAATACTTGGCAAGTTTCTTCCTCTCAGGGAACGGCTCTTTATATATACAAATTTGGTGCTTTGCAATATTATTTGGGTAAATCAAAAGAAATTATGTCTTCCTATGAAGATGTAAGCAAATTAATTGGCGGCTCAGATAACCGAACCCAAATAGCTTCCGATATTTTGACTCAAGCCGCCACCGAGGGTATCAAAAAAAATCCGATTGATTTTATAAAAATCTCCGCGTTTTCATTACCCGATTTTTTTATCCGTAATTCTTATGGTAATATTGCTTATGATCTCGGCTTAAAAGATTATAAATTGCAAAACAAATTTTTATTATTGTTCGAATCCAGGGATTTTAAAGGAATTTTTACAGCTTTTAAAAATTTAACATTTGGCGATTATGCGCTTTTGTTTTCAGCCGCAATTTGGCCTTTAATATTATTATTAGGTTTGATGGGTGTTTTTGTTTTATTAAAGGAATTTTCATTATCTAAAAGCGCTATTTTTAGTTTTATTATAATTTTTTTATATTTCGACATCATCACATCGCTAATTAACGATTTGCCCCGGTATCGTTTACCCGTTCAGCCGCTTTTATTTATGTTCACCGTTGCGGCTTTATTTTTTTTGATTAATAAAACTAAAAAGATTTTCCTAAATTAATGCCTAAAAAATATTTTATTATCGGTATAACAATTTTATTTCTGATAAGAGTTGTTTTAGTTTTTTTATTGATGAATAATATTCCTTGGACCGATATGCAGCTTGGGGGATTCAGTCCTCATTTTGGGGGCTCTTATTGGCCCGATGAAGTCCATTATTTTCAATTAGCGGAGGCATTTTCAAAATTATCCGCAGTTCCGAATGTTGCCAATCTTGGCTATCCATTATTTCTGGCGCCGATTATATATTTTACCGGGGCGACCGATACTATTGGCATCACAAAAGCCATCTTTATAATACAGGCATTCTTATTCTTTAGTTTAGCAATTATTCTGGTTGCGCTTATGGCGTTAGAAATTTTTAAGAAAAAAAGTTTAGCGCTTACAGCTTCAATTCTTTTTACTTTTTATCCGTATTTATTTTTGACAATTTTAAAATTAGCTCATTTTCCGCGGTGGATTCCGGCTTTCCATTATCAAATGTGGATTGTTATTGGGGCAGATTATTTATCGGCAATTTTGATTTATTCCGGATTCTATTTGTTTATAAGAAAATTTAATAAGAATAACTTAAATTTAGTTTACGCGATTATCATAGGAATTTTTTTAAGTGCTGCGGCGTTAGTTAGAGTGGCAAATATTCTATATTTACCCCTTATTTTTTTGATTTTAATTTGGCTAAAAAAATACCGCGAATCTTTCGGTTTTGGTTTAGCGGCGTTTTTAGTTTATTTACCGCAGTGGATATATAATTTTTATTTTTTTGGCTCTTCTTTAACTTATGGTTACCGCATTCAGGCATTAAGTGGTTTTGCGCCGCAAACAAGTATTTTCGGTGATTGGTTTTCTTTTAATAATGTACTGATATTTTTTGAGCGAGTTTGGTTGAATTTACCGGTGCTTATATGGGTTTTGCCGATTTTGATTCTGATTTTGATTTTGGGGTTCTGGCGATTTTTTAAACAAGAAAAGCATCTAGCTGTTATTTTAGGATTCTGGGCTTTATTAAATATCGGTTTTTATATATTTTTTGTTGACGCCCAAAGCCAATTGCGTTATTTCATTCCTTCAATTCCGCCGTTAATTTTATTATTTATATCAGGACTATGGGCGTCATATGAAAAACTTCGCAAATTTATATAAGAAAATATTTTCTAAAGAAAACGTATATTTAAAGGAGAAAATTTTTAAGAATTCTCCCTTGGATTTTGAATTAACCCAAAAAATATGGGAAAAATACTTTAGATTTTTACCGATGAAATTGGCTTTGCCGCTTAAGAAATATGGTCTTGGCCAAAAAAAAGTTTTGGATGTTGGTTCGGCCTGGGGAGAATTTTTAATTCATTTCGGATCCAGTTCTAAGGGCATTGAAGTTCTGCCGGAATCCGTTAAATTTTCCAGAGCGATCGGCCTTAGTGTCAGCGAGTATAACTTTGAAGATAAGTGGCAGGAAGAAGCTGGATCTTTTGATGCCGTTTGGTGTTCGAATGTTTTAGAGCATGTTGTAGCTCCGCATAGGCTGCTCAAGCGTTTTCACGATACCTTAAAATCGGGTGGTCTGGTTTTTATCCGCGTACCCACCATTCCTTCTAACTGGTTATACCTTAAATTAAATCGAATTCTTTTAGGTTTTTTGGGTTATGAAGCGGTTCAGCATATTAATGCTTTTACTCGCCGTACGCTGGAATTTACAATTGAGCGCGCCGGATTTACAATTATTGAATCTAATATTTTTATTCCGCCGCTTAATTGGCTTAATTCATTATTAAATCCATTTTTGAAAGATGCCATTTCTTTTATTACGGCGGTTGCCCACAAATCAGAGTTTTCTTATCCCGATAAAAGACCCCCGGCTCATAATCCCAAATGGATTTAAAAATAAAATTAAGGAGACCTAACCATGTATAATGGCAAACAAGTTTCTGTGGTATTTGCTACTTATCGTGAGAAAAATTCAATAAAGCAAGTTATAGAAGGTTTTTTTGCCAGCGGCTTTGTTGATGAGATCATTGTGGTAAATAATAATGCCGAAGCTGGCACCGTGGAAGAGGTTCAGAAAACCAAAGCAAAAATGGTTTATGAATCAAGGCAGGGATATGGTTATGCATTTCAGAAAGGCATTGAAGAAGCAAGAGGAGATTATATTATCTTGTGCGAGCCCGATGATACCTATATGGGTAGCGATTTGGAGCGGTTTTTAGTTTACGCTAAGAGCGGCTTTGATGCCGTTTTGGGCACTCGAACAGGTCAAAGCACGTCGATCTCAGGCGCAGATATGGATTTTTTAAGAAAATGGGCTAACGTTTTTGAAGCCAAAACCATAGAATTATTGTTCAATACCAATGCATTATCAGATATTGGATGTACTTATAAACTTTTCAAAAAAGAATCTCTACATAAACTATCACAATTGTGGCAGACAAGAAATTCTCTTTTTGCAACCGAATTAACGCTTTTAACCGCAAGCGAAAAGATTCACTTCATAGAAATTCCGATTACATTTAAAAAACGCGTTGGCACCTCTGCTTTTGTCAGTACATTTGCTAAGCTGGCAAAGTGGGGGTTATTGGTTTATGTTTTAATATTTTTATTTTGGGGCAGGTGGATCTTACAGAAAATCGGCTTGCGTAAACGGAGAATTTGAGATAATATTCATAAAATACTATGACTAAGCTGCTTTACGATAAATATTTTAAAACTCGTTTTCCGAACTATTCTTATCGTGACAAAATGTGGCAGCCAGTTGTTAATTATCTCCAAAGGTATGTGCCAAGAGAGAGCGTTGTATTGGATTTAGGCGCGGGCTATTGTAATTTTGTAAATCACATAATTGCAAAGGAAAAACATGCTGCCGATGCCTCCGATATTATTAAAAAATATGCGGATAAAGATGTGATTTGCCATGTTAAAGATTGTACGGATTTAAATGATATTCCCAATGGTAAATTTGATGTCGTGTTTGAAAGCAATCTCTTGGAGCACTTAGAGCTTAATCAAGTTGAGAAAACTCTTCAGGAAGTTCATAGAGTTTTGAAATCGGGAGGCAGATTTATCGCCATGCAGCCAAATTTCACATATTTCTACCGCAATTATTTTGATGATTATACGCACCGGCAAGTTTTTACACACATTGGTTTTGTGGACTTATTATGTAATTACGGTTTTGAAGTAGAACACGTGCAGCCGAAGTTTTTGCCGGCTACGTTCAAAGAAAAATTACCCAGAATTCCTTTTTTGGTAAAAATATATTTGCGATCTCCATGGCGGCCCAAAGCAGGACAAATGTTGGTATTAGCTAAAAAACCTGAAAATGTTCAAAACTAATAAAGTTTGCCGCATTTGCAAAAGCAAAAAATTAAAGTGTTTTTTTGACTTGGGGAAAATGCCGCTTGCTAATTCTTTTTTGCGCAAAGAAGAATTAGGAAAGAGAGAACTAAAATACCCTTTGCGGGTTTTTTTCTGTGAAAATTGCGGACTAAGCCAGCTTGTAGATATTGTTAAACCGGAAATTTTGTTTAAAAATTATGTTTATTTCTCCTCCGCGATGCCTGTTTTGCCGGAACACTTTAAGAATTACGCCGAAGAAGTCGTCAACAATTTTGTAAAATCAAAAAAAGATTTGGTTGTTGAGATCGGTAGCAATGATGGTCTTTTGCTCGGCGCCATAAAAAATTTAGGACCGAGAATTCTCGGCGTTGATCCGGCAAAAAACATCGCCAAAATTGCCAATGAAAGGGGCGTGGAAACAATCGCGGAATTTTTTAATGAAAAACTGGCGGGTGAAATTGTCAAAAAGTATGGTAAAGCCAAGGTAATGATTGGCAACAATGTTGTTGCCCACATCAATGACCACCACGATTTAATTCGCGGCATTTCAAACTTACTTGAGGATGACGGTGTTTTTGTTTTTGAAGCGCCATATTTTGTTGATATGATTGAAAATTTTACCTTTGATACCATTTATCATGAACATCTTTCTTTTCTTTCGGTTAAGCCATTAATGAAGCTTTTAAGCCTGTTCGGAATGGAAATCTTTGATGTAAAAAAGTTTCCGGTCCAGGGAAATTCAATTAGGATTTATTCCGGAAAAATAGGAAAACATCCGGTTTTACCGTCAGTGGCAGGATTTTTACGCAAAGAAAGTAAAATGGGTATTCATGATTTTTCAGTTTGTGAAAAGCTGGTAAAAGACGTAGCCGAAATGAAAAACAAAACCGTTGATATTTTAAAAGACCTGAAGAAAAGCGGTAAAAAAATTGCAGGTTATGGTGCTCCCGCCAAGGGCAACACTTTACTAAACTATTATGGCATCGGCGCGGATATTCTGGATTACGCCACGGAAGAATTGCTTTCCAAAATCGGTTTGTATACGCCCGGTACGCATATTCCGGTTGCGAATATCGAAGATGCTAGAAAAAATCCCCCCGATTATTACTTGCTTCTTGCTTGGAATTACAAGGATGTTATTCTTGAAAAAGAAAAAGATTTTAGGAAAAGGGGTGGAAAATTTATCGTACCGATCGGCAAAGAAATAGAAATAATTTAATTATGGACCAAAAATATAAAAACATTTTAATTTGCGGTGGCAGTGGATTTATCGGCTCAAATTTTATTCGTTATTTTTATGATAAATATCCGGTTTATAAAATTTTTAATCTGGATTTATTAACTTATGCCGGTAATCTCAAAAACCTTTTAGATATAGAGGAGCAAGAAGTCAAAAAAGAGCTGGCCCAAAGAAGATACCAATTTATTCACGGAGATATTTGCGATGGCATGTTACTTGCAAATATCTTTGAAAAATACAGTTTTGATGTTGTCATTAATTTTGCCGCAGAAAGCCATGTTGATCGTTCTTTTGCAAGTGTTTTTGATTTTGTAAGGACGAACATTGAAGGTGTCAGGTCTCTTATAGAAGCTACGAGAAAATACAAAGTTTCCAGATTCGTTCAAATCTCCACGGACGAAATTTATGGTTCTGTGTCTGAAGGCTTTTCAGTCGAAGATGCGCCTTTCAGACCGTCTAATCCGTATGCCGCATCTAAAGCTGCTGCCGATTTGCTCGTTCAGTCCTATATCAAAACACACCGGGTTCCGGCGCTCATTATCCGGGGTTCCAATAATTATGGCCCGTTCCAATATCCTGAAAAATTAATTCCCCTAGCAATATCCAATATTATTGAAGGCAAAAAAGTGCCTGTTCATGGTTCAGGCGAACATCGCAGAAGCTGGCTTCATGTTAATGATTTTTGTTCCGCCATTGATCTTGTGGTTCATAAAGCGTCCGACTATAGTATCTATAATGCTTCCGGAGAAGAAAAAACTAATCTGGAAATTCTCAAAATTATAACGCAGCACCTTAAAAGCTCGGAAGATTATAAGGAGCATATTAAAGATAGGCCCGGAGCAGATCTGCGCTACGCCCCCGATTCTTCCAAGTTGAAATTAGAATTAGGGTGGCTTCCGAAACATTGCATTGAAGGAAGTCTAAAAGATGTAGTTGACTGGTATCAAAATAACCAGGATTGGTGGCGCCAAATTAAATCCAAAAAAGACTTTTTAGACCATTACGAGCGCCAGATTAAAGCGGAATATTACTAATTCTTATGATGAAAAAAGTTTTAATTATAGGGGCGAATGGCCAATTAGCCTTTGATTTGATCAAAGTTTTTAAGGATGATAGCGAAATTATAGGATCTACGCACGAAGATTTTGATGTAGCCGATAAAATGGCCGTTTTTAATTTTATAGAAAATAAAAAACCAGAAATTATTATTAATGCCGCTGCCAATACTAAAACAGAAGAATGTGAATTAAATCCGGAAAAAAGTTTTCAAACTAATGCCATTGGAGCGTATAATGTTTCCAAAGCTGCGGCATCGATTGGCGCAAAAATCATTTTTGTTAGCACAGATTATGTTTTTGACGGCTCAAAAGAATTTTTTACAGAATTAGACAATCCCAATCCTCTCAACGTTTATGGCGCGTCAAAATTGGCGGGGGAGAATCTAGTAAAAATAGCCAATGAAAACCATTTCATCATCAGAACAAGTTGGCTATTCGGAATTCATAAATCCGGCAAGGGCAACAATTTTGCCACTTTAATGCTTGAAAAAGCAAAAGTTGGTGAAAATATAAAAGTTACAGACAACCAGTTTGGTTCGCCGACATATACTTATGATTTGGCGTTAAAAATCAAAGAACTGATTGATAAAAATGTTTCATCGGGAATATATCATATAACAAATTCCGGTTCGTGTTCTTGGTATGAATTTGCTGAAAAAATATTTGAATTATCAAATCTAAAGCCGAATCTTGAGCGGATAAAATCAGAAAATAGCCTCTCAAAAATAAAAAGACCAAAATATTCGATTTTGGTAAGTGAAAATCTCAAAAAACAGGGAATTGAAAGCTTGAGGCCATGGCGGGGCGCTTTAGGAGATTTTCTTTTGGAGTATAATAAATAATATGCCGCAATTTTACGAATACAGAACTCACTCTGATCACCGTCGAAGCGGTTCATACGATATTGTCCCCGGTGTGGATGGCGATTTTAATTTTACCAAACATCCGTCCGGGATAATCCCGGAAGAGCTTCATATGCATAAAAAACAGATCGACTATTTCGCAGTGGTTTCTGGTAAAGTTATGTTCCGACTCGTTTCCGGGGACGGGAAAGAAGAAAAATTTATAATGACTGACAAAGACAATAAAACTTTAATTATTCCACCGAATATCTGGCACGACTATATGGCGCTTGAGCCGTCAATTATGGTTTTTTATTTGAGTCACAAATACGATTCTTCCGACGAGTTTAGAAAAAAAACTAATCCGTCAGAATGGGAGTTGCCCGGGCAATGATTGAAAAGTTAAGTAAATACAAAATAGAAATATTCGGTCTTATAGCTATTCTTTTATTGGCCAGTTTTTTTTATTTTTACCACATAGCTCAAAAAGGAATCTTTACCTATGACGAGGGCAATAATTTCTTAATGGCAAATACATACGCTTCTGCGGCAAAGACTGTTATGAATTATATTTTACACGGCGGCAATCTTCAGGATCTCGCTTTACAATACTTGCCCGGCGCCATTTTTTTTACCACTACCGCGAAGCCACTTTTCATCATTTTGGGCGCATTAGGCATAATAACATTTGGCTATCATGATTTTTCGATTTTTATAATTAATGGCATTATAGGCCTCGGCGCTATTATTGCTTTGTATTATTTGGCTCGATTAATAACTAAGAATAGTTTTCAAGCGCTTATGGCCGCGTTTTTTTTGGCAATTTCGGGATATCAAGTTTTTTATGCCAGAGCGGCTTTTTCCTCGGTAGTAACAGGATTATTACTTGTTCTTGGCTCCTTTTTTTATGTAAAAACTTTATCTCAAGATAATAATTTTTCAGTTCAAATCGAGCGACGCAATTTATTATTGGCCGGGGGGTTTTGGGGGCTAATGTTTCTTAGCCATTATAATGCAATTTTAATTCTGTTTTTTGTTTTATTTTTTGAGATTGTTTTTACGCTATTTTTTAATAAACAGCGGCATTGTGTCCTAATACGGCGCCTAGCTTATATATTGATTCCGTTTGTTGGTATTTTATTAGGTGCCCAAATTTTATTCATTGCGAGAAACTATTTATTAGCAAAAACAAATTATCCGCGGCAAATCCCTTCTTATTTTGAGGAAATATCGGAGCAGTATAAAATAGTATTGCCGACTCAAATCAGCGGCAAATGGTGGCAGGGAACAAAACCGGATAGTTTTTTTTATTTGAAATTATTGAATGATCTGAATGGTTCACCCTACATTTTTTTGTTCTTAATCAGCCCCTTGGTATTCTTTTACAAAAAATGGTATCGTAATCCTCCTTTAATTTTTATATTTTTTATTACCGCGGGCATTTTTTTATCCTCTAGCTTATTTGTTGCTAAAGTTACGCGACAATTGATTGCTTTAAATGGCTTTATTAGTTTGGTGGCGGCATTATCTTTTTGGGAGATTTTACAGCTTGTTAAAAAACGAGGCTATAAAATTTTAGGCTATTTATTACTCTTATTGCTTTTAATTTTCCAATTTCAAAAAGACTGGCAAATTATTAATTTGAGAAGTACATATCATGAAGCCGCCGACTTTTTAAATTCACTAAATGTTACCACGGAGAATATTTACTCTCAGGCTTGGCCAATATTAAGTTTTTATTTAAATAAAAAAGTCCAGATTATTACGCAAAATCCCAAAACTATTTATTTTGTTTCTGATTGGCAAGCGGCGGACTGTCCTTATCGCAGAGGGAAACTAATAGCATCGTTTGATAATCCAATAGGAATTTTTCCTGCCGTTTTAGGTGAGGCAGGATTTGACATACAAGAGCCGGAGCCGGGTAAAATAAATATATATAAATTTCAGCAGTATTAATCATCGCCAATATTTATATGGAAAAGGGTTATAAAGTTGCTTTTAATAAAAAATTTTGGTTTCTTTATTTTTTAATGCTGGTACTAGAACTGATAATCGCAGGGTCTATTCTTTCACGATTCGGCTTTATTCCCTCTCAGGGCGGTGATTCCCTGGGCTATATGTCTTTGGCAAAAAATCTTATTGAACATGGCGTTTTCTCTTTTGCTGATAATACTCCCTTTATACCGACTAATTTTCGAACCCCGGGCTATCCTTTGTTTTTAGCTATAATTTATTTTATTTTTCATTCATTTCTTCCAGCGATGTTTTTAGGCGCCATAGTTGCTGCTTTTGCCGCTCCTTTAGTTTATTTAATTGGCAGGGAAATTTTTTCTGAGACAATAGCTTTTTGGTCTGGTTTTTTAATTGCTATTGAGCCGACGGGCTTATTTTTAGGCGTTTCAATTTTGACTGAAGGAATTTTTACTCCCGTATTACTACTTTCGGTTTATTTTTTTATTAAATACTTAAAGACTGCCCAGACTCGGCAACTTCATTGGTTTAGCGTTCTTTTGGGTCTTGCAATTTTGATTCGGCCAATATTGTTTTATTTTTGGCCGATTGTCATCCCTTTTATTTTTTACAGGGAAAAGGATTTTAGCTGGCGCTTATCTTTAAGAAAGATTTTTATTTCGGGAACCATTTTAGTTTTGATTTTAAGTCCATGGCTAATCCGCAATAAAATAGTAATGAATAGCTGGCAGGTGGCGGGTCTTCAGGGTTATGTTTTTTTTATTGACCACTACGGTGCCGTCCTAAGATATCTCGGTCAGGCAAATACCTTGGGCGATATTCAAAATAGGGCTCTGGCGCTTGTCGGCCCTGATAAAATCTTTACTCCTGAGGGTTCTGATATTTTATTTAGGACGGCCTTGAGAGAGATAAAAAGCCACAAACTTGCTTATCTTAATATTTATTCAAAATCACTCATCCCATTTTTCTTAAGCAATGGCTATAGATCATTTTTTATTGATACTTTGGGCGTTCCGGCCAAAACTCCTTTTGTGCCGTTTGAGTTATTTTTAAGATTTAATTTTAAATCAATATTAGAGACGCTTAACGGCGTGGATTTTCTCGGAATTTTAATTTATTGCGGCGGTAAAATACTTTGGGTTATTATTTCTATAGTATTTTTAGCGTCGCTTATTCTTTTGATATTTAAAAAAGAATATAAGAGCCTTAGGACCGAAATTACATTTCTGGCAGTTGTAATTTTTTATTTTGCTTTGATTGTCGGCCCGACGGCAATCGGCGGTAGCAGAACCCGGGCGCCAATTGACGGTTTAATTTTTATATTTTTCGTTTTTGGCATTTTTCAAATCTTTTATTTTGGAAGAAAGAAATGGCACAAAATAACTATTCCGTTTTCTAAATTATTTTAGACCTAAAAATGGTGAAACTTTATTTATTTTCCATTGACAAAATTGGTCATATCTTATTTTCTTTGGCATTTTTATAGATTCAACCCAAAGGATGATTGCTAAAATTATAGAATTGTGGTATTTTAAAAAAGCGTTTAATACGCTTTTTATTTTTATGAATCCCGATATAAAAACCGAGATTAAAAATTATTTTGATAAATTAGCCGAATCGCGCGAGTATTGGATAAGAAAAAACCAATATTATTATCACAGTTTAATCAATCTATTTTCGTTTTTAGTTCCACCGGGAAAACAGGTTTTAGAAATTGGCTGCGGTACAGGTGATTTGTTAGCAAGTCTGAAAACTAAAAAATCCGTTGGTGTTGATATTAGTCCAAAAATGATAGTAATTGCCAGAAAAAAATATCCCGGCCTAAAATTTTACGAAATGGATGCAGAGGAATTAAATTTATCAGAAAAATTCGATTATATAATTACTTCAGACCTAATCAGTATTCTTTACGATTTAGAGCACACTTTTAAGAAATGGCACAAAGTTTGCAATCCTAATACCAAGTTAATTATCACTTATTATAATTTCTTGTGGCATCCTATAATATCTCTCGCGGAAAAATTGCGGCTTAAAATGCCTCAAAAAATTCACAACTGGCTTTCGCCAAATGATGTAAAAAATATTTTATATCTGGCTGATTTTGAAATTATTAAAACTGGTAGATTCCTGATTTTTCCCAAATATATTCCTCTCATTTCGAATTTTTTGAATAAATATGCCGCCCGGCTACCAATTTTGAATCGATTGTGTCTGGTTAATTATGTTGTTGCTTGGCCAATTTCAAGACAAACTAAGGATTATTCCGTTTCTATTATTGTGCCAGCGCGCAACGAAAAAGACAATATTGAACCGCTACTTAGAAGATTTCCGGCGCTTGGCAAACAAACGGAAATTATTTTTGTTGGCGGCAGGTCTTCTGACGGCACCAATGAGGAAATACAAAGATTATTATCGTTTAACAACGATAAAAATATTAAATTTTTGGTACAAAAAGGCATGGGGAAGGGAGATGCTGTGCGATTGGGATTTAATAACGCAACCGGTGACATATTGATGATTTTAGACGCCGATTTATCAGTGGCGCCGGAAGATTTAACAAAGTTTTATGAAGCCATCGCTTCCGGCAAAGGCGAATTCATTAATGGCTCACGATTGGTTTATCCGCTCCAAGAAGAATCCATGCGATTTTTTAATATCATTGGAAACAAATTTTTTAGTCTGATGTTTTCATGGCTTTTGGATCAAAGGGTAAAAGATACGCTTTGTGGCACTAAGGTTTTGTTTAAGAAAGATTATGAAAATATAAAAAATGGGCGCACTTATTTCGGCGGTTTTGATCCTTTTGGTGATTTTGATTTGCTTTTTGGCGCCGCCAAATTAAATTTAAAAATTTCCGAATTACCCGTCCGTTATTATGCCAGGACCTATGGCAATACTAATATTTCGCGTTGGCGACACGGCTGGCTGTTGTTTAAAATGACGGCGTTCGCGATGAATAAAATAAAATTTTTTTGAATATGAATGAGAAATTAAGGAAAGGCAAAGAAATTGAACATTGGCGCAAATTTAAAGATGTGGCTGAAAATTTTTGGGGTTGGGGAACGCCGGCGGGCCAAAAACGCGCCGAACGACGCGCGCAGTACTTAATTAAATTAGCTGATATTAAATCTGGCAGGAGAATTTTAGAGGTCGGCTGCGGTACCGGAATTTATACCGAAAAATTAGTTAAAACCGGCGCTGAAATTATAGCGATTGATTTATCACCGGATCTTCTCGCAAAGGCGCGCAGTAAGATTGTAAATGTTGGCTTTTTGGAAACTGATTTAGAGAATTTGCCGTTTTCAGATCAGAACTTCGATGCGGTTGTCGGCGTTTCTATTTTACACCATGTCAATGTGGAAAAGGCGCTTAAGGAAATAAAACGCGTTTTAAAATCTGGCGGCTCGATTGTTTTTTCTGAGCCTAATATGTTGAATCCCCAGATCTTTGCAGAAAGAAAAATCAATTGGTTGCGGAAAGCGATGGGTGATTCTCCCAACGAAACAGCTTTTTTTCGCTGGCGGCTTGCGCGAGCGCTTAGAAATGTCGGATTTTCCGAGATACGAGTTAAACCATTTGATTTTCTGCATCCGCTTACTCCAAAACCGTTTATAAAAATTGTGGAGCGGCTTGGATTTGCGATTGAAAATATTCCCTTGCTGAAAGAATTTGCCGGATCGCTTTTAATAACAGCTACCCGCCCATGAATATTTTAATTATCACCCAAAAATACGATATTAACGATTCCAATCTTGGTGCTTTTATTGATTGGTGGAACAAGTTGGCTAAAAAATTTGAAAAAATTTATATTTTGGCTCTTGAAAAAAGATCCGAACCGGTAATGACTAACATTAAAGTTGTGAGCATGGGAAAAGAAAAAAAAGCGGGATTTTTCGGAAAGATTTATGGGTTTTATACTGGTCTTTTAAAAACTATAGGCGAAACAGACGCGATTTTGGTTCATATGGTTCCCAAATATGTGATTTTGGCCGTACCCATTGCCTTTATTTATAAAAAACCACTTTATTTTTGGTACACAGGTGTCTCTGCTCATTGGCAATTGAAATTGGCAGTTATTTTTTGCAAAAAAATATTTACCGCTCATGAAGCGGGAATGCGGATTGATACCAAAAAAAGGATTATTATAGGACATGGGATAGACACAAATTTATTTCAAATCTCAAAACTTCCCCCCACAGGGGATCTCCCGAAGGGAGACAAATCTCAAATCTCAACTGTTACTGTTTTGTCGGTTGGTAGGATTACGCCTTCAAAACAACACGATTTTGTTATTCGCGCCATAACGGATTTAATAAAATCTGACTACAATCTCAAATTAAAAATTATCGGAGGGATAATCCAAGAATATCATCAAGAATATTTTGAATTTTTAAAAAAATTAGTGAAAGATCTAAAAGTAGATGAAAAAATAGAGTTTTCGGGTTCTGTTTCTTATAACAAAATGCCCGAATATTTTCAAAATGCTGAAATTTTGATTAACGCTGTTCCTTTTGGGGGGCTTGATAAAGTGGTGTTGGAAGCTATGGCTTCAGGCATTATTCCTCTGACCTCAAATAGCGCTTTTTTAACGGTTTTCCCAAAATCTATCGCTCAGAATCTTGTTTTTAAGGACGGCGACGTTGAAGATTTAAAAAATAAATTGAAAAATATTATAGATAAAAAACTTTATCAAAATGAAGTTTTGCGTAGCGAGTTAAGAGAAATTGTAGTAAAAAATCATAATCTGGATAATTTAATAATCCGCATTGTAAAGGAGATAAACCAATGACAAATTTTCTTTCTCTTGACTATAACGACAAAGGCAGATGGACAAGCTATTGGTATCAAATAAGAGAGGTTTTAGAATTAGCTTCAGCAAGCGTTTTGGTTGTGGGCAAAGGTGACGGATTAGTGCCGGCGTATTTAAAAATTCGGGGATTAAATGTCGTAACTTTAGATAATGATGAGTCGCTCTTTCCTGATATTGAGGCCTCGGTTTTGAATATGCCGATTAACGATAATAGTTTTGACGCGGTGCTCTGCGCCGAAGTGCTGGAGCATCTTCCTCATGATAAATTTGTTAGAGCTCTTTCTGAAATAAGGCGGGTTACTAAAAGCAGGGCTATTATTTCATTACCGCATTTTGGACCGACAATAAAATTTTTGTTAAAGTTACCGTTTTTTTCCGAGATGAAATTTTTATGGAAACCGCTATATCCGCTAACGCATGTTTTTAAAGGCGAGCACTATTGGGAAATAGGCAAAAGAGGTTATTCACTAAGACGAATTAAAAATGACATAAAAAAATCGGGGTTTGCCATCGAAAACGATTATGTTGTTTTTGAAAATCCCCTCCATCATTTTTTTGTGCTTAAAAAATGAAAATAATCTATATAACAAATTCTAGAGTACCGACGGATAAAGCTCATGGCTTTCAAGTTATGAAAACGTGCGAAGCGTTTTCTAATCTCGGCGTTGAATTAGAACTTTGGATTCCCAGACGATTTAACCAGGTTAAAGAAAATCCATTTTCTTATTATGGTATTAGGGAAATTTTCAGCATAAAAAGAATTCCGGTTGTAGATCTTATACCGCTGGAAAAGTTTCTTGGGCCGATTGTCGGTTTAATAGAATCGATATCATTTGCAATTTTTATTTTATTTTATTTGTCTAAAAAAAATATGAAAAATGTGATTTATTCCCGCGACCAGTTTATTTGCTGGTTTTTAAGCTTTTTAAACAGGAAGTTCATTTATGAAATTCATAGCTTTCCTAAAAATCTTCATTGGTACAAAAGATTATGGCGTAGAACTTATCGGCTTGTGGCTATAACCCAAGGTCTTAAGGACATTCTCATCAAGCAAGGAATAAAAGCGGAAAAAATTGTAGTGGCGCCCGATGGAGTTGATTTGGAGGCGTTTAACGTTGTTAATCAGTCCAAGAAAGAATTAAAAATTGAATTAGGTCTTCCAATAAGTGATTTTTTAGTGGGCTATATTGGCAAATTTAAAACTTTGGGAATGGAAAAGGGTATAAAAACAATGATTGAAGCCCTGCCACTTTTAGTCAAAGATATTAAAATGGTTTTTGTTGGAGGCGAAGAATTGGAAATTAAGGAATATAAAAATTTGACTAATCGTCTTAATGTTCCCACTCAGTGTATTTTTATTAATTATCAGCCTTACTTAAAAGTTGTAAAATACATCAAGGCCATGGACGCACTTGTTATTCCATTTCCGAATTTGCCCCACTATGCTTTTTATACTTCACCGTTAAAACTTTTTGAATATATGGCTAGTGGCCGACCGATTATTGCCTCTGATTTGCCGGCTCTCAGAGAAGTTTTAAATGATAAAAATTCTTTGTTTTTTAAACCTGATAACGCAGCTGATTTAGCGCACGCCATCAAGATGCTAAAATCCAGCCAAATGCTTGGATATCACTTAAGCCAACAAGCGCTAGCCGACGTAAAGCGGCACACATGGCATAATCGGGCTAAAAATATTATAGATTTTATGCAATGAAAATTTGTTATCTTGTTGGAAATATGAATTCGAAACATGGCGGAGGAAGATACGCCGGCGATTTGGTGTCGGCGATTAAAAAGGCAGGCCACGAAGTTGTCGTAATAGAACAAAAGAGTGGTACGCTGGCGAGCTTATTTTCAGGCGCGATAAAAATCAGAAGGCATATTAAAAAGTGCGACATCGTTCACGCCATTGACGGTTATCCATATGCCATCGTTGTCGCGATAGCGAATATCGGCCTGAATAAAAAACTGATAGTAACGATTCAGGGCACTTATGCGGTTGCTCCGCTTTATAATTTTATTGCCAGCCCGCTGCTTAAATGGGCATATAAAAGAGCGGATAAAATAATCGCCATAAGCCGGTATACGCGAGATGAAGTTTTGAAAAAGACGCATCTTTCAAATATAGAAGTTATTAATCATGGAATTGATTTTGGTAAATTTTACAAAATACCCATTGATTCGCCAGAGGATTTTATTTTAAGCGTCGGCGCTTTAAAATACCGTAAGGGCTATCACGTATCCATTCCGGCTTTTGCGGAAGCAAAAAAAGAACTGCCCGATTTAAAATATAAAATAATCGGTAGCCGGAGCGACAGGGCCTATTTTAATGAGCTTAAAAAACTAGCAGCCAAATCCGGCGCGGAAAATGGCATAGAATTTATATCAGATATAACCGATAGGGAACTCATCGATATTTATCAACGCGCGAAATTATTCATTTTGGCTTCGGTTAACGAGGACCATCATTTTGAAGGTTTTGGCCTTGTCTTTTTAGAAGCAGCAGCAGCCGGGCTTCCGGTTATAGGTACTTTAGGTAATGGTATTGAAGATGCGATTAAAAATGGTTATAACGGATTTTTAGTTCCTCAAAACAACATTGAAACAACCGCCAGAGCTATAATCCGGACATTGAATAATGAGAGTTTAAGAAAAGAAATGTCTGTAAATTCCCACACTTGGGCGAGGGAACGTGATTGGAATAATGTGGTTTTAAAATATTTAAAAGTTTATGAATCCTATTAAAGACTTAAATTTGAACAAACTCCAAAATAATTTTCATATTGTTTTAAGGAGATTTTTTAAAACTCCGGTGACCAATCCGAATCAATATGAGTTGATAATTAATTTATATCATCAATTGCAAACGGTTGGCAGTGGGATTGAAAAATTCCAAACAAAACCGCAGAAAGTTTTTATAAAAACGCATTTTGACATCGAGAAATTCAAAAGTTATGGCTGGCAATATTTGGTCATAAATTTTTTGAAAGAAGAGGTTAATAAAAAACTCTCGGATTTTATCATTGTTTTTTTAATTCACGGCAGTTTTGCCACCAAAGATTTTCTGCCGGATTGGAGCGATTTGGATACCTTAATAATTTTGAATAATAAGGTTTTTGAAAATGTTGAAAATTTAAAGTACGTTTACAAAACAATTCGGAAAATGGCGCTTTTATGTTATAAAATCGATCCGCTGGCGCACCATGAATTTGAATTTATTACGGAATTCAATCTTAGGTATTATCCGCGATACATGTTTCCAACTGTTCTCTATGACTATTCTGTTTTGCTTTCCGGCAAAAGCGAATTCGACATAATTTTTAGGCCGGATAAAAGCGAGGAGATCAAGTACCTTGAGGATTTCTTGGGCTATTTCTGGAAAAAGATTGATGTCGGAGATTTTTCCCGCAATAAATTTTTCTGGAAAAACGACTTGTCCCAAATGATGCTTTGGCCATCGCTTTTGCTCCAGGCAAAAAATATTTTCATTTACAAAAAATATTCTTTTGATAGGGCGAAAGAAGAATTTAAAAATCTCGATTTTTCCCCGGTAGACCGGGCAACCGCCATAAGGAATAATTGGAAAACTCTAAACTTGCTCAAATATTACCCTAGCCGTCTTTTAAGCATTTTGCCCTACTGGTTTAATGAGAAAGTATTTTATCTTTTCCGGAAAATTTCACGAAGCAGTCAACCAAAAGAACCAGCGGAAAAAATAAAAGAACTTACTTTGAAATTTTATTCACTTGCCAAATCCAGCTTGGAATATATTTTAAATAACAAAAATGGAATTTTATAATTTGCCTGATAAAAATATAGTGCGAAGTGACTATAACGAAGCTATTAATCTTTTGGTTCAAGAGGCGAGTCAAAATGATACCATTTCCGCAGTTTATTTAATGGGGGGAGAGGTTGAGCCCGGATTTTCCGACCTGGATTTTGTTGTTGTTTATAAAGACAATGTTAAGCCGGCGCCGCTTCCTTTCCCGCCGTTGCTATCCGAGAAATCGAAATTCATTTTTACGCACCGCTATCTAAGTTTTTTTGAAAGTGATTCTAAATATTTTTATTATATCTATCCTAAAGATACTGCCAACCTCCGTCTAATCTGGGATAAAGACATTGCTTTTGATATTTCTGAAAATATATTAGCAGCCGAAGATTATAAAATGCTTTTGGCATTTATTCTTTTTGATTTATTGATTAATAAACTCTTGCCATTCAAGCGATACGAGGCAGTGGACAAGTTAGATGTCAGAAACGTCATTGCCGAGTTGCATTCTTTAATTTATACATTTATTCTTGTAGAAAAACTAACCGGCAAAAAAATTGGCGATGAATTTTCTCTTGAAATAAAAAATTTAAGAAAAAATTGGTTTGAAAACAGTAATGAGGAAAATTCTGCGAAACTTGGGGGGCTTTTAAAAGATGGGATAAATCTGGTGTCGGATGTTGTTACTTTGTTTGACGGTTTTATGCGTAGCAAAAATCTGGAAGCCGATTCGAGCTTATCTTTTAAAACCAGGCGCCTCACAATTAATTTTACAAATTCGTGGGATGAAAATGTTTTCTCAGAAGCGTCTAATTCGGGGACACTTATTTTGCCGGAATCTTTTAGTTATTTTTTGCTGGCCTACGCCTCGTCGGAAGGTCCTTTTAGTGCGAAGATTAGCAGTTGTTTAAACAAGGCAAAAAGGATTATTTTTAATTCAGAAGGTACAGGAGTCCATGTTTCCATAATGAACGGTCTTTTCAAAAATTACCAAAATTATGGATTTAAAATGCCGTTTTCGTATGGAATTTCTAAAAATTATTTCAATTTATTTGAAATTATAAAATGTATATTTATCAAGTAATAAGAGATTTATTGGATAAAAATATTAATAAATATTCCTATTATATTTATGGAAGGATTCTTGATGTTGGCAGTGGTTCCGCCAAGAGGTATGTTAAATATTTTAAAAAAGTGGAGCAATATCTAACATTGGATATTAATCCCGATAACAAGCCAGATATTATTGGCGACGCCGAAGAAATTCCTGCCAAAGAAAATTCATTTGATAGCATTATTTGCACCCAAGTTTTGGGTGACATTTTGTTTCCAGATAAGGCCATAAAAGAATTTTATAGAGTGTTAAAGCCGGGTGGCGCAGTTTTATTAACGGAGGGATTTATAGATGAGCTTCACGGCGAGCCGATAGATTATTGGAGATTTACGCCTTATGGCTTAAAAGCTTTGTTTGAAAAAAATAATTTTGAAGTTTTAAAAGTTGAAATGCTCGGCGGGATTTTCTCCGTTGCCAGTCAGATGTTTTCCCGTTATCTAATAAATACCTTTTTATTGTATGAACATAAAATTTGGGGAAAATTTTTCAGCAGCTTATTTTTTGTAACGGGCAAAACGGCCATTTGGCTTGATAGTAAAATTAATAATCAAGCCAATAAAAAAATTGGGCTGGATATATTAATTATTGCCAAAAAAAGTGACTAATAATAAAAAAATTTATTTTACAACCAGTTGGGATGATGGTTCGGTACATGATTTGAGATTGGTAGAACTTCTAAACAAATATAGAATTAAAGGGACTTTTTATGTTCCACAAAATTTTAATAGACAAGACGATAAGTTCTCAGAATATGGCAGAAGATTAAATGAAGAAGAAATAAAATTGATTTCAGAAAGCCAAGAAATAGGTGCGCATTCTTTAAACCATGTTGATTTTAAAAATCTTCCGGAAGAAAAACTTCGGGAAGAAATTTCGGGCACCAAGTTATTTATTGAAAAAATCACCGGCAAAGAAGTCAAAATGTTTTGTCCTCCCAACGGCGTTGTGAATAAATTCATAATTGATACGACAGAAGGAGTTGGCTATAAAGGATTGCGGACTACCAGCAAGTTAGAATTCAGATTGCCCGAAGACGCTTTTAATATGAACGTTAGCGTTCAATGTGCTCCATTTCCCTTTAGAAAAAAGGATTGCCGGAGTTTTTACTGGCGAAAATTGTTCGGCCCGATTGTGAATTATAAAATTTTATATTTTCCTTCCCTTTGGCTCTCAATTTTTTCCTGGGAAAGTTTTGCAGATTCATTTTTTAATTACGCGTTAAATCATGGAAATTATTTTCATTTATATGGTCATTCATGGGAAATAGAAAAATATTGCATGTGGGAAAAATTGGAGGTTTTTCTAAAAAAAGCAAGCCGGGTTGAAGGAATAAAATTTTTAACAAATTCGGAAATATTGGTGGAGATAAATAAATGAAAATTTTATTCGTTAACGATAAATTTCTTCCCGAAAAGACAATCGTCGGCAGAATAATTTATGAAAACGCCATTGTTTTAAAAAAACTCGGATATAAAATTTTCATATTAACGACAGCTGAAGGCTTGGGTTTATTGGAAATCAAAGAAGAAAATTTTAATGGATTCACCATATTTAAAACCGGGCGGTTACCCGATGGCATTTTAAGATATTATCCGGTTCTTTACAGTTATCGGCTTAATAAATTGTTTTCCAAATTACTTGATGAGGTAAAACCGGGAATTGTTCATTTTCATAATGTGCACCAAAATTTGAATTTCTCCCTATTTAAATGTGCAAAACGGTACACAGATGAAGTTTTTCTTACAGCTCACGATGTTCAGTTATTCCATTATGGAAAACTGATTGAATTTGTTAATCCGCGCGATTTTTCCTGTCCCAAAATATTCAATTATAAAATTTCCTGGCTGAGGCAGATTTTAAGGTTCAGAAAGCGCTTTATTCCGATCAGAAGATTGGTAATCCGCCACTATCTTAAATACATTGATAAAATATTCGCTGTTAGCGGTGCCTTGAAAGACGCGCTGGCGCAAAACGGAATTAAAAACGTTGAAGTTATACATAATGGTATTAATGCCGATGAATGGATGGTTGGTACTAATTTAGTCAACGATTTCAAAGATAAATACAATCTTAGCGGTAAAAAAATCATTCTCTTTGGAGGACGATTAGCCGAATTTAAAGGCGGGAAACAAATTATCTTGGCAATGTTCGAAGTGATAAAAGAAGTGGAAAATGCCACTCTGGTTGTGATGGGACATAGGGATGGTTATGCTAATTCAATAATGGATATGGCTGTTCAAAAGGGGCTTGGACAAAACATCGTCTTTACTGGCTGGCTTTCCGGCGATGATTTAAAAGCTGCTTTTCATGCGGCTGATATTGTAACAACACCGTCTGTGTGTTTTGATTCTTTTCCGACAATAAATTTAGAAGCAATGGCTTGCAAAAAGCCGGTGATCGCTACATGTTTTGGCGGTAGCAAGGAGGTAGTTCTGGATGGTCAAACCGGCTATATTGTTAATCCATATAATACGAACGAGCTGGCTGAAAAAATTATTGATTTATTGGTAAATCCTGAAAAGGCCGAAGCTTTTGGATTGGCCGGCTATGAAAGAGTTAAAAATGAATTTAGCTTAGAGAGGCAAGTTAAAAAAACTATGGAGTGGTATCAGCGGATGCCCTCCGATAAAAGACCAGGTTAATTGCACTGCCAAAAAATCGGGTTAATATTCTTGCAACGATAAGGCCCAAGAGCCCTTGCCAAATTATAAAGACAGTCATCATTACAATCTGAAAAACAGACGTTAACAGGTTGGCCCAGTATTGTTCTTTGATTTTTCTTTTTGCTTGCAAAAATATACCTGTCGGGAAGAGAACCAAATTAAACATTGAGAGGGCGAAAATTCTTGAATAAAAAACGGAATCAAGATATTTCGGGAAAAAGATTTTATAAAAATAAGGGGCGATTAAAATATAGGCGCCAATGATAACACAGGCGAATAAAAAGAGCTGGAAAAATTTTCTAGCCATTGCTTTTTTAATTTCCGCGACCGTTCTTTCCGCAAATTTCGGCAGAGTAAGAAAGTCTAAAGATGATAATAAATTTTTAATCTGTTCCGGCGGTCCTATCGCAAGTGAATAAACAGCAAGATTGGCGGCACCGAGATAATGAAAAACAAGAAGCTTATCCAAGTAGCTGGCAATTGTTCCAATAACGTTTACAACGCTGAGGTGTTTTCCATACGTAATTGCTTTGGGGTCAGGCTTTTTATTTGGCGGGAATTTTTTCAATACCAGTTGGAAAATAACTAATTTAGAAAATGTCCATGAAGCGAAATAGGCGAGAAGAATCAAGAAAATATTCTTGGTTATAAAAATGGTGCCGATTAAAACAGCGGCGGTGATTATTTGAATTAATATGAAATAAAGCGATACGACACCAAATAGTTTTCTTCCATGAAGAAGCGACTCATATAAGCCGAAGGCATCTAAAAATGGCAGAAATACCGCGACTATTAAAAAAGCTATAGCAAGAATGCTGTTGCCGGAAACATAATAATAAGTTGCCACTATCAAGCTTGACAGGCCGGCTAAAAGACCCCAGCGAATCTTTGTTTTTACGGCCGATATTAACGAACCTTCATATCCTTTGGCGACCGCTTGAGTCATAGCTGTGGCTAAACCGGACAAAGCGGGAATGGCCAAAATCCCGCTTATTGAAAGCACAAAGTTATAGATGCCGTAGGTCTCTTTTGAAAGCAGATTGGCAAAAACCAGGGCCGATAAGAAAGTCGTGGCAGTGGACACAATTTCTCCCAGGGTCAACCAAAAACCGCCCTTGACGATATAGCGCAAATTTGTGCCTAAAAGATTAGAGAGTTTATCAATTAATGTTGACATTATAAAATTTTTTTCTTTTATTATTATGACCTATAATGTAGTATTATAGCAATAACTTTACTTTTATGAATGTACTATTGGGCGCTTATTAGTTTAATTTATGAAATTAATCTCAATTTTAAAAAAAATAAAAAATATACCCGCTTCGGTTATTATTTTACTACTTCTGATAACAACAGGACTTTTAATTTTTTGGCCAATTTTATTTGGCGGAAAGATAATTAATGATGCATATGGTTTTGACTTCGGGGCATATAAGTTTTTTAAGGAGTTTGGAGGAACTTTTAAATCTTATAACGAATTGCAGCTCTGGTGGTCGAGTTATGTGGCCGGATATTCGGTTTATTTGACGCAAATGGGACTTTTTAGCCCTTTGGTTTTGATTTTTTATAAAATTTTCAGCGGTTTTACGGTTTATAACTGGCTAACTTTCATTAATTTTATTTTGGGAGGCCTGTGTATGTATTGGCTTAGCCGAAATCTTAAGCTTTCAAAAATTGCTTCTATAATTTGCGGCCTTGCTTATGTTTTCAGTCAAAATAATCTATATTGGGGCGCAACTCTTCCATTTACCAACACTTATTTATTTATTCCGCTGTTTTTCCTTGTGCTTTTAAAAATATCGGAAAATAAAAAACTCTGGTGGTTTTGGGGTATTTTGGTTACCGCTTATGGCTTGGCAGCGACTGAAATACAAATTGTTTTTTTCACATTAGTGATTGGATTTTTCTGGGTGCTTTTTTTGACCTATTTCCATAATTTCGATTATGGGCATATCAGTATTGCGAAGTTCAAACCGATTTTTGGATATTTAGTCGTAGTTGCCGGTGGGGCAGTTTTGGCAAGTTTTTGGCTTTTGCCCGTTTTGAATTATTTAAAATTCACATTAAGAAGTTCGGCTCTTAGTTTTGAAAATCTGGTTTATGATTTTATGAAAGTTGTCGATCCTTTAAGATTTTTTTATCCCTTTATTCAGCTTCCGCAATTTACCGGTTTGGCGAGTTTAAGTCTTACACCTAATTATTATATTGGCGTCCTTACTTTTCTTTTGGCCGTCGCATCATTGTTTTTAATAAAAAAAAATAAAACCATTGCTTTCTTTTCCGGCGTTGCCGCTTTTTCGTTTTTTGTCCGCATAAAATGGACCGGAATATTTTGGGCGCTTCATTTCTTACCGGGCTTTAACCGTTTTAAGGGAGCTTTTCATTGGGCTTTCATGAGCACATTTGCCTTAGTGCTTCTTGCCGGTTTCGGTTTGGACAATTTAGAGCACATTAAGGAATCTAAATATTTCAAAAAGTTTATAAGCACACTTAAAATTTTTGCCTGGGCAAATATTATCGGGGTAGCAATTTTATTTTTTACAGGCCTTTTACGCAACCAAATTTTAGACAAAATTTTCCAATTCTTTGACGCAAAAGTTTATTCGAGGACAAGACAGTTTCCCTTGGAACATTACCACAATGTTATCACTGCAGAATTTAATAAATTTTTAGATGCTTTTAGTTTCGCTAATTATCATTTTGTAGTTTCATTTTTTAGCATTTTAATTGCAATATTAATTTTTGTTTTGTATCAGAGAGGTAAAATTAATTTTGATAATTTTAAAAAATACGCACTCGCATTTACCTTTGTCAGCTTGGTTTTAATCTGGCAGGGATATTACAATTTTATTCCCCAATCCAAGATAACAAATTATCCGGATACGGTTAGTTTTATAAAAGCGCATTTAGGAAAAGATGAACATTATAGATTTTTTAGATTTTATCCGCCAGAATCATATCAAGCTTTTGAAGTTTTTGACATTAAGGATTGGACCGATTATAAATTGAAAACTTTAGAATCCAACATAGGACTTTATTTCGATATGGATACTTTCGGCGGAGTTGAATCGTTTTTGTCGGCTCGGATCGCCAATGTTTTTGATGAAATCGGTCTTGAAACCACTACGACAATTGCCGGCAAACCATGGTTGAGGTCAACTACTCTATCTTTGGATGAAAAAATTTCCCGCTTTACTTCTCCTGAAAATCAAAATCTCTTTTCAATGCTGAATATCAAATATATCTTCAGCTCTTTTAAACTCCCGAATTTTAAGCTGATTTATGAAACTACGGCTACAGAGAAAAACATTCCTGTCTATGTATATGAAAATCCAGAAGTTATGCCGAGAATCTATTTTGCCAAGACGGTAAAATATGTAGATTCTAAGAGTGATTTTAGCGAGCTTCTTAGTGTAAGGAATTTTCATGAATTAACATTAATTGAATGCCAGAAAGACTGCCCAGTTCAAAGCTCTAAGCTCCAAGTTCTAAACTCTGTAGTTATTGAGGAATTTCAACCGCAACTCGTTAAAACCAAAACAAAATCCGACCAAGGCAGATGGCTTGTATATAGCGATGCCAATCTACCAACCTGGGAAGCCTACATAGACAATCAAAAAACTCCTATTTATACTGCTAATTATTTATTCAAAGCGGTTTTTGTTCCAAAAGGGGAACATGAGGTGATATTTAAATATCCCAATTTGTGGGAGCAGGATATAGCAGCGTTGAAATCTATTTTGGGCCGACAATAAAGAGATATTGGCCCTGGATATTTTTGATTTCAGAAACGCTGTTCGGTAGCGTTTTTTTAATTTCACTATAAAGATTGTCTATTTCCGCTTTATTATTAGCAATTACGAATGAATAGTAGGGATACTCTGATATTTTCCTTAGCCACCAAAAATCCACCAGCAAATCATGGCTGTTCGCAAAATCAATTTTTATCATCCCAAGATAATATTCAAAATTAGAAACTGGGAATTGCGTTCTCCAAATCGAGTACGGGTCTTGCGGCATGATACGAAAGGCAACCTTTTCTTTTCCAGGTTCTATCGATTGAATTGTTTTTGAGAAGTCAATAACTTTCTGGTCGGGGCGGTTGTTCGGCCAGTCTTTTACATAAGTTAAAGTGGTGTAAAACTGTACCGACCAAAGCATTAATATTGCCGCTGTTAAAATTCCGAAAGATATTGTTTTATAGATGGCCGATTCGTTATGTTTAAAGACGTTTATTATAAAAATACTGACAGTGCCGATTAACAGGCCCCAAAAAGGAGCGGCAAGAACTCCTTGATATGACCACCCCCCAGTTGCGTTTATAAAAAGCGGCTGGATAACGGTAGCAATTGCCAAAATAAAAACGATTTTAAAATAATCAAAATTAAGGCCGATTCTTTGCTTAAATTTCCAAAGGATTCCGAAGATCGCGACTGCGCTTATTAGGGTAACGATTGTTTTCTTAAAAACAAAAATCGTTTTAATAGATGTCATGGAATAAAACGGCGCAATCAAGTTGACTATAAAATTTTTAACACCTCTAAATGTTCTGCTGGTGTAAACATTGCTATAGTCGCTTATCACATTATGCCAACCCAGATACCAAGCATTTTGAATAATTTGCAGTATGAATCCCAGTATCGGAGCTGAAGCCCAAAACAGCCATTTGCGCCAAAGAATTTTTTTTAAAACTATTGCGTCATACAAAACCAACCAAGCAAAAACGAAAAAAGTGGCGTCATAAGAACTTAAGGAAAGTCCGAGGTATGAAAACCAAATTACCAAGTTATAGCGTCTGTAAATTTTACGATTTTCAAAATTACGGCTCGATAGAATGCTTAAAACCAAAATTAAAAAAGTAAAAAATATAGTAAATGGCGGGGTTGATATGGAGTCGGCGTAATTTAGAAAAGTAACTGAAAAACCGTAATAAAGAGCCGCAACGGCAGCAGTTGTCTTGTTTGAAACCAGTTTAATAAACCAATAAAAAAATCCTAAAGCCAAAAGAGAAACAAAAAGGGAGAAAAGCCTAAATAGAGCTCTTTCTGTAACCCCGATTTTAGCAAGAATTGCATAGGGCACAAGAAAAAACGGGGGATAATGCGTATAATAAATGCGATAGCGAGTGCTGTTTATATCACCGCCCCATTTCTCAATCGGCCGGTTTATAAACTCGGGCGTATCCAGATAATGGATTAACTTGCTATAAGGCTGGGTGATGAAAAGAAAGTAATTTTTGGCGAATCCGTCTTTTACCCAATATTGGATCGACATTAATTCTTGAGCCGAGCCGAAACCCCAGCCGTCCCAGCCGTTTTCATCAAGGGCCTTAATCCCCAGATAAGAGAAGAGAATTAAAATAATTATTAAAATTATTAAATTATTTTTTAGGAAACTAATCATTGACTCTTGAGGTTTTATTTGTTATCACAATCTCATTCAGATCTTTAAAAATATAACACAGGGAGGAAAGAAAAGATATGAAAGCTTTAGTGATTGGAGACAAAGGAGGTTGATTTCTATGAGTAGAATGATTTTAGACGGCCACAAACTATTGTGGCACAGAAAGAGAGTTGAAGCGTGGTTTAGAGGCGAGAGAATAGCGCCAATTACCATTGATTGTGCCTTAACAAGAAGATGTACTTATCGATGCATCTATTGTTATGGTCAGTTGCAGGCAAATGATGAAAAGAAAATAACCAAAGATGTCATTTTTCGTTTTCTCGATGATGCGGCCGAAATTGGCGTTAAAGCAGTCAGTCTTGTAAGCGACGGTGAGAGCACTTGCTCTCCCCACCTATATGACGCTATTTTGCGCGGTAAGGCAAACGGTCTTGATATGGCATTGGCAACTAACGGCTACTTGCTGAAAGATGAGAATTTAAAGGAGATTCTTGCTTGTCTTACTTATCTTCGTTTCAATATTTCTGCTGCAGAGCCTTCTCGTTATGCGCAAATAATGGGGTGTAAGGAAGAATGTTTTTTTAAGGTCTACGACAATGTTAAAAAATGTGTAGAAATTAAAAAGAAAAATAATCTGAATGTTACTCTTGGTTTGCAAATGGTTCTTTTGCCTGGTTTTAAGGACCAAATAATTCCTTTGGCAGAACTCGGTAAAGAGTTAGGTGTAGATTACTTTGTAATCAAACATTGCAGCGATGACGAGAACCATACTCTCGGGATTGATTATTCAAAATATTTCGGATTGACTAGATTGTTAAAAAAGGCGGAATCTTATTCAGAAAGTAATTATCTTGTTAAAGCTAAATGGTCCAAAATTTTGAGCAGGGGCAAGAGAAAATATTCTCGATGTTATGGACCAGCTTTCATTATGCAGTTTTCTGGTTCTGGCTTGGTTGCTCCTTGCGGCATGCTGTTCAATAGAAAATACAAAAAATACCACATAGGAAATATTGCGGATACTTCTTTTAAGAAAATATGGCAGAGTGAAAGATACTGGGAAGTGATTAATTTTATCGGCTCGGAAAAATTTGACGCCGGAACAATGTGCGGATCATTGTGCCTTCAACATAAGGTAAACGAGTTTTTATGGGATTTGAAAAACGGAAGGGTAATGTTAAAAGATATGAATGAGGAATTGCCTATGCACGTAAACTTTATTTGAGTTGTATAATTTAGTTTTGAAACAACGGGCGCTTGACGCTCGTTTTATTTTGTTATAGGGTCTTTCTATAAGAATTTTTGGTCTTTTAAAATATAAAAAGGGGGATTGAGAATGGCAAAGATATTAATTATCAAACTCGGATATTCCGAAACACTTGACGCCGAAATCTCCAGAAAGTCAAGTTTGGGAGATGTTTTGCGCACCACCGTTCTGCTTCATGCTTTTAAGGACGACAATGTGACTTGGCTTGTTGACGAACGCGCCTTTCCTTTACTTGAAGGAAATCCTTATATTAAGCAGATATTAATCTTTGATCTTATTTCTGTTCTTCAATTGATGTCGGAAGAATTTGATATGATTATTAATTTTGAAAAGGTTCCGGGAATTTGCGCTTTGGCTGGCAGGATTAACGCATGGAAACATGCTGGATTCAGATTTGATTCCAGAGAGGGGGTTGCGAAGGCCTATGATGGAGCGGAAGATATATTATCAATGTGTCTGAATATTGATGATAAACGGACGGGTAGAGTGTATTGGCAGCAGGCACTTATGGGGATGATTGGGGAAAAGTGGGCTGGAGAAGAATACATTTTAGGTTATAGGCCAAAATCTGGTGAGAAATTTGACATTGGATTTAACCATAAGATAGGCGACAAATGGCCTAACAAAGTATGGCCGGAGAGTTACTGGCATGGATTATCTGACTTGCTTGCCGGGAAGTACACTTTTTCTTGGCAACGAGGAACGGAAGATATTAAGGAGTACATTGAATGGATAAACTCTTGCCGTCTGATTGTTACGAATGACAGTCTCGGTCTGCATATCGCGCTCGCGCTTAAGAAAAAAGTTGTAGTGTTATTTGGGCCAACGGCTCACAGCGAGATATATATGTATAATCGCGGCGCAATAGTTTTACCCGAAAAAAACGATTATGATTGCTTGCCGTGTCTGGTTTCAACATGCGTCAGAG
>Ga0315288_10001471_pt1 | contig 30496 bp, 27 predicted proteins | sample YL17G11_20_MG_FD_203454 | JGI IMG/M metagenome (GOLD analysis project Ga0315288, IMG submission 203454) | Sediment microbial communities from Yellowstone Lake, YNP, Wyoming, USA - YL17G11_20 | ecosystem: Environmental > Aquatic > Freshwater > Lake > Sediment | place: USA: Wyoming | collected... | reverse complement strand
ATCTGCGCTATCCTTGCTCAGCAGGCGATTTTCAACTACCGCCCCGCCTTTGCCGCCGCCGCAACAGTCCTTATATGGCTGGCGGTGGTTTCGACTATCCTGAGCGGCGTGCTATATATCTTTCGGGCGAAGAAGGTGCTGAAGAATGAACCGGCTTAGAGAACTGGTCGCAACGTTTTTCTACACCGGTTATGCGCCACTGGCTCCCGGAACCGTGAGCGCCGCGGTCGCCGCATTCTTCTGCCTGATTGTCCTACTCCTCGCGCCGCCGCCGCTTTGCTGGATCATCCTGGGGGGGATGATTATATCGGCGCTTGCGGGAAATGCTTTTAGCGCCGGGTGGGCACAGAAGCGTTTCGCAAGTGCCGACCCGCCATGCATGGTTATTGACGAAGCGCTTGGCATGTTCGTCTCGGTTTTTCTTATTCGAACCGCCTACCCCCTCATCCTGGTACTTGGCGGATTAGTGCTCTTCAGAATCTTCGACATCACAAAGCCGTTCCCGGCGAGGCGCCTGGAAAAGACGCCCGGGTGGCTTGGCATAATGCTGGATGATCTCGCAGCGGGGATTTATTCAAACCTGGTGTTGCGCGCAGGCTTCATTTGCTACAATATGCTTTTCGGATGACGAAAAACAAGAATGGCGTATCAAGGTGAGGAATGACATGAGCGAGAACGTGAACCCCCACCCCCAACCGGAAAACGCAATTCCCGTCGAATCCCAACGTCCGTCGGAGCAACCCCAGAAGCTCAACCCGCTGTCCACTCTTTCCGTGAAATTCGCGTGGCGCATAGGCCTCGCGCTCCTTTTTCTCTTGGCCATATTCGGGGCCGTAATCGCCTCAATGGTGCACGGCGAAATCAACGACCAGATAAACGCCGGCGGCGCGAAAATCGTCAACGCACTCGCAGCCGTTGATATGCAATACTGGCAGGCGGTACGAAATGATCGCGACTACAGAATAACCGTGAAATACTTTCCGCGACGCACCGATGCCTCGGCAAATGCACTACCCGATGAAATCTTATCGCTCAAGGAAAATCCTCTCAAAGAAGCAATCACTGTGGCCAACCTGGACACCAGTGACATCATCAATGTCATAATAACCAATGTTCCGGAACTAAAGCCGGGCGACACAGTTGAGCCGATTCTATCGTTCACTGCCCTGCAGGGGGAGGGCGCTACGGCGCGCTTCGACCGTGAGGAACCTTACATGGCGCGGAATGCAGAGGGACAACTTGTCAAGACGGACATCTTTATTTCGGATGACCGGTTTACGGAGGCCAAGCCCGGCGGGGGAAAGGAGACTTACCTGGTACGCCAGTTTCGCAAGCCCATCCTGAACAAGAAGGGCGCCGTCGTGGGCAACGTAATCCTGTTCGTCTCCGCGAAGCGCATAGACGAGGTGACGTCGCGGTTCGTCACGAGCGTCGTCATCGCCTGCGTCGCGGCGCTGGTGGCGGCCCTGGGGGTCTCATTCCTCCTTTCGTCCCTTGTGACCCGGCCGGCGAGAAGGCTCGTCCACGACATGAACGTGGTGAGCCACGGCAACCTCGACCATAAGGCCTTCGGCTATAAAGATGACGAAGTGGGGCTTCTGGCGCAGACCTTCAACATAATGACGCGAGGCCTGAAAGAAGCCCAGCAAAAGGAATTCCAGCGGCGGGCGCTCGCGCGGGAGTTGGAAATCGCGCAATCAATCCAGACCTCTCTCCTGCCCGCTGCTCTGCCGCAACTGGCGGCTTTCGAGATACACGCGGTTTATCGGCCCGTAAAAGAGGTAGGGGGAGACTATTACGATTTCATCCCCATCGATGATCGTCACTGGGGCATAATGATAGCCGATGTGTCCGGCAAGGGGATCCCGGGCTCAATGGTGATGACGATGGTGCGCAGCCTTATCCGGTACGAGGCCCGCGGGAACAACTCCCCGGCGGATACGCTGCGCAAAACGAACAACATCATCGCCCGCGATATAAAAAAGGGCATGTTCGTAACGGCTTTCTACGTCATCGTGGATCTCGAGCGCAAGGCGATCAAGATGAGTTGCGCGGGCCATAATCCAATGCTCTACTGGCATGCACGCACGGGCACGGTAAAAACCGTAAAGCCCGAGGGGCTTGCGTTGGGCATTCTCAGCGGCCCGCAGTTTGACAGGGAACTCCAGGAAGTGGTCATCAACATGGAACCGGGCGACCGGATGATTCTGTATACCGATGGCATCACAGAAGCAATGAATACAAAGAATGAGGAGTTTGGGATGGAGCGTTTTGGACGGGCGGTGGCCGCCGCTGCGGGGAAGAATGCGGCTGACTTCTCGCAGGCAGTTGTAAGCGAAATCGACAAGTACACCGCTGGAACGGAGCAGCATGATGATATAACGATGGTAAACCTGCGGCTTCTTGCGTGACCGAGTCGGGAGAAAAAGGACCGAAGGATGTCTGTCGAGAGAAAAAGGCTCGTAGTGCCGCGCAGTGTGCATTGTCTGGCGAAACTGCGAAGCGACGTGCGCCGGTTTCTTCGGCTGCACCCAATGCGATGGCGCGACGAGTCGCGCGTCGTGCTGGCGGTGGATGAGGCGGTGAGCAACATTATTATTCACAATAATGAGAAATCAGGCCTCCCGCCGATAGAGGTGGAGCTGCGCCGCGTTGACGGAGCGGTGGAGGCGATTATCCGCGACACCGGAAGTAAGTTCAATCCTCGCAAGAAATGGCCGCCGAGGTTGACGCGGGACAGGAAGCATCTGGGACTATACATCATCAGCAAAGCCGCCGATGAGGTGCGCTACCGGTTTATCGCGGAAGGGTACAATGAGTTGACTCTCGTAAAGCATACGAAGAAAAGGTAGGGGGCCATGTCAAACGCCAAGAGGAACGAGGCGGAGCGACTTCACGTGGGTGTCGCGTACCGTCCGGACGGGGTGTTGCTCATTACGCTTGCGGGGTATCTCGATGCGGGTACCTTTGACGTTGCCGAGAAGGTGCTGGAGAAAGCCCTCGATGAGGGGCATTGCCGGATGATAGTCAACATGAGCAAGTTGACTTACATGAGCAGCGCCGGGGTCGGGGTGCTGCTGGCAGCAATAAACCGCGCGCGGTCGCTGGGGGGCGAAATCGCACTTTTGAAACCAACCCCGGCTGTTGCCGACGTCTTTGCGCTCATAGGCATGAGCAAGTTCTGCAAATTTGCGGACACGATGGAGCAGGCCGAAGGGATTTTCCGCGCCCACCCGTCCTGAGAAGCCAACCGCCTTTTCACGTTCTCCCGCTAACATATCGACCCCGCGACATGTGATTCCAAGCAGGCACGCGCTGCCTTGAAAGCCGCTCCCGGCGCTGGTTCTGAGTCGTCACCCCCCCGTTCACCATAGTCTTAAAGTTTGCCGTGACCTTTGCCGATACAGGATACAGAACGGCGCAAAAGTTATGAGAGGGTGTGGCCGCATCCCCCTCAAGACAGCAGCCTGATCCGATGATGAACGGATGCAAGCGGATTAGGGAAAGGCGGACGGCCAAGTGCGGAATGAATTGTTAATCAGGGAGGATGTTCATGAAAAAACAGAAAAATAGGCTATTCGTTGAAGACAAGAGTTATCTTGAATATGTAATGGAAGGAAACAGCATAATAGTCTATAAAGTGCAGAAGTCCAACAACGGCTCCTTCATGATGCGGCGCATAGTCAAGATATATAAATAACCGCGCTGTATTAAGCAAAACGAGCCTGACCCAAGTAAGTCAGGCTCTTTTTTTTGTCCGATTTCCCTGCCTCAAACATCACATGCGTCAGGCCGATGGATTGCCGACGCCTTGCAGGTCCCCCTCCTGTTCGGCGTGTTCCTCTTCAATGGTTTCGCGTTTGGTGACAGGGACCAAGAAAGTAAAAGTTGAACCTTCACCAACCTTGCTTTTCACCCATACGCGGCCGCCGTGTAATTCCACGATTTTCCTCACTATCGCAAGTCCGAGGCCGGTTCCCTTTTCGCCGCAAGTGGCGCGTGAACTGACCTGGGCGAACTTTTCAAACATCTTTTCCACGTCTTGGGGCGGAATGCCTACGCCAGTATCGGCAACACTCACTTCCACAAAATCACCATTTCTAACGGCGCTGACTGTGACCGTAGCGCCCTCCGGCGAGAACTTAAAGGCGTTGCTCAGGAGGTTCCCCAAGACCTGTCCTATTCGTTCAGAATCAATCCACACCAGCGGCAAGTCAGAGGGCACCCTGTTGACTAAAATAATCTGCTTTTTAAGGGCCACAAGCGATTGTGAACGGAGACATTCCGCAATGATGTCACTGATGTTGTGGTAGCCAAGCGCCAGTTGAACCTTGCCCGCTTCAATCTTCGCGACATCCAGAAGGTCATTGATGAGGTGTAGCATCAAGGTGGCCTGCTGATTAACGCCGTCAATGGCCTCTCTCTGTTCTTCGTTCAAGTCGCCCAGCAGTTTTTCCGAGAAAAGGTCACACCATCCCTTGATAACCGTCAGCGGTGTTCGCATGTCGTGAGCGGCCATGCCGAGGAACTCGTCCTTGAGCTGATTCAGCACCCTGAGTTCCTTCTGTAGAATGCGGATGCGCATCGCGGAGGCAACCCTGGCGATAAGTTCGTGATGATTGAAAGGCTTTACCATATAGTCATCTGCGCCGCTGCCAAAGCCTTCCAGCTTGTCTTCAATCCTGCTCTTGGCGGTAAGCATGATGAAAAATATCTCGCGCATCTGCTTGTCCGCCTTTACTCTTCGGCAGAATTCAATACCATCCAGACCGGGCATCATCAGGTCGGAAATTATTATGTCCGGGTGCTGTTCCGGGACAAGTTTAAGGCCCTCGCGCCCGTCGCAGGCGGTGCAAACATCATATCCTTCTTTGCGGAGATGCAGGGCAACCAGCTTGCGTATGGATTCCTGATCGTCCACAACAAGTATCTTGCCTTGGGTCATTTCCTGCTCCGTTGTACGTTCAAAGGTCTTAACGGCATCACGATCCAGCACTAATTTCTCGTGTGCCTGCAAACCGAAGCGCAACTCGCGCAAGCAACCTGCACAGCGTTCCAAAACTGGGAACGCCGCACTTCAGACTCGTCACCAGCATTCGCGTCAAAATATCACGTTGCATGGTTCGGAACGCCCGGGCGCCGCAAAGATATTCGGCAACCAGCGCCGTCAATGCGCGATCCGCCTCCATGGCCGGGAACGCTATCGCGGGCCCATCCATGTAGAACACACGCGCCAGCCGCGCTGCGTCCCTAAGTTCCCTTCCCAAATCCGACGCCGCAACACGCGCTGTGTAGGCGCGAAACGAAAATTCGTTACGGCTGAACGCCCTGGCGATTTCAGTTGCGACGAGTTGGCCGTATTGCAGCGCCTGCGATATGCCCTCTCCGGTAAATATGTTTCCACCGGCGGCGTCACCTGCAAGCAGCAGGTTGCGGCCCGAAATCGGGCGCTGAGCATAATAGCCGCTGCCGTAACCGCCGAGGACCCTACCCTGAACCTCCATTCCTCGCGCGCGCAGTCCTTCCTTCAGGACGGCAACGAGGTTGCGGCGTTTTTCCACGGCATTCAAAGAACAGCAATATATTCCGCGGTTGAACCCGCGTCTGGTCCCATCGCAGAACGGGAAATGCCACATATAGCCGGGAATTCCCGCTGCATTGCAAGTAAAATCCACGGTAATCCGGCCGTCCTCAATGTCACACATATCGCCCGGGATTGCAGGCGTGTCCACCGTCAGTCCCACGCCGCGATACCGAGCGAATCCCGGCAGAAGCCTGTGCGTCAAGCCCCTGGAGCCATCTGCACCAACAACGACTTTTGCGCGGTAAAGGCCCTTCGGAGTGCGAAGCGTCCAGGCTCCCCGCGAGAAGCCAAGTTCTGTGACCTGTTCTTCTTCGCGCACCTCAATGCCGGCGGACTTGACCGCATCGCACAGCATGGTATCAAAGCGGTCGCGCCGCACTATCCCCATGCAATCAGGGCGTTCAATTTCCAGACAGTGATTTCCCAAAAGCAGTCTGATATGATTGATTTTTGCATGTGGAATGCTTAGCGAGAGCCCCATGCGCGCGAGAGCATCCATTGCTTCTACCGTCAAGCCGCCCGCGCATACCTTCATGCGCGGGTGGCGGTCTTTTTCAAGCACGAGGATGCGTTCCGCCAGTTGCGGGCATAGCCGCGCCGTCCAAAGCGCCGCCGAGCAACCCGCTGGACCGGCTCCCACTATTGCGATTTGGTAATATTCACTTTCCATTTTCGGCACTTAACTCCTGATACTTGAAACAAAAGGGAAAGACACACCCCGGAATTATAGCAGGGTTTCGCCAATCAATATTGCATCGGCAATATACTTGACTTCTCCTTTCGGGGAAACTATAACTCCGGGCATGTCCGTGGATTATACCCGGCCGACCGCCTCTTCTACAACTGCACCATAAACGGAAGGCATTATGACGCAGCGACTCAGTCCGACGTTAGCGGAATTCCTGAGAGCCTTAACGCGGCCCAACACCTTCAATATCACCAGGAACCGGCACATCATCTTCGGGCTGTTGTTGGGCCTTCCGATACCGATACTGGTGTTGTGGTTGGACTTTTATCTGACTGGAAAAGGGCCGTTTTGCCTTGCCGCAGTTCTGGAGCGATTTGCATTACGCCCATTTCACTACCTTTTCCTGTTCGTACCCTTCATCAGCGGCATTATACTGGGCGCATTCGGCACAATCCGCCGCGAAAGCAACCAGCGGATTCAAAGCCTTATCGAACAACTTGAATTCCTCTCGAACACTGACCCGCTGACATCGCTCTATAACCGGCGATATTTCGACGCCGAACTGGAAAAGGAGTTCCAGCGCGCCTCACGCGGAGGAGAGTCATTTTCGATTGTAATGTTCGACGTGGATAACCTGAAGGCGCTAAACGATTCGGATGGCCACGCTACCGGCAGCCAAGTCCTGAAGACGATCGGTCGCATCACCCACGCCAACTGTCGCCTTTATGACGTGCCTGCGCGATACGGCGGCGATGAGTTCATCGCGCTCCTTCCCAATACCACAAAGGAGCATGCGACCGCTTTCGCGAGGAGACTGTTCGAGGCGGTAAAGACGCACGATTTCAGCGCGGATGGCGTCAGCGGCAAGGTGCCGGTTTCCGTCAGCATAGGGGCGGCGACTTATCCGGACGATGCCGGCGATGCCCACTGTGTCGTGGAATGCGCTGACGCGGCGCTTTATCGCGCGAAAAAGGGCGGGCGTGACAAAATCGTGACATACGAAAAGCCCCGGTGACTTTGGGAACATCCGGGGCTTTTTACCGCAGTTGCCGCTAACCTGGTTTTTTCATCAACCGGCACATATTGCCGGGAGGGTCGTATTCGAGCGCGGTCAGGCAGCGCATCATCAGCATGATCCCCAGCCCGCCGGGCTTTCCTTCCCTCGCTCGCAAACGGGCGCGCTGTTCCGGATCCGTTTCCTTTCCCAGCGAAAGATAGAAGTTGTAGTCAAATCCCTTGCCCTCATCCTGCACGGTTATTGTCAACTTCTCGTGGTCAAGCGTATATCCCACGATAATGCGCCGGTTCGGCTGACAGATGTTGCCGTGCCGGTATGCGTTGTCCAGCGCCTCGCGCGCAGCAGTGCGAACCTCGCTGGCGTCATGTTCGTCGAGATCCGCCTGACGCACCAGGTGAGCAATCAGATCGTTGGCCTGGTCGATTTGCTGGTCAATGTTTGCGAACTCAAATTGCATTTTGTGTACGGCAAATTTATCCCTCGTGGCGGCGCGCCGCAGTTCGCTCTCGGCCACAGCAAACAGTTCCTTATACTCAAAAGGCTCTGTTACGCGATCGTCTTCCGCCACGTAGAACGGGCCGCGCCGACCCTCCTGCTCGCCGTAGACCTTTATCACGCCGACCATGCTGGACGCCTTGTTAACCTTGACTTCCTTGCATAGAGAGTCGGCATCCGGGACTGAATTGTCAATGATCATCAGGTCGGGTTTGGTGGTCGCAATGCTGCTCAAGACTGCCCCTCTATCCGGAACATGGCGAAACTTCCCGCCTGGTCTGTCTCCGCCCCAGCGCATGGCAAGAATGTCCGCGAAAACGTCTTTCTTCGGCATGACGAGCATTATTGAAGCGTCGACCGGCGTGCGGGGAAAACGCGGCTTGTGCGGAACGGGCTTGCGGGCGACACCGGACGCAGCGGGTTTCGGCGCGACGCGCTGGTATTCCTTTTCAACCAATTCCGTTGAGCCTGAATCAAAATACCCCAGCGCATGCGCCTCACCGGGGAAAATCTTGATGAACGTGTGAAAGCCGATTATCTTGATGGTTCTGATTACTTCCTGCGGCACGGAAGCGAGCACCATGTCGCCCCCGCGTCCCTTAAGGGTGTCCTGCGTCCGGATCAGTTCGCCAAGGCCGGTAGAGTTGATATATGTAAGGCTCTTGAGGTCCAGCACGAGCCTTGTGACGTTTTGGTCAAGTATCGTCTTGATCGCGGCCTGGAAATCAGGAAGTGTTTCAGTATTTATAATTCCTTCGACGCTGAGTATCACAGCGTTCTTTTTGCCCGGGGAGATCACCTGACGGGCAGTGCATTGGACGTTAGCCATATCTCTACACACCCAAAAATGGGAACGCTAAAATTCCAGTTACATATCGTACAAAGGCTACGCCTCTTTCGCTCTCTCTCTGATGAGGCGGCCCAACGTTTCTTCGCTGATCACGCCGGCGTCAAGAAGTGCGGCGATAAGCGCGTCTATCTTCAATCGTGTCGGGAAGCGAAGCAGGCCTTCCCTGGCTTCCTTTGTCGCGGCGGCTTCCATGGCCTCTTTAACGGCCGCTGCAGACGGCGGAGGATGAGCCTCTTCTTTGACGAACGCTTCTGCCAGCGGGGGCATGTCAGGTTTCAGCTCTGTCGGCATCTCAATCTCGGCCGCGGGGGATGGCCCGAAAAACTGCGCTATGGCCTCATCGATCTCCTTCTCGCCGGCCAGAACGGCCACAACGTTTTCGCCCGTTTCGAATTTAATTCCCTCAACAGTCTCCAAGTCCTGGGGATAGGCCATTGCCACTGTCAGTATGCCATTCGCCAGAGATATCGGCACGACCTTCTTTGCTCGAATTGTGTTTTCCGAGATCATGCGCCACAGCGCGGGAGGTATTTTGCGTTTGCTGAGCTTGACCGCTTCGATTTCCAGTTGCTTCGAGAGGTGCTTCAGAAGATCATCCTCAACGATATAGCCCAGCTTAACCAGGATGCGGCCAAGTTTGCCGCCAAGGTCCCGCTGTATCTCAAGCGCCTCCTCAAGCTGCGCCTGCGTTATCGCCCCGGATCTGGTCAGGTACTGCCCAAGCCTTATATCTTCAGGCATCGCCTCCATCAGTATAACCCCTTGCAAATGTTACGGTCATTAATGAACACCATTATATTATACGCCGGTAAGCGTTATTTCAAGCCTTTTCGTAATTCACATCACGCCGGCGGCATTTTTGACTTCCTTCTGGTACGTTTCGAAGGCGCGTCGCCTATCTCGTCAATATCCGCATTCGCGGCATTCTCCTCGTCCGGCCCAGGCGTAATGCGTCGGTACTCATTGTCCTTGAGACAGGCCACCTGATTCCTTCCATTCTGCTTGGCGTAATAAAGCGCGGCATCGGCCTCGGCAATAAGTTCCTTCATGTCTGTCAGTCCCGGGCGAAAAGCTGCAACCCCGAGACTCACCGTCACGTTGAGTTTCTTGCCGTCATCGCTGACAAACTCCTCCCCGGCGATCTTCCGGCGGATGCGCTCCGCCACCAGAAGCGCATCATCGATGCCGGATTCCGGCAAGAGCACGCCCAGTTCCTCTCCGCCGTACCTGTACGCGGAATCGTACTGGCGTATGGTTTTGCTTATCGTCACCGCGATTGCCGCCAGGACCCTGTCGCCCGTAAGGTGGCCGTGACGGTCGTTTATTTTTTTGAAGAAATCGATGTCAATCATTATAAGCGAAAGCGGTTTGTCCAGACGCTTGGAGGCATTGAAGTAATTCGCCATCTGGTGCTGAAAGTGTCTCTTGGTGTAAAGGCCGGTGAGTCCGTCAATGACCGCGCGGTTGTATAGAATAGGCGTTTTTATTGCCAGAGACATGTGCTTGGCCAACGCAACGAGCATGGCCTCGCTTCGCTCAATCTTTCCCGCGATTTCCTCCATCTCGCCGCTCAGGGGCACCATCGCCTGAAGGACGCCGAGGGACTCCTGGTCGGCAATGAGGGGAATCGCGAAGTTTACCTGATTTGGTCCCTTGTCGCGCAGGACGACGTGGTGCTGCAGCGCCTGGTAGATGTGACGTCGGTCGATTCGGAGGCGCTTTATGTCATCGTCAAATACGACAACGTCGCCGCGCCTATAAACGGCGGGCTGGAGTTTTAGCGAGCGTTCCGTCACAAGGAATATGGTTATTTCGCTGGCGCCGGTCACATCGCTGACAATGCGCGTTACTTCCTCAAGGATGGTCCGGAATTCGACGGCGTCATTTACCACGTGGGTGACGTTGCGCATTGCTGAGAGGAGTTCTATCTGATTTTGCAGATCCCCATACCGCGTGACAAGGTCCTTTTCGACCCGGCGATTAGACTTTTTCTCCCCGAGCAGCGCCTCCACCCGTGCCATGAGGCGCTGCGTTGCCATTACCAGCGCGACGGCATACAAGCATGTGAGGATCACCAGCGGGGCCAAAATATGCGCAATTTCCGGGGCGGTTTCCAGAAATTGAAACACATAGTACGTCATCACCCCGATGGTGATGAGCGGCAGTACCAACCACAGAAATGCCCGCAACACGTTCCGCCACTTCATGGTGTGCTTCCCCTCATGGCTTCCGAGTTCTCCGCCGTAACAGTTACTGTTTTTTTCAGTTTCGCTATCTTTTCAGAGTCAAAAGCCGCCTTTCCGTCCGGAAACCGCGCATCCGCTAGTTCATCAACGTTTGTAAAACGCCTCGTTTCCCTGTGCGACACAATTGCCCTGGCCCCACGCGGCCCCACACCCGGCAGCAGACTCAGTTCGTCTTCCGTTGCTGAATTCAGATCAGGCTTATACCTGACAAGGTCCGCGTATCCCCCTTGAGTGACGCCACGGAAACCAAAATGAGCATGCAAGCCCCACACTATGGCCCCCGCAATGAAAAATAAAGTAAGCAGGACCAACATTTCTTTCCGATCAAAGCCAAAAGTCATCGTACCCTGCCCGGCACACCCACGGCGCTAAGATAAACCGGAAACTCGTCCTTCCCGTCCAGTTCCAGCAGAGCCGTGACCTCTTCATCGTAAAACGCTCCCACCGCGCAGCATCCCAGCCCCAGCGCAGTGCCGGCGAGATGAAGATTTTCGCCAATGTGTCCCGCATCCATGAGAATGTAGCGCAAGCCGCGCTTGCCGTAACGCCACATCACGCGCTTGTAGACTGCGGTCCAGATAAACACAACGGAGCATGATGTAATAAATTTTTGTCCGAGGCACGCATCGGCCAGAGCCATGCCAATGGGGCCGCGCTTCAACTGCTCAAGTGAGAATTCCTCCACGTCAAGATGAAACAAGCCAGCATCGATTTCATCGCAGCGATTGACGGCAATATATGTTTCCACGGGATACCCTGCCCCGGCCGAAGGCGCCGCCCGAAGAAGGACATCGCCTTTCCGGAAAGTAATTCCCTGAGTCGCCCAAGCCAACTGCGACAACTGTGCAAGACTTATAGGGGCGTCGGCAAAGCCTCTCACAGAACGCCGCTCCGCGATGGTTCGGAATAATCGCGACATCTGTTTCCCTGACGGAACGATCAGCGGCACACGCGGGGCAGCGGAATACGACTTGAAAGGCGGCGCGGGAGCCCCCTCCGACCCGGCGGGCATGGCACCGGGCGCATATCGGGTCTGCCTGAAGAAGTCGTGAATGAACTTCTCGGATTCTGTCATCAGTCACGCCACATCTGGGAATGCGCGATTTCGCGGCTCCCGGTCAAAAGCCTTTCTTGTAGAATACACCCAATTTGTATTTGTCCTTGTTTTGTTCCAGCAGATGCTGAATTCCGTTAATGAGTTCCTTTTCCCGCACGGGGTCGGCATGCGCGATGGAGTTATCGGCCCCAACAGAAGGAAGCCACTGGAGAACCTTCGCGCAGATCATGGCCTCTTCGCGGCCAAGTTGAAAAGTCTCTCCCTTGGGATGATTGCGCGAGACTATTTCGTAGTATCTGACCAATTTCTCCAGAGGAACAGGAACCGGAGCGCCCAGAGATTTGTACACACGCTGAAGGCGGATGAGCGTAAGCAGCTGCCAGTTGAAATCGTCCGGTGTGAAATCGCGCTTCGCTTCGGAAATGTCAATAATCGCTTTGAACGTTTCAAAAGCCGTAGCATACTGTTTTTGCACAAGCATGCCGTCGGCCTCCATAAGTCTCTTATCGCGTGGTTGCATGGAGTTCTCCTGAGCGCAATGAAAAAGCGAACCGGACAAATTATATAGCGAGAATAGCGCGGCGGCAACAACATTCCGGGTCGTGCGCTGTTGTGCGTGAAAATTTCCAAGCGATTCGCGCGGGAAAGCGGGAAGCGCCTACCGGAGGGCGGAGACACATTCGTTATAAAGATCCTCAATGAACGCGGCGTCTTCTGCAATAGTCTTGACGTGCGGAGCCGCGTCGCCGAGTTCGCGCGCGAGGGACGGATTGTCCGCAAGCAGTTGCATCTTTGCCGCAAGATCACGGGGATCGCCCGACTTGAAAAGAAGGCCGGTCTTGCCGTCCTCTATACAATCCGCCATTCCGCCCAGATTCGAGGCGATTACCGGTGTATGAGACATGAATGCCTCGTGAATGACCAGCGGCGAGTTTTCATACCAGATTGACGGCACAACCAGCACGTCAATATACGGGAAAACCTCCGCCACGGTCTCCGGCTCAAATCGTCCGTGGAAGTACACGGGAGCGTCGCCGGCGAGTTCTTTCAGCCATGAGGTGTAATGAGGGTGTATTTCGTTGTCGCCGAATATTTCCAGCGTCACGCGCTGCGAGGCAATCTCGCGGAATGCACTGACCAGCACATGCACGCCCTTCAGTTCCGCCACTGTCCCAATGAATCCGAAACGAATCCGCGCATCGCGTGTTCGTTTGAATTCCTTGAAGACTTCCGTCCTGAACCCGTAGTCCGCCACGACCAATTTGCCCTCCGGGTAGCCGTTGCGCTTCATCTCACGCGCGAGAAAGGGAGAAGGACAGATAAGTTTGTAAATATCCGACAGCGCCTCACTGATGTAATTGTTGCGTCGGATTATGTCGGCTGCCTTCAGCGGGTCTGCCGGCGCCGGGGCGTCTCCCCGTTGCGCGGCACCGCGAAACCTGTTGTAATGCGAGCGCGCCGCATCCGTCAGGTCAAGGCCCAGCAGGCGGCGAGCAACGCGAAGGGCGAAATATCCCATGCGCTCCAAAGGCGATCTCAACGTAGGGTTGCGGTTCCAGCACTTCGCGCATAGTTCCGGCACGATTTCATCGCACAGCTTCACGCAGCCGAACGGTTTCCCGGCCCACTCCGTGTCATCATTTTTCTCGTCCGGGAAATAGGCGCGGAACCGCTTGCCCTCCTGCTCGCATACCGGCCAGAAGTCGTGCAACGTCATCACGGACGGAACGCCGCTTTCCGCGGCTATGCGCGGATAATTTGTCGAATGAAAGAGCAGATGTTCAAAATGCACTACGTCCGGTTTGAATGAATCCAGCACCGACCGGAAGATCGCGTCCATCCTCGGATTGTCGTATGTCTCCGCAAAATGTTTCTGGCAATGGTTGTTTATGACTTCGGTGTACGTAAAATCCTTGAAAACACTTTCGCACACGCCGTACTGGGCTCGTGATGGAGAATGTTCGGTGAAGAGGAGATGGACCTTGTGGCGCTGCGCGAGTTCGTGGCAGAGGTTGTGCGTGTAAACCTCCGCGCCCGCTCTGTGGCCGGGAAGGAAATCGTGTGATACTTGCAATATTCTCATATCACCCCGCCGTGATGATTGATTGCATCTTCGTAAATGCGCTCCAGCGCCCGGGCGTTCTCCGCGATGCTCATCACGTCCGGCGCGGCTTGCGCGATTTTTGCAAGGATCGAAGGATCGTCGAGGAGCAGGCGCATTTTTTCGCCCAGTTCGCGATAGTTGCCGGCCTCGAAGAGCAGCCCCGTCTTTCCGTCCTCGACGAGGTCCGGCATCCCACCCAGCCTCGAGGCGATGACCGGCGTGTGCGAAAGAAATGCCTCGTGCAGAACGAGCGGCGAATTCTCGTACCAGATGGAAGGAGCGACGAGGACGTCTATCTGCGCGTAGATGTCGGCCACGGCCGCGGGGTTGAAGCGGCCATGGAACGTGACCCTCGCGTCGCCGGCGAGTTGCCTCAGCCAAGCCGAATAGTCGGAGAGGGCGCCGGTGTCACCGAAGACGTGGAGCGAGGCGCGGCGGTCGTCGAGTTGGCGGAAAGCCTTGACGAGAACGTGGACGCCCTTCAGTTCGGCCACTGTGCCGATATAGCCGAACCTGACGCGCTCGCCGCGAGTTCTTTTGAAGTTTTTGAAAAGGTCGGTCCTGAAGCCGTTGTCGAGGACAATAAAGTTTTTCTCCGGGTATCCGTAACGTATCATCTCGCGGGCGAGGAAGCGCGAGGGTGAGACGAACCTGTGGACGTGCGAGAGGGCATCCCTGATATACGTGTTGCGTGCCGTAATGTCTGATGCGATCAGTGGCCCTCTGCGTACCGGCGAAGCGGCGTGCATTCCGGCTCGTCGCATTTTCGTGTAGAGACTGTCCAACTGCGGCGCGAGATCCATCCCCAGCAGGTCGCGTACGGTTTGGACTGCGAGGTAACTTGCGCGGTCGAGCCCGCGCGCCTTGGCGATGTTGCGCTCAAGCCATACGCCGACGGTGGGGTTGCGGTTGAAGCAGCGGGAACAGAGCGAAGGCTGAATGTCGTCGCATATCAATGCGCAGCCGTAGTGCTCTGCCGCCCAGGGATGCTTGCCGCGCAACTCTCCGGGGAAATATGCTCGGAAGCGCTTTCCCCACTGCTCGCAGATGGGCCAGAAGTCGTGCAAAGTCATCACGGATGGGATGCCGCGTTTCGCGGCGATTCGCGGGTAATTTGTCGAATGGAACATCAAGTGCTGCAAGTGCACCACGTCTGGCCTGAAAGTGTCCAGCACCACCCGAAAAACTCTGTCCATTCGCGGGTTGTCGTAGAGTTGCCTGAAGCGACTGATGTGGTGGTTATTTATCACCCTCGTGTAACCAACCTCGCCGAATCTACCCCTTTTCGCCGAGTATTGCCGCAGTTCCTGAACGCAGTCGGCATAAAAGAGATAAACTTTGTGACGGGTGGCGAGTTCGCGGCAGAGGTTGTCGGTATAAACCTCGGCGCCGGCGCGGTGCTTCGGAAGGAAATCGTGAATGACCTGCAGTATTCTCATTGCTTCGCACCGCTTTCTTGCAGCCATTTCCACGTGCGCTCAATGCCGTCCGCAAGTTTTGTCGAAGGGCTCCATTTCAGCGCGGCGGAAACCTTCGTGATGTCGAGCACGTTCACCGGCACGTCGATCTTGCGCGCCGGGGCATATTTCACCGCGAGGGACTTGCCCGTAACGCGTTTTATGGTTTCCACCAACTCGTTGAGCGCGGTCGCGCGGCCTGAGCCGACATTGTAAATGCCCGGGGCATAATCGCCGGCCACAAGCCGCACGCATGCTTCAACGGCGTCATCAATATAGATGTAATCGCGCTGAGCCGTTCCATCGCCCCAAATGGTTATGGGGCGGTTCTCCAGCGCGTTGCCTAGAAACACCGCCACTGCGCCCTGTGAACTGTGCATCCTCTGCCGCGGGCCGTAAGGATTGGCAAACCGGATAATCCGGTAATCAAGACCGTAGAGGCGATGATAAAGCGCGATATATTTTTCAATCGCGAGTTTCGTTATCCCGTACGAGCAGATGGGGTCATTGGGATGATCCTCCGGAATCGGCGTGCGCCGCGGAATCCCGTAAACCGTGCCGCCGGAAGAGGAGAACATGATGCGCTTCACGCCGTGCTTTACGCAGGCGTCGAGCAGGCGCACGGATGCAAGGACATTGGTCTCGATATCATAAGTGGGATTCTCGGTGGAACTTTGCGGCAGAGTGGTGCCGACGAAGTGAAACACGATGTCGGCGTCCTTCAACGCGGCCTCGACATCCGCCGCGTTGTTGAAGTCGCCGGTTACAAGGCTGACGTCACGCCGAATTGAGGCGATGTTGCCCTCGTCAACGTTCAACTTATCGAAAACCCGCACAGTATGGCCGCCTCGCAGCAGACGCTCCGCCACGTGCGAGCCCATGAAACCGCATCCTCCAAGTACCAGGCATTTCATCGGTTTGGCCTCTGGTTTCCCTCGCGTCACTTCGCAAGACCCCGGTAGATGTCCTCTATTTCGGCACTGTGTTCTTCAATACTTTTGATGTTTGTCTCGCCGGCGCGCATACGGCCCAGAAGGGCGGTATCATCAACGAAGCGCCTCATCACGCCGCGAAGACCCTCCGCATCGCCTGTCTTGAACAGGAAACCATTTCCGCCGTCGCTGATGAATTCACTCAGGCCGCCGACGTCCGACGCTATGACCGGCGTGTGCGAGCGCAGCGCAAAGAGAAGCATCAACGGCGAATTTTCATACCACAACGACGGCATTATCAGCACGTCCATCTCTGCGAGAACACGGCCAATTTCCTCGCGCGGGAATGTGCCGAGGAATTTTATGCGCGCGTCGCCGGCGGCGGCTTTGCGCACAAAACGCGCGTACTCCGGAAACTGCGCCTCGCTGCCGTAAATCTGCAACTCCAGCCTCTCGGACACAATTCTTCGGAACGCATCTATTAAAACGTGGCAGCCCTTATGATGGCTTAAAGTGCCGACAAAAGCAAAGCGGAACGCGTTCGAGGGCGTTTTCGCCGCGTCTTTCAGGAGAGCGGCGTTAATGCCGAAGTTGATTAGCCGGAACCGCGAGGTATCGAAGCCGTTCTTGCGAAACATCTCCAGCAGGAACCGCGTGGGCGCGATGACGACGTCCACGAGTTTCACCGCCTCCTTCAGCCGCGGCGCGCGGTTGAGCGCTGCGTCGAGGACCTTGTCCGAGGCGGCTTTGGAGGCGAGTACCTTGCGTGTGAGCCGCGCGCGCAGCGCCGCCACGCCCCGCCGCAGCGGGCAAGGCAGCCGGTCGATGATGAAACGCCATTTGTCCAAAACGGGCGCGTGGTAGCACTCGTAGCAGTCAAGTTCCGCCACCGGCCTCGCGCAGAGAGACTCGTCTTCACGCACGAGTTGCATCCGCGGGCAGATATACCAGAAGTCAGTCAGTGTCAGCACCGTCGGAATTCCGAGCAGGTGCGCGGACTTAAGCAGGGCGGCGCTCAGAAGCGAATTGTGCGTGAAGTGGATAAGGTCCGGGCGCTGTTTTTCAAAAAACGTTTTCGCCAGTTCACCAAATTCCTCATTCCAATATTCGTACAGCGTCGGATTGTGCCAGGTGCGCGAATCATAGCAAAAGCGCGTCACTGGGATGCCGGCGTATTCCTCACGAAGCACGCCCCTGCGCGGAACGCCGGGAAGATTGCTGTGCTCGTAGCAAAGCACCGAGACCTCGTGGCCGCGCTCTTTCGCCGAGCGCGCGAGTTCGTAAGTATATGTCTCCGTGCCCGTGAGATGACGGGGAAAGAATTGGTGGACGACGTACAGTATCTTCACCTAGTGCTGCTCCGCTAACGAGTCATGCTACCGGGTCGCAATCACCACGAAGTTGCTGGGCATGGCGAAATCTTTCGATTTCGAATACAGTTTCTCGGCAATCCAGTTGCGCGAGCCGATCAAAAAGTCGCGTACCAACCCCGGTTCCATCGTTCTATGCGTGTGCAAATTGCGCAGTTCCGTAAAGCACTGGCGCGAATTGCCGTTCGGCGTAATCCGGCAGTCCTTGAAGGCGGAGAAAATCTTTCGCAAGCCTTCCTCCGAGAACCGCCAGTAATCGCCGGGATAATCGTGCTTCTCCCACGCAAAAGGCGCGGAGAGGAACACCTTTCCGCCTGGCTTAAGCACGCGGTAAATTTCCCCGGCAACATGCTCCGGATCGGAAACATGCTCCAGCACCTGCGTGCTGACGGCAAAGTCGAAACTGGCTTCGGCAAAGGGCATCGGCTTTTCCGGCTCCCAGACCGCGTCAACGAACTGGCCATCGAATATTTCCGTCCCGACATAGCGGCAGGCGGTGGGGGCGAAGAACGGGTAGTACGGCTTGTGCGCGCAGCCGACATCGAGGACAGATGTATTCCGGCTGATGCGATTCTCCCGGCCAAATCGCACGAGCATCTTGGCAATGCTCCTCAGCGACAGGTACGCCGGCTCCGTCATTCGCGGGAAGCGCTGATTGGCTCCCGGCCAATGCTCAACGGGGTCAAGCGGCTTGCCGCTGAAAGAAATCAGTTCAAGATATTCCGTCCGCGCCAATTGCGCGTATGTTTCCTTCTCCGACAGGACGACATACACGCGGTAAAGTCCGTCCTCCTTGAGCCTGCCGTTGATGACGCTGGACGGTTGAACCGCAGCGCCGTCTCGCTCCAACTGCGCGCCGGCGGGGCTTAGAGAAACCCGGACTTCGCATTCATCCGCGATATTGTCCGCGCCGAATTGCCACGTGCCGAAATACCGCGCCGGGCTGGGCTTGGTTTCCGGGTAAACCTCAAAGGTCAGAAAAACCGATTCCTGCCTGCCGCCGGTCCGCCTGACGCGAATCCGGCGTTTCCGGGGCTGGAGGCTTGCGGCGTTCTTCGTTTCGAAATGTACTTTTATGTCCCACTCGGCCAAATTCCCTCCTCATCCTATCCAGACAGGATATTTGCCTGGCTTGTCCTTGTTGAGATTCACGTATTTTTCGCGGAAGTCGGGGGTGTTCGTGATGCACTTGTTGCACGCGTCGCGCTTGAAAAGTTCGTGCGCCCACATCCTGTCCAGTATTTTCCGTAGAGGCTCTTTCCTCACGTTGCCGAAAGAGAGCGGGACGTAAACGCAGGGCGTAACCTCGCCGTACGCGGTGATGTAAATATAGTCTTTGACCACGCAGGCGCAAATGAAATTCGCCGATTGGCCGTTGCAGGACTCCTGCTCCCAGTATGCGACGCCGGGGGCGAGCATTGTTCTGAATTTTGCGACCTCGTCGGGCGTTAACCGTTCCTGCACGGCGTCCTGCCATTTTCCAGTGAGCACCGGCGTCAGCACGCGCAGTGGCGCGCCGAGTTGTTTGCCGAGTTCAATGAGCCGTGCGAACTCTCCGCTGTTAAGCCGTTCGCGGTCAACGTACGCGCCGATTCGGACGGCGATGCCGGCCTCCTTGCAGTAATTGATTGCGGCGACGGCCCTGTCGAATATGCTTTTCACTCCTCGCATCCGATCATGTTTTTCGGGATCCGCGCTGTCAATGCTTATGTGGACCATGTCCATCCCGGCTTCGGCAAGTATGAACGCCATATCGCGGTCAAGCAAATAACCGTTACAGTCCATGGCCGTGCCCATGCCAAAACTCTTCGCGTATTTTATCAACTCCGGCAGGTCTTTTCGCACCAGCGGCTCGCCGCCAAAGAAGTTTATGCTGTTTGCACCGTTCTCGCGCAACTGCCTGATGATGTCCTTCAGTTCCTCGGTGGACATTTCATCCTTTGCGGAGACGCGGTATTTGCCGCTGCCGCAGTGGGCGCAGGTACACATGCAGCGGAAAGTGATGCCAAGTGTCGCGAGAAGGCACCCTGTTTTCCTCTGTGAGGGAGGCGTTTCTTGCCTTTGTGGCGCGGGGCCGCCAAACGCACGGCGGACGCGACCGATAAGACTGTTTACTGTCGGAAGTTTCATGGCAATCGCGCTCTCTTTATTATCGTATCGCCTTTAGCGGACTTTTCACGTAAGAGTTCTTCATGCTACTTAGTTGCAGTTATGATGAAATTGCCTACCATGCTCTCGTCACCCTTTCCTGATGCAAGCAGTCTGTACTTGAAGTTGCCCCATTTTATCAGCATGTCTCGGAGGAACGGGTTTTTGACCACGTGGTAGTAGTAACAGTTCTTGAACATTACCATCGCCTGCGCGGCGTTGCCGTCAGCGCCGATTTCAACGTCCTTGTACGGCGCGAACATTTTCTCGATCATATTGCGTCCGAAGCGCCAGAAATCGTAAGGCTGCTGGTGAGTCTCCCAGGCAAAGGGCAGCCCGACAAGTATCTGCCCGCCGTCTTTGAGAACTCGCGACACGTCCGCGAAAGCGGCGAGGGGATTGTCCACGTGCTCAAGCACGTGCGTGCACAAGACCGCGTCGAATGATTTGTCCGCCAGCGGCAGTGGCTCGTCCGGCTTGCGGACGATGTCCACGAACTGCCCGTCCAGTATATCGGCATTTGTGTACTTTAGCCCGCACGAAGCAAAGCAAGGGTAATAGGGCGCGTTGCCGCCGCCGACATCCAGCACCGACGAGCCGGCGGGAAGTTCCGCGGCGAACTTTTCCACCGCCTGGTACAACTTTTTCATCATCCAGTATTCCGGCTGGATGGTTCTCAAATTGCGCCTGCCGGATTCCGGCCAGTGCGCCGCGGGGTCCACCGCGCCACCGCTGAAGGACAGCATCCGGTAATACTGCGTCTGGTAGAGCGTCGCATACGTTTCCTTCTCCGCAAGGACAAGATAGGCGATGTAAAGGCCGTCCTCCCTGAGCGGACCCTGTATCACCTTGACGGGGGAAAGGACCTTGCCGCCGCATGAAACGCTTACTCCCTCCGTGTCCAATGTGATGCTCACATTTTCGGAATCGCCGATTACATCGAAAGGGAACTGCCACGTGCCGAAATGCCGCGCCGAATACTTGGGCATGCGCTCCGGATAGACATCAACGGTCAAATATGCGGGAGGCTTGCCGTCGCCGCGTTCCATCAACGCGGTAATTTCCTTCTCGCGAAGGCTTGCTACCCCCTTCATGCCAAATTGCGGTGTAATCTTCCACTCGGTCATGGTTCTCTTCCACGCCCCTGTGGTACCGGGCGTCTCCGGCCATCTCAGGCGCACGGCGGCCCGGGTATTTCCGTACTGTAATCGACAATCAGCGGGTATATCGTTGCGGTCTTGAAACCCTCGAGGTACCGGTCCCGGAAGCCCGGATCGTTCATGATGCAGTCGTTGCAGTTCGGATTTACGTAAACAGGATGGGTGTACATTCTATCAAGAATGGTTTTCAAGGGTTCTTTTTTCACGTTGCCGAAACTCAGCGGCACGTAACAGCATGGCGTGATGTCACCGTACGCGGTTACGTAGTACATCTTCCTGCTGAGCGCGGCGCACACGAAATTGTGGTCTAGCGCGCTGCAGACCTCCTGCTCCCAGTACACCTTGCCGGGCTTGAGCATCGCCTTGAATTTCTGAATTTCTTCCGTGGTCAGTTTCACGTCCTTCGCCTCGTTCCACCTTCCCGCGAGAATAGGCAGGAGAATCCTGAGTTCCACGCCCAGTTTCTCGCTGAACTCGATGAGCCGCGCAAAGTCCCCGTTGTTCAGCCTCTCCCTGTCCACGTAGGTGGCGATTCGCGGATGTATTCCGTATTTCTTGCAGTAGTTGATGGCGGCGACGGCCTTGTCGAACAGGCCGGGTATCCCGCGCAGACCGTTGTGCACTTCCGGATTCGCGCTGTCGATACTGACGAAGGCCATATTCAGGCCCGCCTCCTTGAGGCGTTTGGCCATTGCCTCGTCGAGCGCCGCTCCGTTGGTATCCAGAACGGTCGCGAGGCCTTGTTGCCTGCCGTATGCGATCAACTCGCAGATGTCATCACGCAGGAGCGGCTCGCCGCCGAAAAAAGAAACGGTGTCGGTATGCACCGCGGGCATCTGCTTCACAAGTTCCTTCAGTTCCTGCGAGGTCAGTTCCTCGGCCTTCTTCGTGGTGTAAAACGCGCTGCCGCAGTGTTTGCACTTGCACTGGCAGCGGTATGTTACCGCCACCATGCCGGTGAGGGTTATAGCGGGATTGTTCGGATCATCGGGGCGGCCCTGCGGCTGCGCCGCCGCAACTGGACCTTCCAGACGGCCGAGAAACTTCTTTATTCTTTCGAACGCCATGTTCTGTCTCCGGACTCTATGATTAGAAACGGGTCAATTATCGCACAACTCGCAGCCAGACTGCGTTTATCGTCTTTTGGGGCATGATTCATACCGCTATGTGCGGCCTGCCCCAGCCCGCGTTGCAATAGTGGTTGTTGGAACGCGGCGCCGGCATCGTTCTGAATCTTATCTGCGTCTTCCCTTCGCCCCGGAGCGGCAACTCGAAATGGAACCACCCGCGGTCTTTTTCCCTGCTCTTCGGATCGAGATACTCCGAAAATATCTTCTTCCCGTTCTGTTCAATCTCGAATCTCACTCCCTTGCCGGGCTGCTTGTACGTCGTGGGGTCCATGCCGATGTCGAAGACCAGTCTGCCGTTCGGCGGCAGGTCAACATTATACGTTATTTCGCTGAAGGGATGCGCCTGCAGCCAGAACCGCGCCGGGTATTCCTCGAAGAACGTCGTAATCTTTATGAACCGCCTGTCGTCGGTCTTGGTCGCGGCGCTGTCGATGTGTGAAACGAAATCGTAAACGCCGCGTCCTTCCTTCCTGGCGGCCATGTCCACGAGTTCCTGGCGGAACGCATCGTAATAATCCAGTATCTGCTCGCGGCCGATTGTGGGCAGGTTCAACACGGGCTTTTCAAAATAGGATGACGCCGTTTCGCCGGTGAGCCAGCCTTCGCGCTTTGCCTCCTCGTAGAGGTCCGTTCCGGGGTATGGGTAGTAGATGGCCAACTGCGTCTGGTTGGGCCTGAGCCGCCTGACCAGCGCAAACGTCTCCTCAATCATCGCGGGCGTTTCGTGCGGGAAGCCGATTATAATGAAGGCCCAAGTCCTTATCCCGATTTTGTCCGCGAGGTCGAAGACCTTGATAATCTGTTCGTTGGACATCTTGCGCCTGAGGACGTGCTCGCGCAGCCATTCGCTGCCGCTTTCCACGCCGATGCGCAAGAGGTCACAGTTGGCGGACTTCAGCGCGCGCATTACCTCTTCGTCAAGGTGACTGAGCCGCACCATGGCCGAGAAGGGGACGCCGACTTCCGTGCGGTACCGCCGGCAGAACTCCATGGCCCAGTCCTTGCGCAGGGTGAAGGTCTCGTCCTGGCCGGTGAAGTAATTTATGCGCGGGTAGTTCTTGAGATGGTGCTTGAGTTCCGCCACGGCAACCGGCACGTCGCGAAAACGCACTATGCGCCCCTTGCCGTGGTAGAGGCGGCGAATGGCGGGATTACAGCAGTAACTGCAGTTATACGGGCAGCCGCGCCCGGACATGAAGTGCAGGTTTATGCCCGCGCCGGGGGGAAACATCTCATTGAGGTTGAAGATATCAAGGTCCATGAACGGCATGTCGTTGAGGTTTGCCCTGACGGGGCGGACCTCGTTGCACACGACAGCGCCGTTCTTCTTGACCCAAAGATTCGCCGCCCGTGAGTAATCCTTGCCCTCGGCGATGCAGTCCGCCAGTTCCACAATCGCCTCCTCGCCCTCGCCGCGGCAGAGCATGTCGATGCTCTTCTTGGCGATGACTTCTTCCGGCGCAAGGGATGGGTGATGCCCGCCGAAAAGAACGGGGATGTCGAAGGATTCCTTTATCCAGTCGGCCAGTTGGGCGCAGTAGTCGAACTGGTTCGTCATGGCGGAGAAGGCGATCAGGTGCGGCCGGAAATCGGCGACGCGCCGCAGGAATTCGTTCTTTTCAATTTTTTCAAGCACGCGGATGAGCGCGGTCTCGTGGCCCGCGCGCTTAAGGGCGGCGGACAGGTAAGCCACTCCGAGGTGTATCACGCCGGTTTCAATCCGCGATTCAATGTCAGTCCATATGAAAAGAACCCTGCAGCGTTTCATTTGAGAGAGTCTCTGGGATAACAGGAAAAACCATCAATTCTTGGATAGTCTTACATCTCAACCGTTCTTCCGCTGAGCAGCGTGGCTTCAAGGAACGGCATCTCCCCGCGATTATAAGTGTAATAGCCGAGAACGTAATTGCGGAAGTCCATGAGGTCCGCGGAATACACGGTGGCCCAGTCGAAGATTGCGATAAAAAGGAATTCCGGCTGCCTTCGGATATCCGGATGATTTGCATTGCGTCTGGGCAGAAGTTTCAGCAGTTTGGCGCAGCGTTTGTTGCCTTTGGCTGCCTGTTCTCGGAGAAACTTAACAATGTTAATCTCGAAATGGCACGGTAGTTTTGGCGCCTTATAAAGTTCAGCGAAGGTGTATTGCATGTACGGACCGGTCTTATAGAAGTGCTCGAAAATATCCTGTGGTTGCACCTCCAGCGCCCTGGCGATCAGTGCGACATACTCGCTTATGAATAGCGGCTTCTCATCAGTAAGAGCGCCAGCGGGTGAGACGGAACGCATGCGCATCTGGTAAATATTGTCCGCGTTTGCAAGCCCGAACTCGATTAGTTCCGGTATCTCAAGGTCGTTGATGCCGCGATGCATCGTATAGGACAAGCAGATAGGAAGGCCGGCTTTCTTGATGTTCTTCATGGCCTTCATGCGATTTTTCAGGAGTTTCATGCCAGTCATGCGTTCGAAGATATCATCCGTGAAACCATACATGGGCACGATTACTTCCTGCAGTCCGGCGTCCATCAAGGATTTGAGGTACTTCTTGTCTTCCAGGCGAACGCAATTGGTCAAGAGCGAGTGCGGCTTCTTTGCCTCGACTGAAGTCTTCAGGTATTCGGGCAGGTGCGGACTCAAAGTAGGCTCGCCGCCTGTGAAAAAAACGAAGTCGCCGCGGAATGTCCGGATGACTTCCTTCACCTTATCCGGCGGAATGTCCTTTGCCATTGACCTATCGTTGGCGTAGCAGAAAAAGCACTTGAGGTTACACGCATGAGTCAAGGGGATGCCCAAAGAGATATGCGGAGGATTACGATGAGCAAAGGTCTTCTGCATCGTGAACTTGTAGAACTCCTTGTTGTCGGCAACCATTGTATCCCATGCGCCATGCTCGGTACATGCTTTTTTCAAATATATCCCGTCGTCCTTTTCATGGACGGTCGCGGGTATTTCCGTGTAGCACACGGGGCATATCGAAAGGGTCTCTTTGAGTATGTTCATCTTACGCTCCACCGCATGGTTTTTGCCTGTCAGGAAACGCCCTATGGGGTTGCTATCGGACATGTTACCATGAAATCTTAACACGCGCGCGATGGCCGGCTCCTGCCCGCGCGGGCGTCGCCGGATCAGCCCGGTGAAAATGCGCGGCGGCGTGTCCGCGACATCGGGATGCGTCCTCTGCGTGCTCCAGCCGGTTAAGTAATTTATGCGTCTTCACTTGTCAAAGTCTTAAACGCATACGCTGGCAAAACAGTCTTGCTATTTTCCGTCACCGGACTTTTCGGACTGGGGAGAACTTTGCTTCCGCAACATCCACACATTCCAGCGACCCGGCGATGAGCCTGCGGCGCACGGCAAATAATCCGTATGTCTAAAAAAACATAAACTATTTTACCACGCTCCAACCGCCAAGTCAAGCGCGGCGGGCAATCGAGCCGCCGAGGTTGACATGCTGCCGCCACGCCGGTATATTATCGTTGTCCGCATGATGTGAGATAATCAAGGCAGGAACCGCGTTTTCGCGAACCACCACATTAGTTTATCCGTTATAAATTAGCGGGGATTGCGAGGCGCTTTCGACCGCTATACATGATGCTTACAGGCAGTTTTGAGACGGCTCGTGAATGAAAACCACCGTCGTAATAGAGAAATGCGATTCATACGATCCCGCCGAGGTTTACCAGGCGGTGAAGCGTTGCGTTGACCTCTTGGGCGGGATGTCCCGGTTTGTGCAGCCCGGCAAACGAGTCCTGCTGAAACCGAATCTCCTGGTCGGAGTTCCGCCTGAAAAGGTGACTGTAACACATCCGGAGATTGTGCGCGCCGTGGCGGCGCTTGCGCAAGAAGCCGGAGGAGAGGTATCGGTCGGCGACAGCCCTTGCCTTAGGCCGCTCAGGGAGAACCTCACGAAGAGCGGCTATGACCCATTCATGAAGGAATTGGGCTTGAAGGCGGCGCCGTTCGAGGAAGTTCGGCGCATCAATACGGGGCTGGACGGCGTGCTTGGCCACGTCGAAGTCGCCACCCCTCCGCTCGAAGCGGACGTGGTCATAAACCTGCCCAAGTTGAAGACGCACGCCACGATGTACCTTACGGTCGCAGTGAAGAACCTCTTCGGCTGCGTGGCCGGGAAACGGAAAGTGGAATGGCATTTCAAGACCGACAAGAATTATGGACAATTCGGCATGGCGCTGGTGCAGGTGGCAAAGGCCGTCTCGCCCGCGCTCACGATTGTTGACGCCATTATGGCAATGGAAGGCAATGGCCCTTACGCAGGAACGCCGCGACGGCTCGGCGTGATTGTCGCTGGAACGGACTGCGTGGCGATCGATGCCGTAGTCTGCCGGATGCTGTCGCTGAGGCCGGACATATTGTACACGTATAAGGCGGCGAAGCAGATCGGCTGGGGGGTGACGGACATCAAGGAAATCGAATTGAAGGGCACGCCTTTAGAAGAAGTACTCGTGAGCGACTTCAAACTTGCCCGCGTCATCGTCAGACTCCTTTCGGCGCCCCTGTTCACGAGGCGATTGCTGAGGAACGCCTTTACCGCGCGCCCGCGGGTGGACAGGAAGGCGTGCAAGGCCTGCGGTGTTTGCGCGGAAGTCTGCACGGCCAACGCCATCAGCATTAAAGGCAAGAAAGTGTCGATAGACTATGACAAGTGTATAAGGTGCTTCTGCTGCCAGGAGATATGCCCGCATGGGGCGATGAAGGTGAGAGAGGGATACCTTGTGTGGCTTCTCCATCCGGGTTCCGTCCTGAAGGAGTCTCTGAACATGCTGCCGCTGGCCGGGACAATCAAACACGCGCGGACGGATACCCGCCTGACGGAAGAAGGGCGCGCGAAGAAGAAGGCATCGAAGAAGTGAGGAATCGCCTATCCAGGCCACTGCGGGGACATGATTGCGAAACTCTTCAACTAACGAGGTGTTCTTGAATGAAAAAAAAGTTTAAGCATCCCTCTGAAAGATTTCCGGAACGAATCTTCAAATGGTGCGGCTTTGTGGAAGACAAGAAACTGGGGTTCAAAATGCCGCCCAATACGACGGTGTGTCATACGTTTCATCCGATTGACGGCAGCATACTCGTTATGGACGGACAATTGGGCGAGGCGCCTCCGAGCGGCGAGGATCTGGTTGATTACGAACTGCAAACCGACGCCGACGGCTTTGGAAACGATTCCGTTCCGCAAAGCGCGGACATAATCGTGCTGGGCAATTCCGTCTCGGTGAGCGCCAACGTCAAACGCGAGGAATCTTGGCCGTCCATATTGAAAACCCTTGCAGGGAAATCACTCTATAATGCGGCGCATAACGCATACTGCGTAACGCAGGGGTTGCTTGTTCTGAACGATTACGGCATGCCGAAGCATCCTAAAATAGTGTTGTGGGAGGTATTCGGCGACGAGTTGGACCTGGCGGAACGGTTTTATGACTTCCAGACAAACGGCAATTCATACTACGGCAGCCTTCAGGCGCCTCAGCCTCCCGTTCCGCATGAGGAAACGCTTGCCGGTTTCGTGGCTTCCCTAGTCAAGAAGTGGAAGGACAGAAGAAAACGCTACCCCGTCTATCCAGGCCCGATGCGGCTGTCCATAGGCGGGGTTGAGAAGCCAATACTCCTTAACCGTTGGGCGTTCCCCACCCACGCGCGTTCCAGGGAGGAGACGGAGCGCACTCTGGGATGGCGGCTCATCGCCGAGGCGTTTCTGAAGGGAAAGGAGATGTGCGACAAGGCGGGAACGCGCCTGATCGTGATCCACGTCCCGGACCCTCTTCTCCTTTTCGTTCCCTATACGATCGACAAGTATGACAGGAACAAGATATTTGAGTATGTGAAGCCCGCGCTGAAGGCCATGGGCATGCGGTACGAGACGCCGGATAAATTCATCGAGGATTTGCGCAAGAACTTAAACGTGATGGCACGTCTGTTCGAAGATTTCTGCCGAGCGCATAATATAGAATTCGTTAACACGCAACCGGCGCTGGCAGCCAGCCTAGCCAACGGGCAGCGGCCGTTCTACTGCTATGATGTGCATCTCAACGTGGTGGGCAACCGGGTGGTGGCGGAGGTGCTGGCCGAATACCTGAAGTCGCATCCGTAACGTTGTCGCCTTATTGGGGAGATGAACGGCTAAAGCCCGAATTATTACATGGTCTCTGAAAAGCCGTCTCTTACAAAGAGTTGAAAAGCCGCGCCGCTTCCTGCCTGGACTTGTTCACCAGGTAATCGCTGAAGACCGGCACGAACGCGGCGTTGAGCGCGCCCTTGCCGAAAAGTTCGCAGAAGAGGTTTGGTATCATCCACCAGCGGGCCTGCGCCGAAGACCCCCGCGCCGCCCATGTCGCGCACCAGTCCAAGCACGCGGCTCAGCAGCGTGAGCACGCCCATCATCCCCGCCGCGCGCACGACGTGCCGCCCGACGGAGGTCTGCTCCTTCGGCGGAGCCGGCTCCTCCCGTATTTCAAGCGTTTCGGACTTCGCCCGTTTCCGATTTGCTTCGCCCGCGAAACCGCGGCACGCATATTATAATTTCTAAATTGTAAAGCAACGAAACCGCGAAGTCAGGGTCGTCGCTAAAAATTCCTTGTGGATGTCAGGCGTGCAATTTCTTCAGCAGCCAGGCCATGTTCTCGCCCAGCACGCGCATGGTGTTGATTCCTTCCAGGTCCTTCTCCACGTCGCCTTTATCCAGACCAATGCCTATGTTCCAGTAGCAGGAGGCGGGCACTATTATCTGGTTGATGAAGAAAAAATGGTTGAGGGAATTGAACGCGTGCGTGGCGCCGCCGCGCCTTACCGCGACCACCGCCGCGCCGACCTTGCGCCGGAACATGTCGTCGTTGGCCTTCGCCACAAGTCCCGCGCGGTCGATGAGCGCCGCCATTTCCGCGCTCACGCTCCCGACGTACGTCGGCGAGGCAAGGATTATCCCGTCGGCCGCGAGCATCTTCTCGATGCACTTGTTCACGATATCGCCCGTGACGGCGCAGCGCTTGTCTTTGTTCTTCCAGCACATCCAGCATGCGGTGCAGCCGCGGACGGTCTCGCCGGCCAGTTGGACCAGTTCGGTCTTGATGCCTTCCTTCTCCAGTTCCGCAAAGACGTGTTTGACGAGGTGCGTGGTGTTGCCGTCCTTGCGCGCGCTGCCGTTGAATGCGACGACCTTCATGCGATTTCTCCTCAAGTCATGGGATTGCGCGGATCGGCCGTAGCCGTGTCCTTTTGCGTGAGAAATAGTATCTCGAACTTGTGGCCGCACTTGTCACGGACGAATTCGTATATCGGCATTGTGCCCTTCCATAAATCATGACAGAGAGATCGAGACATCGACGCATATTATAGCAAAAACGGGCCGTTTCTCCTCTTCTGAAGGGTGGACACATTGAACCCTTCCTGCGCCATGCGCGTCAGGGCCAAACGCGCTCCTGCGGCCATCAGGAAAGCCGACGTGTCAGCCTAAAACATGAAATCGACTATACTTGTGGTTGCAAGTTATACGCTGTAATCAATATGCGTTCCTACTTAGGCCGGACCAATTGGCGTCTCCTTCCAGTCGGCCTGGCAATAGTATTGCCCTTCCAGGCTCCACCTGTCTTTCATTACCGTAAAATACTTCTTTTGCGAATAACCCAGCACGGGCATGAGGGGTTGTGAGACCTCGCATATCCAAAAAGTGATGAAGTACGTTCCCCCAAGCAGCGGCAGGCTATTTATGCGACAGGACACCTCCCCACAGTCTCCGGGGGACTTTTGCTTGGCCAGCCGCACCAAATCCTTCAGTTTGTCCCAGTGTTGTTCCACCCCCTGCTCCAGGTCCGGGCAATGCTGGATGAGCAAAGTCCCGTCTTCGCGATAGATTAATATGCCGAACAGGCCCTTCTTAATGGGCTTGTCCACGGCATACGCAACTTTGAACTCGACGGGCTGGCCGGGACTGAATAAGTCGCGCTCCCGGCCGTCCTTGTCAAGGATTTTGGGGTCGAAGAAGCGTATCTCGCCGCCTGCTCTGGCTTCGCCTTCAACTGACTGCGCGTTTGCGCCCATCGATGGCTGGCGGATCGTGGCGTGCCGCGCAAGGCTCTCCAGGTAAAGGTCAGCGACCTCGTCCGGATTTCCGTCGGCAACAAGCCTGCCCTGCTCCAGCAGGACGGCCCTGTCGCAAAGGCGGCGCACGTTTCGCATCAGGTGCGTAACCAGGATTATGGTTTTGCCCTGCTGTCGAAAATCATCGAACCTTTTGACGCATTTCTGCATG
>Ga0315288_10001470_pt1 | contig 30500 bp, 23 predicted proteins | sample YL17G11_20_MG_FD_203454 | JGI IMG/M metagenome (GOLD analysis project Ga0315288, IMG submission 203454) | Sediment microbial communities from Yellowstone Lake, YNP, Wyoming, USA - YL17G11_20 | ecosystem: Environmental > Aquatic > Freshwater > Lake > Sediment | place: USA: Wyoming | collected... | reverse complement strand
AGAATCGAAATGCAGGGATTTTGAACTTGAGGGATATAACATGCTAAATGTTTTGCTGGTGGAGGATAATGCGCGGTTGCGGGCGGCGATGAAGGCCGGGTTGGAGGGGCTGGGGAAGGTGAAGGTGGTGCATGATTGCGAGTCCGGCGAGGCGGCGCTGGCCTATTGCATGGAGCATCAGCCGGAGGTGATCCTGATGGATGTGCAGCTTGCCGGCAAGATGAACGGGATTGAGGCGGCGGTGGCGATACGGCGGGAATTCCCCCGCCAGCCGATTGTCTTTTATTCCATCCAGGATGACGATACTTATTATCGGGCCTTTCGGGGTGCGGGGATTCTGAGCCATTATGCTTATGTGCGCAAATCGAATTTTCTGCTGCCGGCGATGATTCTGCCGCTTTTGCAGGATGCGGTGGCGGGGAGGAGTTTTATTGATCCGGAAATCGAGGCGCGGGTGCAGGAGGTGCGCCACAAAGACACGCATTCACCCATGGCGCTGCTGGAGCCGAACGAGCAGGAGGTGGCGCGGATGCTGGCGCGGGGGATGACGAACGAGCAGATTGCCGCGCGCATGGGATTCCGCGACAAGCGCACCATCAGCCGCACGAACGGGCAGATTTATGCCGCCTGGGGATTAAACGAAAGCGCTACCGATGACAAGGTGGCGCGCACCCGCGCGGCGATGATTGTGCGCTGCGGCCGGCTTATCTCCTGGGATGAAAAGGGGCTTCCCCGCGTCATGAACGAACGCGGCGAATGGATCGAGTGGGAAGAATGATCGCCTTGGAGATTCTCTACTGCGCCTTGATCATGGTCTCTCTGGTCAACAGCATCCTGCTGATCTGGCTGGGGCTGACGGTGCTGCTCAATGCGGAGCGCCGCGACTGGGGCATCGGGCTTGCGGTGGGCGGCTTGTTCGCGGGCGGCGCGGTATTCATCGGTCAATCGGCCGTGCTGACCGAGAGCCGGATAGATATCGGCCCGCAATTGAATGTGTGGTGGCCGCTGGTGTGGACGGGCCTGGTGATTACCCCCCTGGCCTGGTATGTCGCCATGCTCTGGCACGTGGGTTATTGGAAGGAAATAAAATCCGCGCTGCGCCGCCGCCATCGCTTTTTGCTTGCCTTCTGTCTGGCGCTGCTGCTGCTTTTGGCTGGGCTGCTGGTGATTGCCCGGCCGCTGCCGTTTACGATCACCGGGATGCATCTGGATCTGTCGGCAAAGCCGGCCTGCTTCGGCATCCCCTTGATCGTGCTAATCTATCCGCCCTTTACGCTGCTCTGCATGAGCTTATCGCTCTATGCGCTGCTGCGTCCCGGGCCTATTAAGCGGGAGATCAGCAGTCCGGCGCGGCAGCGCGCCCGCCCCTGGATCATTACCGCTTCGCTGGCGCTGCTGGAGGTCAGCCTGGTAGTGGTGGGGCTCCTGATATGGATCTTGCTGCATTATACTCCCAATACTTTCCGCCTGGTTTTCGACCAGTTGACGCTTTATTTTTTCTGGCTCGATTTGGCCGTGTGTCTATTAATCACGGTGGCGGTGATTTCGCTGGGTCAGGCTATCGTGGCTTATGAAATCTTTACCGGACGGACGCTTCCGACTTTTGGTCTGCGCCGGCAATGGCATTATGCGCTGGTGCTGGCCGTCGGCTATGGCGCGGTGGTGGGAATCGGCGAAGCCATCAGCATTTCGTCCGCCTATGTGCTAATTCTGGCGACCGGTATCGTGGCCGCCACCTTTGCCTTTTTTGGCTGGCGCTCCTTTCAGGAGCGGGAACGTTATATGCGCAACCTGCGGCCTTTTGTAACCAGCGAGCATTTCTATGACGCCCTGCTGGCGATGAATCCGCAGACCGCGCCGGAGGGCGCGGCCTCGTCTTTCGCCGCCCTGACGCATGATCTTCTGGGGGCCAAGGCCGCCTGCCTGGTGCCCACGGGAAGTCTGTCATCTCTGGTAAGCGCGCCGCTGGTCTATCCGGCGGGGAAAGACCCTGCGATGAATCTGAAGGAGATCGCCGCCAAATGCAAGGAGCCGACCGCCATGGTCTTTCCCGTGGATCCCGCAAAATACTGCGGGGCGATCTGGGCGATTCCTTTGTGGAGCAACCGGGGTTTGATGGGCGTGTTTTTTCTGGGAGAGAAAAGCGACCGGGGGCTCTACTCGCAAGAGGAGATCGAAATTGCGCGCTTGAGCGGAGAACGTTTGCTGGATACCATCGCGGGAGCAAACCTGGCGCAGCGATTGATGGCGCTGCAGCGGCAGCGTTTTATTGAAAACCAGGTAATTGACCAGCAGTCCCGCCGCACCCTGCATGACGAGATCTTGCCCAGCCTGCATGCGGCCATGCTCAATCTGGGGGCGAAAGCGGACGGGGACAAGAAGGAGGAGGCGCTGGCGCAACTGGCGGAAGTGCACCGGCGCATTTCCGCGCTGCTGCGGGAGATGCCCAGCGGCGCAGCTTCTCAGGTTGGCAAGCTGGGCTTGATTCCGGCGCTTCGGCAAATGGTGGAGATGGAGTTTCGCCAGGACTTCACGGGCATTGATTGGCAGATTGATGCAGAGGCGGAAAAGCAGGCGAGTTCAATTCCGGCCCTGACCGGAGATGTTATCTTCTATGCCGCCAAAGAGGCGATCAGAAATGCCGCGCGGCATGGCCGGGGAGATGATGTGGGGCGCGCGCTCCATCTGCGCATTTCCGCGGCGTGGCGCGACGGCCTGGAACTGCAGATTGCCGATGATGGCATCGGTCTCGAACCCAAGCCGGAACCCTTGCCCACCGGCGGGCAAGGCCTGTCGCTGCACAGCACCATGATGGCGGTAATCGGAGGCTTGCTGACCACTGACGACAAGCCCGGCATAGGCACCACCATGACGATCTTCCTGCCGCAATCGAGCTGGCAGACCGGGTAATCCCCATCACCCCACACTCCTGTTTGCCAGTGGCCTTTTCCCAAAATGCCGCACCGGGACGATTGAACTCTTGCTGTCAGAGAGGTATAATTTCCGTTTGGCTTGGGAAGGAATGGTTAATTGAAGTTACAGATTTTGCGAAGATGGCTGGTGGGAGAGAGGCTGCCGACGGCGCGGCAGATCCATGAGCGGCTGCCCAAGTTTCTGGCGTTGCCGGTGTTCTCTTCGGACGCTATTTCCTCCTCCGCTTATGCTATCGAAGAGATCCTGCTCGCCCTGGTGGTTGCGGGCGCGGCGGGTCTGTACTGTTCGGTGGGCGTGGCGGTTACCATTGGCCTGCTCTTCACCATCGTTACCATCTCCTACCGGCAGACGGTATATGCTTATCCCTCCGGCGGCGGATCGTATATTGTGGCGCGGGAAAATCTGGGGCTTTATGCGGGCATGATCGCGGCGGCGGCGCTGCTGACGGATTATGTGCTGACGGTAGCGGTGAGTATCGCCTCCGGGGTGGATGCGATTGTTTCGGCGGCGCATTGGCTGGCGCCGTATCATGTGCATCTCTGTGTAATCTTCATCTGCTTGATCGCCCTGGCGAATCTGCGCGGGGCGCGGGAATCCGGCTGGCTCTTCGCGCCGCCCACGTATCTTTTCATCGGCAGCGCGCTGCTCATGATAATCGTGGGTGCGGTCAAATGGGCGATGGGGGAAGGACCTGCCGCGCCGCCGACTTTAGCCGGCCTGCCGCCGCTGCAGGCGGTTACTTTATTCCTGCTGCTGAAAGCTTTTGCCTCCGGCTGCGCGGCGCTGACCGGCATCGAAGCCATCAGCAATAGCATTCAAGCTTTTCGGCCGCCGGAATCGCGCAATGCCGCCACTACGCTGGCCTGGATGGCGGCTATCTGTATCTTCATCTTTATCGGACTCAGCTTTATGGTGCGGCATTTCGGCATTGTGCCGATTGATCCTACCAGTGAAGGCGTTAGGCATGGGGGCGTCGTTTATCAGACGGTCTTTTCGCAGTTGGGGCGCGTGATCTTTGGCAATGGCTTTTTATACTACATGTTGCAGGCTTCCACGGCGGCCATTCTGCTGCTGGCGGCGAACACCAGCTTCGCCGGTTTTCCGCGGCTCAGTTCCATTCTTGCCCGCGATCGCCTGGCGCCCCGGCAATTGTTTAACCTGGGCGACCGGCTGGTATTTTCCAATGGCATCGTATTGTTAGGATTCTTTTCCGCCATCTTGATCGTGATCTTCAAAGGGACCACGCACAAGCTGATTCCGCTATATGCCGTGGGCGTGTTCATGGCCTTCACGCTCTCTCAGGCCGGCATGGTGGTGCACTGGTTCAAATTGAAGACGCCGGGCTGGAAAATAAAAGCGACTATTAATGCCGTCGGCGCCACCGCCACCGGCATCGTCTTAATCGTTGTTTGGACTTCGAAATTTACCCACGGGGCTTATATCATAGCCCTCGTCGTCCCCTTCTTAATCTTCCTGTTTAACAAGGTGGCGCGGCATTATCAAACCCTGCGCGGGGAATTAACCATCGAGGGCTACGAGATACCCCGCGCCCTGCGCCATGCGGTGATTGTGCTGGTCCCCGGGGTGCACCGGGGCGTGGTGAATGCGCTCTTGTATGCCAAGTCCATCGCGCCGGAATGTGAGGGCGTTTTTGTGGAGATAGACCCGGCGGAAACCGCGCGCGTGCAGGAATTGTGGGACCGCCTGCATCTGGGCGTGCCGCTGACCATTCTCAAATCGCCCTGGCGCTCGCTCATAGACCCGATCCTGCAGTATATCCGCACCATCCGCGCGGAGCGCCATGTGGATGTGGTTACCGTGGTGCTGCCGGAATTTGCCACCACCCGCTGGTGGCACCGATTGTTGCATAATCAAACAGGTTTGATGCTAAAATTGGCCTTGATGTTCGAGCGGGGAGTAATTGTTACCAATGTGCGGTATCATATAAAGAAATAAGATTAAAACCTTAACCGCAAAGTGCAAAGGGCGCGAAGGTAACGCAAAGAAAATATTTGTAGGGGCGACCCAATGTGGTCGCCCTCTTTCAGGGCAGTCCGTGCGGGCGAATTCTTGCAGAGTTGCTTAGCGTCTTAGCGGTGAATTTTTTGATTGAAGTTTGAAATAAGCGAGATTTATATGCCTTATAAGCATGCTTTGACGGTATTTGACGGCAGTGCGGAATCGGAGAATCTGCTGGACATGGTGTGCGGCATTGTGCGGCCCCACCGCGCCCAGTTGACGATTTTGCATGTCAAACTCGTGCCTTTGACCGCGGCGCTGCCCAAGTATGATCCTGCGGCCGATCCGGAAACCGCGGCGCTGCTGCGGAAGGCGGAAAAATTCGCCGAAAAGCGGGGGGTGAAAGCGGCCTCGGCGGTGCGCTATGCGCGTGTATTGGGCTCCGCGGTAGTGGCGGAAGCGCGCGTCTGCGGCGTGGATCTGGTGGCCCTGCTGGCGCCGGATATCCAAAAACCGACGCCCACCCAAACCCTCGATTCCGACATCGAAATCGTCCTCCGCAAAGCCACCTGCGCGGTGTTGCTCTGCCGGCCCAGCAGATAACCCGTTGCCCGAATAATAAATTATTCGGGCATGCCAGGGGCCAGGCCTCTGCGACCACAGGGCGGGGGAATCCAGTGGGAAATTTGTGTTACTGGGCGAGGGAATTGGGATTGGCTGTCGCCAAATTCAAATTAAAATGGCGGGTATAATATCAGCCATGATAAAGCCAAAGGAAAACGCGATGCGGTGCAAATTTATTCTGCTCGTACTGTTGGCGATTCTCCTTATAAGCACCTGCAATACAGGCTTCACGGCGGAGGGAAAGATTTGGCAGCCGATGCTCGTTTTGCAGGGAGCAGATTACGATGCGCGGTTGGACAAGCATATCACGGTGGAAATCATCGGCCGCCCGGTGGCGGTAGCGCTGAAGCGATTATCCGCCATTTCCGGAGTCGTGCTCTCCGTTGCGCCGGAAAAACTGGATATACTGGGGGAGCGTAAAGTAACGCTCATCGCCCGCAAGCTGACGCTCCGCGCGATTATGGAAAGGCTTTCTACGGCCTTGCCGGAATGCTACTGGAGGATGCTGGGCAAAGCCGGCGCGGCAAAGTATGTACTCTACTGGGAGGCCACTAACTATTATTCATATACAGCCTTACGCCGGCTGCAACAGACTGCTGGGCGACAAGCAGGGCAGTCTCAGGTGCGCTTTAAGCGCGTCGAAGAACTCATTGAAACCTTAGGGCTATCGGAAGCGCAGTTTGGCAAAATCGAACAGCAAGACCCGTTACTTGCGCAGGCCGCACGGAATCCCACTAACTTAGCCGCGTTAAATGCTTTGCTTAACCTTTCACCTGCGTCTCTGGAGCGTTTCTTTCGAGAGGGAGAGCTGGAGATTTCCTGGAGTGCCGCGCCGGCGTCCCTGCGCGAAGCCGCGCGCATGGTGCTGGAAGATTTGGCGGCCCTCGAGCAGGCCCAAAAAGCAGACGCGGACTCGGCTCCGGGCTCTTTAAAGGTTGAAATCGAGCAGCGAATTACAGAATTATTCAAGGAACTTCCCCACTCAAAACTCACCTTCAGAGATGCCGGCTGTGAGCGGGGATTGGGGATCATACTGAGCATTAATGGAGACGGCAAGACCATCATCCCGCCGCGGCAAGCTCGATCGGAACGATGGCAGCAGTTGCTCTTGGCGCAGTTAAGCCCCTCCGGCGAGACCGGCGCTTTTGTTCCCAATATGGATTGGTCTCACATACCACCATCCCCAAACAACGCTGAGAGTAGCAACTCGAAGAAAGCCGCGGTCGAGGCAAACCTCCCCCAAATGGGAAAAATGGTCTGGTTCTCGACGGCCACCACGCTGGCATTTTCCGAAATTCAGCGGCGAATTTCTCAACAGACCGGCCTCTCGATTATTTCCGACTATTTCACCCTGCCACCGCGGCAACTCCCTAAGGCCCTCCAGGAAAAGACCCCGCTATCGCGTACACTGAATTTAATACGACCCGAAAGGTATGAGTGGCAGGTTTTCGGTGAATTATTGGTTTTTCATCGGATAGACTGGTATGACATGAGCCTGAAGGAAGTCCCCGAAGAACTCCTGGTCAAATACCATGAGAAGATCTCTCGGCAAGGCGGTTTTACGCTTGACGACGCGGCGGCTTTTTATCGCGCGCTGCGCAGAAGAGTACCTCCGATTCTCTTCTCCCTTCCCGGCGACCTCGCAGATGCCGGCTTAGCAGTCCATCCTCGGGACCAGTGGGCGCTTCTTTTATATGGCTCGTTGTCGCAGGAACAAAAGGCGAAAACTCGCGGCCAAGCGGGACTAAAACGCTCCGAAATGACGGAGACGCAAGCCGCCCAAGTGCGGGAACTTGAACGGCTTGCTCGGGGCGAAGCCCTGAGGCCGATAGCGCCGGACGCGAGCCTGCATTTGGAAATCACGCAAGCGCCCTTCGGGAAGAACATGACCCAATATACCTTTGTGCTAGCTTTTCCCTCAGGTCAGGCCCTGACTTCCAGCATCGCCCTAACCACGCCCCACGGATCGGCGCGGAAATAGGTCTGCTATTACCCTCTTCTGGAGAACTAAGAATGGCTAAACTAATGGTTCCGAAGTATCAGGTGCATGATTTTGTGCTCAAGGGGGCGGAGCGGGGGAATCCGTTCTTGGTGGAGGTGGCGGCGCGGTTCACGCATGAGTCGGGCGAGGTGCTGGCGGGAGTGCCGGGATTTTACAATGGAGACGGCGAGTGGGTGATTCGGTTCTCGCCCGGACGCATCGGCGTTTGGCGCGGGATAACGAGTTCCGCGGTTGTCGAACTAAATGGGGTCGAGTTGGGGCCGCTGAATTGTGTCGAAAATACAAATCCCGCGGTGCATGGCCGATTGGTGATTGATTCCCGGCATCCCCATCGTTTCCGCTTTGAAGACGGCGCGCAGGCGATCCCGCTGGGTTTTGAGTGGGACTGGATGTTCGCCCAGCATCAGGAAAAGCCGGAAGAATTCCGGCAGATGATAGATTTGCTGGCCGCGCGGGGCTTCAATTATATCGTAACTAATGTCTATGCCCACAGCGGATTTTCCGACCCCAACCTGGAATGGGTTTATTCTCCGCCGCAGCGGTTTGTCTTTGGCGGCAGCAACGAGGCGCCGGACCATTCCCGGCTGAATATGGATTTCTTCAAGGATTATGATGCGGCTTTGGCTTATGCCCACAGCAAAGGGATGCTGGTGCATCTGATGATACAGGTGCAGAATAAGAAGGTGAACTGGCCGGCGCGCAAATCCGCCGAGGATGATTTATATTGGCGCTATGTGGTGGCCCGCTATCAGGCTTATAGCAATATCGTCTGGGATGTAAGCAAGGAATGTTTTTATCTGCTGACGCCGGCGGGAGAATGCGATTATATTCTGGACCGCATCCGGCTGATTCGCCAGACCGACGGCTACCGGCATCTGGTAACCGCGCACGATACCGCGCTACATTCGGAGGCGCAGGATTCGCCGGCCGATGGGGCCTGTGATTTCGTCTCCGACCAGATTCATTTGCGCGATATTGCATTATATAACCATGAGGCGATCCGCCGCTTCCGCGCCGGCCGCAAACCCTACCTGAATATAGAATATGGTTATGAACGGGGCGTGGAAGCCCTGCCGACCTATAAGATTGCGCAATCGTGGCAAGAGCTGTTGTTATGGACCTGGGCGCTTTATCTGGGCGGCGCCTATCCCTGTTATTATTACAGCAACACCTCCTGGGACCTGGTGAAATACCGGCCGGAAGCGCCGGGCTGGGCGCGCTATCGCTATCTCATGGATTTTCTCAGCCGGCTGAACTTCAACGTCCTGACGCCGGATAATGAGTTTGTGGAACAGGGCTATTGTATGGCCGAAGCCGGCAAGCAATACCTCATTTTTCTGCCCGACGGAGGCGATGCCCTGGTGGACCTGACCGCCGTGTTGGCAGGAACCGCGCTGGAATGTGAATGGCTGGATATTTATAGCGGCGAGAGACAGACCGCGCCCCTGGAGGAGCGCAGCTTCCGCGTGGAATTGAAAAATCCCTTTGCAGATCCCTCCCAGCCCTGCGCCATCGCCATTCGAGCGGGGGCGGTTGGGGAGGGGAGAGGGTAAAATGGAGGGAGGGTAGCCCGCAGCCCCCGTGTTCTATCGTTCGATATGTCAGAAGTCAGGATTGCTACTTCCTATTTTTCCACCTATTGAGGCTCGTGTATTAGCTTGGCAACGCGCAAAATCCCAATTCAGGCTTCAAATGTAATCCACGAGCCTCAATAGTTTATGATGCCGGTGATTTCCTATGGTTACGCGAATACTATCTCATCAAATCCCAGCAGCGGCCTGGCCGGCGCCTCGGGCAGGGACCCCATTGGATCTGTTTGGGTGAGCCTCCCGAAGGAGAGGTCTGTCATCTGTTCGATGATGCTCAACGGCGTCTGAAAGGTTCCGTGCTGCCCGAATACGAACTCCGCCCCGGGAAGAAAGTCGCGTTGTGACATGGTGTATCCCGTAGCGGTTAGCTTACCCGTGTTATCGTGAATGAATGCGATCACTTTCCAGAAGGTAACCGGGATAAGGAGGGGGACGGACGCTTCTGAATCAAAGGGAGGATCATCATCGCGAAAGACCGGCCCGGTAAAGACCGCGATGCGCATGTCGTCCTGCCTAGCGTTCTGTAGCGCGTAGTCTTCGAGACCGTTCCAGATGCCAGCATTGAATGGCTGCATTTGTGGGCAGGCATTGGTAACATGGAATGTGTCAGTGTTAGCCTGCTTGGCTACCGCCTGGGAACCCCAATTGGGATCCTCACGTCGGGTCATATGGCCACGACTAAACTTCCCCTCGGTCTCGCGCCCGTAGCATTCCTCAATTATCTGTAGTGCCTCAGGTACCCGCGGATCAATTCGCCATCGTGGCCGCTGTCCCTTGACCGAGAGCGACTTTTTTCCGTCTATGTTCACAGCAGAAAAGACACACATCCTGCGTCCCGCGTGCATCATGACAGAGAAATGCGTGTATGGAAGCTCTACGCTTTTTTTGTTTGCACCCCAAGTAATTAGTCCCTTACGTAACTGGGGTGACGGCTTGGGAAGGGGGATCGGTCCGCCAGCATCGAGAAACGTTTCGTCATACCCCTCTCGGTTGTCGTATTCCGTAGCGCTGGGACGCTCGAATTGTTCCTCCGGCATGGCGACCGACGCCCAGCTTTGACGTTCGTGGATTTGAATATTGTTGTCTTGAGCGAACTTCCCCACCTCTGAAGCGAGGATCGCATAGTTGGAAGTCCGGAATTCGCCTCGAAAATGCATTCCAACCACCAGGCCGCTGGCAAGATCCAGAACTACCGATCCTGAGTTGCCGCCAAGCGTGGTAGCGTCGTGTGTGAAATACCAGCTATTATCCGGCACCTCCATTACTTCACCGGGGGAGAGCCGTTTGACGTCGTAGATGCTGCCGAACACCGCCCTTGCGGCCTCTAGAGCATCTACACCATAGCGCGGGTCGTAAGCCGGATAGCCGATTACGGCAATTTTGCTCCCCGGTTTAGGGCCGCTCGCGAGAATCGGAATGGGCGGCGGACTCAAAGGATCATCCTTTAGCTTGAGTAATGCTACATCCGGCTTTTGCGGATCATGCTCCTGCAAATAGAGCACTTGATCAATTGCTATTTCCAATTGCTGTGGATTTTGATATTCTTCCCGAAAATCCAACCGGGCTTCATACTTCTTGCCTGTGAAATTAGTTAAGAAGACGACCTGCCCTCCTCGACGTGTCGAGAATCCCTCCGCTACATGGCGGTTGGTGGCAACTACTCCCTTGGCCACCATCCACCCGGTCCCACCGTGACGAGAACCAAATCCGTCGTCAATTTCTACCCGTCCCACCGAACGGAGCCACGGCTCCATTAAGGCGCGCGCGGAGATGAGCGGCTTCACCCAGATGCCGGAGCGTGGAATCTCAATCCGATCCCCCCGAATCAAAAGCGAGGGACGTCCTTCGAGCAGCACAACGGCTTCTTCTTGCCCCGGGGGAGGGCCACTGGGCGCGGTGGGAGCCATGAACGGAGTCGCCGGCGGAGGTGGAGCCGGGACAGCAGGGATTTCGAGCGCGGCTCTCGTCTCGAAGCTTTCTGCCTTGAGATCAGTTTGAATGCTTGTCTGGCGAATCCAGTCAGCGACGTTCTCTGGATTAGCCAGTTTGGATTGGCGAACTTGGCGCTGGAACTCCTTGTTCGAGATGACAGAAGCAATTCTGTTTTTCACTGCAATCTCCTTTCCATAAAATGCAAAGTGTAAAAATAGAGGGCAGCGGGTGTTGAAAAAAACAAAGCATTGAACTTCCGCACTCTTTCCTGAGCGTGAAATTTCGGCGAAAGGGCGCTTGCGAAGCCTTTTTCAACAGTCCCACGGCAATCCTATTTTGACCACCTTTTGCGCTGAGCTTGCATTAATTGAATGCTTTAAAAATTACCTCTATATAGTTAGTTGCATAAAACGGAGAGGCGGTTCATTGTTCTGGAAAATATTTTGTAGAAGGCCCACCCGGGGCGGCCGAAACACCTCTGCTGTAACCGCTTTGCTCTATTGAATTTGCTCTTGACCTTTGCCCCAATAAGGCGTTAAATAGGGGAGCTTCTGTTTGGAGTTGTGGTTGAGGTTAGAGCAGATGCGCGGTTGGTTCAGGTTGTGCTTCGCAATATTTATCCTCTCCCTTTGGCCCGCGTTGGCGACTGCTGCAGATATTTCCACCTTGCTTCCCGCCTCCGGCGCGGCGGCGGGCCGGGTGTGGCGGGAGACGAAGCCCCGCGCTTATCAGCCGGATAATCTCTGGAATTATATTGATGGCGGGGCGGACCTCTTTTTGGCCTATGGCTTTATAAATCTGACCGGCGCGGATTATATTCGCCCGGGCGCGGACGCCAAACCCATCACGGTGGATATTTACGATATGGGCGCGCCTTTGCAGGCTTTCGGCATCTTTGCGGCCGAGCGGGCCGGCGCCTGGAAGGCGGCGAGCATCGGCGCGCAGGGCTATGTGGGCGGGCCGCTGATAGCTTTCTGGAAAGACCGCTATTATGTGAAAATCGCGGTGCTCGATGATGATATGGAGGCGGGACGCAAGCTGGCGGAGGCGGTTGCGGAGCGAATCTCCGGGAAGGCCGCATTACCCGCGGAGTTGGCGCGGCTGCCGCTGCAGAAACGCCTTGCCGACAGCGAGCGTTATGTTAAAAAGGGCGCACTGGGTCACAAATTTCTGAATGAAGTAATCAGCGCGGACTATCGTTTGATGAAGGGCGCGGCGACTTTAAACATGGCCAATTTCGAGACACCAAAGGCGGCGCAGGCGGCCTGGCAAAAGCTGCGCGCTTTCGAACAGCAGGCGGGAAAAAATCTGAAAGCCGTCAACGATTTGGGCGCGGTTGCGTTCGCGGCGCGCGATTCCTATTATGGGGAAATGATTACTGCCTGCCAGGGGCGCTTCTTGTTGATTGCGACAAGCGAAAAAGCGGGGCGCAAATCTTTGTATTTTCTTGCTCGTCAAACAATTAGTGAGGCTCGTGGAATACGGTGAGGGCTTTCCTCAAAAACGCAAGGCTCATTATGCGGAAGCTAGGGCTTCCGCAAACAAGGCGGAGTGCCTAAGGCACTCCGCACTCCACGCAACACATATTTAATACACTGGTTATTGCTTGAAAAGAAGGGGGGACATGGAGTGCGAAAGCCCTAGCTTTCGCCTTTACAGTGGAAGCCTTAGCTTCCATTGCTCAGAGCTACGGGCGATGGGATAGATTGACGATTGAATGATTCTTGCAGAGATAAGAAAATCCTTGAAGACATCACTTAAATATGTGAGCCTAAGTAGTTTGTTATCGAAAGAAGGAGAGAAAGTTGGACAACAAAGAACATCAGGAAGGTTTGACGCGGCGTAATTTTTTGCGGGATGCGGCGGCGGGCGCGGCGGCGGTGGCCGGCGCGGCTGCGGGATTGGGACTGAATTTACCGCAGGCGACGGCGGCCGGCGCAAAATCCGGCCTGAAGTATCGCACGCTGGGCCGCACGAGGCTCAAGGTATCGGAACTCGGTCTGGGCTGTATAAAGCTCCAGAATCCGGCGGTGGTGCAGCGCGCGCTTGATTTGGGAATAACCTATTTCGACACCGCGGAATGTTACCAGGGGGGCCGCTCGGAAGAGACCCTCGGCAAGGGCTTGAAAGGACGCAGAAACAAAGTGGTTGTGGCCACCAAATGGCATACCGATGGCAGCACTCCCGCGGCGAAGTTGCTGGAATCGCTCGATGCCAGCCTGAAGCGGCTGGGGATGGACCATGTTGATATTATTCAGATTCACGGCGCGGGCAATGCCCAGCAGGTAAACAGCGATGAAGTCTGGGAGGCCTTCACCACGGCGCGCAAGGCCGGCAAGGTGCGTTTTAATGGATTGAGCACACACGGCAACCTGGTGGCGGTGGTGCAGGAAGCGATTAAATCAAAACGTTATGACTGCGTGCTGTTTAGCTACAATGCTTTCAATGGCGCGCAGATTACCCCGCTGATGGCGGAGGCGCGCAAGGCCAATGTCGGGACGATTGCCATGAAGGTGCTGCAGCCGGCGCACAGCGGCAAAGAAGTGGAGGCCCTCAAAGAGCTTGCCGGCAATCCTTATCAAAAGGCGATCCAGTGGGTGCTAAAAGATCCGAATCTTTCCACCGCGATTGTGGATATGCCGACGTTTGACGAACTGGAAGAAGACTTCAAGGGCGCGGTGCAGCCGGTCAGCAAGGCGGAACTGGAGCAGTTTGAGATGGCCGTGGCGAGCATTGCTTTGGGCAGTTGCCATCTCTGCGGAGCCTGCACGGGCCAGTGCCCGGCGGGGGTGAAAGTGGCGGATATCATGCGCTATCTGCTCTATCACGACGGCTATGGCAACCGGGAACGCGCGGTGGCGCTCTATCGCGAGCTGCCCGCGGGCGCGACCGCAGCAGCTTGCGCGGGCTGCGCGGAATGTAAGCCGGTCTGCCCCTGGGGAGTGAAAATTCGCGAGCGGATGGAACGGGCGCACACGGTTTTGGCGTAAAATGTAATAACGGCTTAACCGCAAAGTCGCAAAGAAGCAAAGTTAGCGCAAAGAAAAAGCCCAGGGCGCGCGCTTGAAGCGCGCGCCTTAATCACAACCTCCCGCTGGCTTGAGTCCTGCGGGAGGCTTTTTATGCTTTCGCAACTCCGGTTATATTTCGAAAACAATTCATCAAATTATTGACATACTGGGCCCAAGAGTGCGCGATTTGATCCCAGTGCTGAAAATCGCCGCGATAATAGGCCGTAATTATCATACCGCCGATGATTATCAGTATCGCCAGCAGGACATTACGCGCTCTCATGATTGCTTCTCCTGCGCGGCCAGCTTTTTCATGCGGTTATGGTCTAGCAGCACCTTGACGCCCATGATGATAAGCAGGATGGGCCATAAGCGCCAAATATATTCCCAGACGCGGAATCCGGTGAAGCGCTCTATCAGGACGCCGCCGCCCACGACAATCAGGATGATTCCCAAGATAAGAGAGCCCGTGCCGTCAGGCGGGTTAATCCGTTTTTGGTTCGTCATTTTGCGACTTCTGATAAGTATTGATTGAAAGATTCAGTGCGCGGCGTGAGAGACAAAAGCTGATGAGCAACCAAACGCCGGTACCGAGCAAGGCCATGGGCCAGGTATTGTCCCAGGTAAGACTGACAACATCGAAATTATTGAGCAGGAAAAGGATGCCCAGGATTATCAGCAGCACGCCCCAAGCCGGCGCGATAGAGGTTTCCAAACGAATTTCCTCAAACCTTTTCCAATTGATGGCCGGAAAGGGATCGAGGCGAAGCTCTTCAATCGGCGGCAAATCTGTCAGGCCGCTCTGATTGATGCGCTTCGCGCCCCAGTAGGCGTCGAAAACATTCCAGGCCCAGATGACAATTGCCAGAGGGCCGGCTACTCCTGCAACTAGCAGGAAGAGCGCCATGATGGCCGCGCCTCTTACTAGCTGCCGGTTATACATCTGACCCAGGCCTGGTAGAAAGGACAGGACGGCGGCCAGCATTGGATCGCGATAGCCCTCAGCTCCTTCCGCGGCTGCGTTTTTAAGCGCCTTGCCGACGCACTCCTGGCAATAGCACTTGCCGCCATGCTCCACGCGCTGGGCATCGGCGAGCGGTTTATTGCATCCCGCGCAAAGGGGAGCTTCGATTGTCTGTGTGGTTGGTTCAGAAGACATAAGTCTATCTCCTGTCTTTCTTGTTTTCCGTCGGTTTTAACTTGCGAAACAGTTCGATAGGATTAAGTTTAAGCGCGCCGCGGAGGTTATCAGTCAGTCTATTTTGCGCTTTTTCGATACCCGGAGTAAGCTCCGCCATACCGGTTTCCATCGTTTCCACGGCGCGCGCCGGCCAGGTAACGAACAGACTCACCGAATTGCGGCCGGAGACCGATGAAACCAGGAAAAATAGCGCGAGGACCGCCAGCGCGCGGCCGAACTGGTGGAGCATGAAGCGGCGGCGCGGAGAATTCGTATCCTGCAGGATGAAGAGCCATTCTTTCCAGCGCGGGGCGGAAGCGCGCGCCACCACCTTTGGCGCCAGATCCACCGTCAAACGCGCGGGCAAGAGCGCGCCGAGGAGTTTTGAGCCAAATTGGAGAGAGGCCAGTTCCTCAGCGCACGCGGTGCAATCCCTCAGATGCGCGTCAACCAGCCGTCTTTGCTCGCCGGAAAGCCGGTTGTCTATATAGGGAGAAAGCAGCTCGCGGCACGCCTGGCAATTCATGGCTGCTCACCACCTTTGCGCGGAGTGGGAATACGCTCATCTGCGAGCATGGCGAGTCTCAGCAATCGCCGGCCGCGGCTCAGGCGCGACTGCACGGTGCCGAGAGGAACCCGGAGAATCTCAGCAATCTCATCATAAGACATCTCTTCCAATTCGCGCAGCACCACCACCGCGCGGAACTCGGCCGGCAGCATGCGAAGATGCTCTCTGATAGCCCCTTGCATCTCGCGATTGAGGGCCCTGCGCTCCGGCTCATTCCCCTCCCCTGCATTCTGCTGATGGTCGGAGGGAAATTCGGTGAGGAGGCGGGTGCGGGCCTGGGTGCGGCGGCGCTGCATCAGGCAGACATTGGTGGTCAATTGATAGAGCCAGGTCTGAAAGCGCGCCTCGCCGCGGTAACTGCGCAGCGAGCGGAGCATAGCGACGAGAGACTCCTGCGAGGCGTCGAGCGCCTCTTCCGGATTCCCCAACAGACCGCAGGCCAGACGATAGACTTTTTGCTGGTAACGGCGAACGAGCGCCTCTTGCGCCTCACGGTCGCCGCGGCGGCAGCGCGCAAGCAGCGCGGCCTCTTCCGATTCCGCCAATACCCTCCCATTGGCATCCCTACATATGGCTACCGCTAGACCCATCCGGATTCCTCTTGGAAACTGCTGTATATCTATCTGTTGCGGAAAAGCACCGATTTGTTCCCAGAAAATAGCACTTAACGCCAGGGGCTGCAACCAGACAATGATTGCAGTCCCTATACGCTTAACCTTGCGAGCTCTTCGCTCATATCCTTCCCGCGAGTTTGTTTCCACTCGCGGGAAGTTTTGTTGCTGGAGTACTGGGAGGGTATCAACCTCCCGCAGGCCTGCCCGCCTAAGGAGGGTTTCAAACCCCTCGAATTCCTCCCCTCGGCTCTGCTCGGGATAAACGGGACGGGACAGCGGGAGGGCTGGGATGGAGAATCTCTTATCTGCGCATACCTGCGCCCGGGCGCGCATGGAACGGGCGCACGCGGTTTTGGCGTAAAATGCAATAACGGCTTAACCGCAGCCTACTTCGCTAAAGCTTCGTAGCCCAAGAAGTCGCAATGAAGCAAAGTCAACGCAAAGAAAAAGCCATTTTTTCGAGATAATTGCAGGACTTGGTTTTGAAATAGCGGGCGGGGGCGGATTTGTTCCCGGGAGGCCGCATGGTTCTCAGTTGTGAGCTTACAATTGTCGGCAATTCCTGTCTCCCAGGGAACCTGATGTGCCTCCGCTCGTCTCTTCTACTATGAGCCGATTCCGGCTCAACGAAGCAGGAAAGCGAGGTAATTTGAAATGAAATTGGTGAGCGGTTTAGTTGTGTTTGCGCTCTTTATTTTGGGAGCGGCCTTGGTTTGGGCGGCGAGTTCCCATGCCGAAAATGGCGTCAGCTGTCCGATGACGACGGCAAAGGATGGCGCCAGCTGCCCGATGATGGGAGCGGCGAAGGCGAGCGAACAAACTTGCGCCGAGGGCGGCAAGCCCGTGGGCAAATCGCCGGTAACTTTCAAGGGCGGAGGAAAGACCCTTTCCTATCGCTGCCTCCACTGCGCCTTGACGGCCAATCAGACGGGCGCGGAGGGCGTCATTACTACCCATTCCGCAATAAGCGGAAAGCTCGTTACCCTGACCAGGAAGGCCGGTAAATGGAGCGCCTTGCCCACCGAGGCGGTGGCGCTGTCCCTGCCGGAGACCGGCGGCGATTGCAGCACGCGGCATCTTGCCTTCAGCAACACCGCGGAATTTTCCTCCTATCTGAAAAGCCATCCCAAACTTGCCGCAGCAAAGCCGAAGGCCCTCTCGCTGACCGATGTCACTGCTATCATTGACGCCGGCCGCCCACCCCTGCCCGCGCAGGCCACCTGCCCGGTCATGCACGAAACCTTCAAGCCGACCAAAGACACCCTCTATAGCATAAAGAACGGAAAGACCTATTACTTCTGCTGCCCCGATTGTAAAAAGCAGTTCGACAAGGCGTAATCCCCTCACACTTTCCTCAGTGCATGCGCCTGTCGCACAAGCTCCCGCAGGATCCGAAACCTGCGGGAGCTTTATTTTTACAGTTCCGGCGCTTCGCCGCCGGATTCCTGAAGGACGCGTTGCATGGCGGGCGGGATGACGATGCTTGCGGTGCCGGCGGAACAGGAGTCGAGGTTGGCGACGACGGATTGCAGATGGGCGAAGGGGAGGGTAACGAAGAGGTCGTTCTCCGACATTTTTTCGCCGCGGCGGGCGGTAACATCGCCGAAAGATACATTGACCTTACCGGTGATGAGCGGATAGGTAATGACGGAGCGGCAGAGCGCGCCGGTGGGGTCGCATTCCATGGGCAGGCCGGTCTCGTAATAGGCGAGATTTATCAGGCGCGCGGCCTGCCAGGCGTTGCAAATAAAAATGGCGATATCGGGCCGCGGTTCGGCTTTTTCGAGCGGCGAAAAAATCACATGTTCGGCCATGCCCAGCGGCGGCTTCACTTTCGACAGGGACTGGGAGCGATGAATCGCCGCGGGTGACGCGAAGAGCTTTTCGCCATTGATGAGAAACTCGCGCAGGGCCTTGGCCTGCTCCGGCGCCGGCGCGCGCAGGCCCAGATAGAGCGAGCCGCCCGGGCAGGTGGTGTTTTCCGCGGAAAGGTCAATGATGTTTCCGGCCGCCGCGCTCAACAGCGCCCCACAGGCGCGGCAGCGGGCCGTGGATGCGCCCGCAGGCGCTTTGTCGGAATAAGTAACCGCAACAATGGACTGCTTCAGTCCCAATACCTCTTTCAGACGCTTTTCCCAGGATTGCCATTGCATTGTGAGCCTCCGTTTGCAAAAAGATAAGAACTTAAATCCACAGATTACGCAGATGACGCAGATTCAACATTATTATAAGGGCATTCTGCAAAATGAGTGTAAATTATGGACTACTTTTTCATCGCTTCGTCGGCCCACATGTGCGCCTATTCTATTAGCGTTCTTCGCGTCTTTGCGGTTAGAGAAGATTGAAATACAGCATCAATTCCTGGCATAGTTCGCAGGCGTTGATATAGGCCTCTTTGGGTTTGAAGCCTTGGGCGATGGGAAGTGCCAACAGGCCGGCCGGGCCGGCGGCAATCAACGTGCGAATGATTTCATTTTGATGGGCGTCAAAGTTTTGAATGAAATCGGCTAGAGACGAGTGCTTTGCATTGCCGGCAATAAGGTGCCAGCAGATCCAGATGTTGCCATTAGGATAAAGCGTCAGGACGGTGGGATTCGCGATGTTGGTCGCATAAGTCGGGCCGGGACAGGTATCGCGAGGAATGCCCGCCATGCCCGGAAACCGGTGGCCGTAATTTTTCAGGGCGCGGCCGGCGAGGATGATTTCGTTTTCGTTGATATCCTGGCTAATCTCGCGCAGTTCCTTCACCATTTCCCATGTTCGTAAATCTTCGGGCAGGCTCGGTTCGCCGCGGTGAAAGAGGCCGACATTCCAGATGACCTTAGACATGCCCGCCGACAGGGCCGCCTGCGCGGCGCGTTTCAGATTGTCCACGGGCACGAATTCGGCGTGGAAGATGTCCACGCTGAAGATCACTCGGTCGAGTCCTGCGGCGCGCAATTGCCGCGCCCAGGATTGCGCCTTTTCATTGGTGCCAGCCCAAAAGCCGTTAGTAATGATATCGAGCGAAGGTATGCCGGCGCGTTTGCCGGCCTCGATGGCGGCCAGGACAACTTGGGGATTGAGCATCGGCTCGCCGCCGAAAATAAGCAGGTAGCGCAGGGACTCGAACTGCGCGGCCTCTTCCACCCACCTTACAGCATCAGCGGCCGACATATCCGCGCCGGAGGGAGATGTGGGAAAGTTGCAGTGCCGGCATTTGGCAGTGCAGCGCTCGGTTACGGCCAGTTCTAAACGTAAGGCGGGGACGCTCATTTTTCACTCCTAAATGCGACATAAACAACAAACGCGCCTGCTTTCTGCCATCCTGGGTGGATAACACAAAGCAGGCGCGTTCGGGCTGAAATGCGTAAGAGTCCTGCTAAAAGGCTGTGATTGTTTTTTCTGTGGTCAGCCATGAATAATATAGCACGAGGAGGCGCATAAGTCAAGAGAAATTTTACATATGTAGAAATTTATTTTGACACATAACTTTCTGAACCGCCCCTCGACTTCCCCTCGGCAAAGCTCGGGATGGACGCTCGGGATAAACAGAGAACGCAGCGGGCGCGAAGAAAGGTGGGTAATACCACTTGGGCGGGCCGGGTGTATCTTATTTGGGCAGGTAGCGGAGGGGGGGTTGACGAATATGCTATGAGGAATAGCTTAGAGATGCTTTTGTGGCGATATGGATAACTCACCAACTTGGAAGACGGCTTTGAATAGTTTTATGGAGGAACTGCGGGCGGTTTATGGCCGCAGTTGCTGATAAACTCGCGGCGGGCAGGGGTAGCAGTGGGAGGAACCGGCAGATTGAGGCGCTTGGCGATGGGACAGCAGAAAATATTGCCAATTATTTGTTCTACGCATTAAGTTCGGTTCAATACGATAGACTAGCGGACTTGTGATAAAGTCATTTTGCTGAGATTTGGCTGGCGCAGTTACGCTCAGATTTCTATAATAGCCGACAGGGAAGGGACTTTATCCCTTCCCTGCTAGCGGCGGGGGACGGCGACCCCGCCCACGCGGCGAAGTAGATCCCAGGGAATTGTAAAGTTTGGGAGGCTCGTGTATATTTGAAAGAATGAATAATCTCCGGCTCTGCAGGGCAGCGCCGGGTTAGGAGAGCGAATGTCCGTGTACGATTTGGAGGAGAGAACTCAGGCGATCGGGCGACGAATGCTTGAAGAAGTCTCCCAACATAAGCAAGGTTTTTTCTGGAACGATTTCGATGCAAAAATGATGGACTGGGCGATGCGCGACGAGCGGCTCAAGGTTCAGTTGTTCCGTTTTGTTGATGTGCTACCCATGCTAAAGACGCCGGAAGATGTGTTGCATCATCTCCATGAATATCTTGATGTGCCGGGACTGAAATTTCCCGGCCTCGGTCTGATGGGCTTGAATGCCGCGGCTTCCATCGGGTTGGGCCGGAGGGCGGTTGCCGCCGCGGTAACGCGACAGATGACGGGCATGGCAAGAAAATTTATCGCCGGGTCAGATATCAAAGAAGCGTCTGAAGTTCTGCAACGACTTCGCCAGCAAAATATGACCTCCACGGTGGATATTATTGGGGAAGTAACCGTCAGCGAAGAAGAAGGCAAAGCCTATCAGGAGCAATACCTGACGCTGATAAGCGGGCTCTGCGAGCAGGCAAAACGCTGGCCCGCCAACCCGCGCACTGATACCGCGGCGGGCAAACCCATTCCGAGGGTGAATATTTCCATCAAACTGTCCGCCCTCTCCGCGCAAATTGAGCCGGCCGATCCGGAGGGAACGACGGCCCGCATCAAACATTGCTTGCAGCCCATCCTCGACCGGGCGCGAGAACACGGCGCCTTTCTCAACATAGATATGGAGCACTACGCGCTTAAGGACGCGACCCTTGGAATATTTCGCGATCTGATCATGGATCCCCAGTATCGGGACTGGGAAGATATGGGGATTGTTTTGCAGGCTTATCTGCGCGATGCTGAAAAAGATGCGCAGGAGTTGATTGAGTTAGTGAAGCGCCGAAAAACGCCGATTGTTGTGCGGCTGGTCAGAGGGGCTTACTGGGATTATGAGACGGTAATGGCGCGCCAGCGCAATTGGCCCATCCCGGTATGGACCGAAAAGCATGATACGGACATCTGCTTTGAAAAGCTGGCTGACCTGCTGCTGGACCATTATCCGCAAATACAGCTGGCTATTGCCTCCCACAACCTCCGCAGCATTGCGCATGTCATGGCGCGCTCCGATTGGTTAAAGCTGCCCAAGGACGCCGTCGAATATCAAATGCTCTACGGCATGGGCGATCCGTTGAAGCAGGCCGTGCTCGAACAAGAGCAGCGGCTCAGAGTATACACTCCCTTTGGCGAGCTTATCCCCGGGATGGCCTATTTCGTCAGAAGGCTGCTTGAAAATACGGCGAACGAATCCTTCCTCCGGCAGGGATTCATGGAGAATGTTTCGCCGGAGGAACTGCTGCGCGATCCCCATGAGGCGGCTGCGATGGCCGGGCCGATACAGAGTTCTAAACGCGCGCCGGAAAGCTTTGTCAATGAACCGGACCGCAACTACTCGCTCGCCGCGCCGCGCGTTCAAATGCACGCTGCCCTCGATAGGGTAAGAAAGCAATTCGGTCAGAACTATCCGCTGCTGATTGGCGGCCAGGAAGTTTCAACGGCAAAGCAGATTCCTTCGCTGAATCCGGCCCGACCCTCCGAGATAATCGGAGACGTCTCCGCCGCCAGCCTGGATGAGGCAGAAGCAGCCATTGTTGCCGCCAAAAACGCCTTTCCAGCCTGGCGCGATACTTCCCCGGAAAAGCGCGCGGAGATACTCCTCAAGGCCGCGCAAATGATCGCCGGGGTGCGGGACGAGCTTGCCGCGTGGATGGTTTTTGAAGTGGGCAAGAACTGGCGAGAGGCGGATGCCGATGTCTGCGAAGCGATAGATTTCCTGCGCTATTACGCAGCCGAGGCGGTGCGGCTTGGGAGCGCCAAGCGACTTGCCCCCGTCGCCGGAGAGACAAACGATTACTTCTATGAGCCGAAGGGCGTTGTAGTGGTTATTCCGCCCTGGAATTTCCCCCTGGCAATTTGCGCCGGCATGACTTCGGCGGCCCTCGCGGCGGGGAATTCAGTGGTCCTCAAGCCGGCCTCTTTCTCCCCGATAATTGCGGCAAAATTCGTCCACATACTATGCCAGGCCGGGCTGCCCCATGGGGTGCTCAATTTCGTTCCCGGCTTGGGCGGAGAAATAGGGGATGTGCTTGTCCAGCATCCGGATACCCAAATGATTGCATTTACCGGCTCCCGCGAAATCGGCTGCCGCATCAATCGGCTGGCCGCGGAGATCGCCCCCGGGCAACAGCATCTTAAAAGGGTTTTGGCGGAGATGGGCGGGAAGAATGCGATCCTTGTTGATACGGACGCAGACCTGGACGAAGCGGTCTTGGGAACCGTCCAATCGGCCTTTGGATTTCAGGGGCAAAAGTGTTCGGCTTGCTCTCGGGTGATCGTGCTGGAGTCGGTTTATGAGCAATTTGTCCATCGCATTGTCGAGGCCACACGCAGTCTGGTGATCGGCCCTCCGGAGCATCCTGCCAGTTTCATGGGTCCCGTGGTCGCAGAAAGCGCCAAGAAGAACATCCTGCGATATATAGGGATCGGGAAAACGGAGGCGACCCTGGCATTTGAGCAAGAGGTTACGCAGCTAGGCGACGGATATTATGTAAGCCCCACGATCTTTACCGAAGTTCCTCCTAAGGCGATCATCGCGCAGGAAGAGATCTTCGGGCCGGTGCTGGCCGTGCTAAGGGCAAAGGATTTGGAGGCCGCGCTGCAGATTGCGCTTGACACAGATTACGCCTTGACCGGCGGCATCTATTCGCGCAGTCCGGCAAATATCGCTCGCGCCCGAAAGGAATATCGAGTGGGTAACCTGTATATCAATCGTAAAATCACCGGCGCCATTGTCGCCAGACAGCCATTTGGCGGATTTAAGCTCTCTGGAGCCGGCTCGAAAGCAGGCGGTCCCGACTATTTGCTACAGTTCTTAAATGCGCGGACGATTACGGAGAATTCCCTGCGCAGAGGATTTGCCCCGGAAGAGGAGAACTGAGTGCATTGCCGCGGGAGCAGATTCGCCGGGAGCAGCTTCTCGCTCAACGAATCCTTTACAAACTAAGGTTGAGCGGCCAAAATTACTTATCAGGTTGCGGCCTTTCAAGCTTCAACTGCCGGAGACCGAGGCCGCCGCAGGAAGATAGGAGACGACCGTGAAATTCCTTATTACCGGCGGGGCCGGATTCATTGGTTCAAACTTCATACATCAACTGCTTGGTAGTTCAGAGTTCAGCGAGAAGCTACAACTCGTCAATCTGGACAAGCTCACTTATGCGGGCAATTCGGCGAATCTGAAAGATATTGAGGATGATCCGCGCTATCGGTTCATCAAGGGCGATATTTGCGATGCGGGGGCGGTGCAGGAGGCGATGGCGGGGTGTGAGGTGGTGGTAAATTTTGCCGCGGAGAGTCATGTTGACCGCTCGATCGAGGACCCGACGGCATTTTTGCGGACGGACATTTTCGGGGTGCAGGTGTTGTTGGAGGAGGCGCGGCGGGTGGGGGTGAAGCGCTTCATCCAGATTAGCACGGATGAGGTTTATGGCAGCATTATGGAGGGGACCTTCAAGGAAACGGACCTGCTGAATCCGAGCAGCCCTTATTCAGCCTCCAAGGCGGGAGGAGAATTGCTGGCGCGGGCCTATTGGACCACTTATGGGACGCCGGTGATTGTAACCCGGGCGGCGAACAATATCGGCCCTTATCAGTATCCGGAAAAAGTCGTGCCCCTGTTTGTTACCAATGCCCTGGAAGACAAGGAATTGCCGCTCTATGGCGACGGTTTGCAGGTGCGGGATTACATGCATGTGTATGACCATTGCCGCGCGCTTGCCTTATTAATTGATAAGGGCGAACCGGGGGAGATCTATAATATCGGGGCGGGAAATGAACTGCGGAATGTGGATATGACCAAGCTCATTTTGCAGGAAGTGGGCAAACCGGAGAGTTTAATAAAACATGTCGCCGACCGGCCCGGGCATGACCGCAGATATGCGGTGGATACGAGCAAGCTGCGGGGGCTGGGCTGGCGGCCGGAATACGATGCGGAACAAGCCCTGCGTGATACGATTCACTGGTATATGGAAAACCGCAACTGGTGGGCGCCGATCAAGAGCGGCGAGTTCCGCAAGTATTATGAGCGGATGTATGGTAATTGATAAGGCAAAAGGCAAAAAGGGGAGGGACCCTAGTCTATCGTCTATCGTCTATCGTCTATCGTCTATTGTCTATTGTCTATCGTCTATCGTCCAGAGTCCAGTGTCCAGACGGCAGGGCTGAAGGCGGGCGAAATCCTTGTTGGAAGAGTGAAAAAACCTATTTCTTATGCGCTCAGCACGCAATCTACCGACTGATAATGATTCCGACCTGGTGGTGGCAATTTTCCGCACGGCCTTTATTGTCATCATCACTTTTGTGCCTGGCTTTCTTATGCAGGCGGGGCACAACGCCAATCTGCAGATTTCCCTGGTGCTGGCCGGGATTTACAATCTCGTTTTGCTGATTGCGTATTGGCGGGGCTTTCATTTTCCCTACCAGCGGCAGGTTACGATTTCGATAGATTTGCTGCTCATCAGCCTGTGGGTCTTTTATGCCGGGCCGCTGGGAGTGCGCTTTTTTCCGCTCTATTACATCACGGTGATTGTGGCGGGATTCTGGTTCGGGGTGGTCGGCACCATCGCTTCGGCGGCGGTGGCGGGGCTGCTTTATCTGGGGGCGCTTTCGCTGATTTCCCCTCAGGCGGCGGCCAACCGGCTCATCTATACGGCGCTGTATGAACAGATTCCCTTTTTGTTTCTCGTGGCGCTGGCGGTGTCTTATGTGGCGGACAGCCAGGCGAAGGAGCGGCGGGGGTGGTATGAGGCGCGGGTCTTTCTGGCGCGCCATCAGGAGCGCGTCCGCCTGGGGCAAAGGATTTACGATATTTTGCAGCCCGGCGCGCCGCCGAATTTTCCCGGCCTCGATCTGGGCGTCCGCTTCCGGCCGGCGGGACATGCGGGGGCGGGCGATTATTATGAAATCATCCCCTTCGGCACAAATGTCGTCGGCCTGGCCATGGCCGATGTGGCGGGAAAGATGGAGCCCGGGCTGGTCAAGCTGCCGCTTTTCAAGGCGGCTTTGCGGGTCTCCATCAGGACTGCGCCCTCTCCCGGTCTGCTGCTCTCCGAGATCAACCGCATCGTCTATCCCGACTTGCAGCCGGAGATGTTCGTGGCGCTGATTTATGCGCGCTTCGATTTGGAGCAGATGCACCTGACCTGCGCGGTAGCCGGCATGGAGCCGCCCTTTTTTATTCGCGGCGCGGGCCGCCAGGTATCGGAAATAGAGGCTTCCGGCATGGTGCTGGGGGTCTTGCCGGAGGTCGCCTATGAAGAGAAGACGCTGGCGCTGATGCCGGGAGATACCATCGTCTTTTTCACCGACGGAACGGTGGAGGCGCAGAACCAGCAGGGCGAGGAATTCGGTTCCGCGCGGCTGCGCGCGGCCGCCGGCGCAGCCGACGCCCGCGATCTTTCCGCGCAAGGCCTGGCCGACCGGCTGATGGAGTTAATCTTGTCCTTCTCCACCACCTTTGGCCGCAAAGACGATATGACGATCCTGGTGGCGAAGGTGTTGGAGAAGTAATACAAGAAACTTCTTTAACCCGCCAAAGGCGGGCAAGCCGCAGGGCGCAGAGAACGCAGAAGAAAAATATATAGAACCTCAAAATCTTGAACCACAAAGGCACGAAGACACAAAAAACTGCAAATTTCTTGGGGCATTCTGCCCCTTAAAACTTATTAGTGCCTTGGTGTCTTTGTGGTGAAAATTTTATATTGAATTACGGCCGTTTCGGCGGATATTCGGCGTGCCAGGCGCCGGCGGGAATCTTGGGATGATCCCATTCGGGGCCGATGAATTGCTTTATCTTCGCCATCTCGTTGTAAGTCGGCGAATACCAGGCTCGAATAAAATTCGAGCGCACGATGCGGCCCGAGATGCCGAGGCCCAGGGAGATGAGGGCGCAGAGGACGATGGCCGCGGGCAGAAGCTTGCGCAAATTTCCCCGCCAGGTGGTGATAAGGCGGGCCGAAGGCCGGCGGAAGAGGGCCGAAAGAAGGGGAGCTATGAGCAAGACGGCCAGGCTGACCGCCGAGCCGGCAATAAAGGGCCGATAGGAGAAATGCGGCTGCTCTTGAAACACCGCCTTCCAGAGAAGCTGTCCTGAATAGTAGAGGGGCAAAAAGATTAAAAGGAGGATGGCCGCCCGCGCCCAGGTTCGCAGGCTGGCGGCTTCATCGGCCGCGCCGCGGGCGCGCAGGCTGATAGCGGCAAAGATTACGACAAATGCAAGCAGCGCCAGGGCCACAATTCTGCTGAATATTAACAGCATATTTGAGCTTCGCAAAGGATTGAAAAAGGACAGCTGTAATTGCATGAAATGTTTACTAAATAATGCTTTGCGCGACTGGGACAAAACTAGCCTGTCCCGCACCTGAGCATCGGCCTGTTCGCCAACCTGGGCGACATAGAAGGCATGTTGGCGACCATAATAAATGCTGCCATCATTTAATGGGCCGCTTGATGTTTGGGTATATTTGGCGCTATACCATTTCCAGGCTGGGACGGCGCCTATGGCCTCCATTGCGCTGCCGACTAAATAGGGTATCTGCGATTTGGCGGAATCCTGCATGTTAATTCCCAAATTTGTCGTTGCATTCCACAATTCGACAGCCTCTTTGGAGCGGCCCTGCATCTGGGCCAAGCGGCCTTCGTAATGAGAAATTCGGCCGCCCGTCCTGAGCGTGTAGAGGTCTAGATATAAGAGGGTATTATTATTGCCTGCAAGAACAGCCTCGGCCTCTCCCATGCCCATGCGATTGAGCAGGCGCGCGATAATCTGCTTCTTTTCCTGGTCATAATCATCAATCCTGGGCAGGCGGCCGGCACGCTTCCAGGTGGCGCGGGCTTCCGCATTCTTCTGTAATCCATAAAGCAGATAGACTTGCAGGCCGACCGGCAGGGCGTTCTGTGGATCAGCCGCTTCCCAGCCCCGCAAGGCCTCCAGGAAAGGCGCTGCCTGCTTTTCCGACAGTTTTGTCGGAATATTAGGGATATTTTTAAGGTCCTGCTGGTATCGGTCCTTCGTCCATGCAAGCTCAGGATCCACGCCCCAGGCTCCGGGATGCGTGTAGCGTGGTGAATTACTGTATAAATATGACACGTAGGCCGCCCAGGCGACCGGCTTCTTGCTTTTCATGGCCGCTTCTTTCAATAATGACCTTCTCTCCTTGTCGTCTGTTGTCAGCAAGCCGGCGGCCATAAGCATATCGGCGTCATTCGGATAATGCTCCCGGACGAAGCCGGTGGCGCGCTGCTGATATTCATCCAGAGAGCGGTCTATGGGGTATCCGGCTTCATACTGCCATTCTTCGGGCGTTTGAGGTTTTCTCTCTTTTGCCTGGGCCTTGGGCAGCGCTTCATCGGCCAGGGCGATCTGGGCGGCCAGGGCGTAATTCACGCCGCCAATCGGAACGCCTTTGGAGAAGGGGGCCAGGCCGAGCGCGAACATGACCAGGGAAACTTCCATGGCGACGGCAAGGGTGCGAAAACGCGGCGCGCTTTTGATGGCTCTGGTGTGGAGCATCGCGGTTAACGCGCGCGCTTCCCAGCCGGGCCGGGGCGCGGAACGCGCGGCCTTGAATAATTCTGCCAGCTTCTTATCGTCATGGTCGTTCATTTTCATTCTCCTGTATTCTGTCACTAGATACCTGGTTGATAATTTAATTTCGATATGAATAACGCCTGTTAGGCGGACTACCCTGCCTGGAGGGCGACCACATAGGGTCGCCCCTACAAAGGGCAAGGCACTTTCATCAATTCATCTCTGCCGAGGCGCTAATCTCTCCCGGGCTTTCTGTTTGGCCCGATGGAGGAGCGATTCCACCGCGCCTTCCGAGCGCCCGATTATTTTGGCAATCTCTTTGAGCGAAAATTCTTCAACATAGTGCAGATTCAAAACTTCCATTTCCGCCTCGGATAGAACTGCGGCCAATTCGGCGACTTTTCTTTGCGCCTCCAACTGCGAAATGGTATCGGCGGAGGTATCGTGATCGGAGGCGATCTCGGCGGCCACTTCCAGCGACACCTGCGCGGAGGGCGGCACGGAACTCCGTCTCTTCTGTTTCCGCAGTTCGCCCTGAATCTGCCGCCGGACGATGCCATAGAGCCAGGTCGCAAGCGACGATTTTTTCGGATTGAACTGTCCGATATTTCTCGCGGCATCGGCCAGGGCTCGTATCACGACCTCCTCGGCAAGTTCGTTATCGCCCGCCAGTTGGGCGGCGGCAAAGCCATGCAGCGCAGGGCCGAAGCGCCGGCAAAGGGCCGCGCAGGCCGGTTCCTCCGCCCGCAGCAGGCCGCGTATCAGGTCCTCTCCAATTGGGTCCGGCTGGAGGCGCGCTATCTTTATCTCCGCAGGCGGTTTTTGCATATCAATGAGAAGATGCCATATCACCCCCTAATAATATATCGCGGATGGGCGGGAAATCCCGCGCGGGAGGGATAGGAAACGCAAGTGGCTCGAAGCGCCCATCTGCGGAAGCTATGGCTTCCGCGGCAATGGCGGGAGCTAAGGCTCCCGCACAAACGTAACGGCTTTTTGCCCACGACCCAAGACTTACGACCCACGACCCATGACTCGCGACCCACGACTCACGACTCACGACCCACGACTTACGACTTTTGCCGGTGTTGCCTTTATTGGCGAAAGTTTATAGAATTCGGCCGAAAGGATAGGGCGATGGACTTACTGGCAAGGTTGAAAGAAGACATTATTGTTGCGGATGGCGGATTTGGGGCGATTGTCCTGAGCCGCGGGCTGGCGCCGGAGGAATGCGAGGAGTCCTGGAACCTGACGCATCCGAAAGATATCGAGGAGATTCACCGCGATTTTATTGAGGCCGGCGCGGAACTGGTAACCACGAATACTTTTAAGGCGAACCGGCGGTTGCTGGCAAAGCACGGGCTGGGGGATAAGGTGGAGGAGGTCAATCGCGCCGCGGTCGAGGCGGCGCGGCGGGCGGCGGCGCCGAAGGGGGCCTTCGTGGTCGGCTGTATCGGCCCTATCGGAGAATTGCTGGAGCCATACGGCGATTTGACGGCGGAGGCCGCGAGGGAACTGTTCCGGGAACCGGCGATGGCATTGGCGCGGGCGGGCGCAGATGCGTTATTTTTGGAGACCTTCATGGCCATCGAGGAGGCTGAGATCGCCGTCAAGGCGGCGAAGGAGACGGGCTTGCCGGTGGTGGCTTCCATGGCCTTTCAGGCTTCCGGCGCGACCATGATGGGAGTGGGGCCGGAGCAGGCGGCGGCGCGGTTGAGCGCGGCGGGCGCGGAGGTGGTGGGGGCAAATTGCGGAGTGGGGCCGGTCGAACTATTCCCCATCATGGAGAAGATGAAGGCCTCCTATGCGGGCTTGACCATTGCGCAGCCCAATGCGGGGATGCCGCGGCTCATTGAGGGCAAGACGGTTTTCCCGGAGAAGCCGGAGACCATGGGCGAATATGCGAAAAAGTTCCGCAATCTCGGTATAAATATCATCGGCGGGTGCTGTGGGAATAGACCGGAGCATATTCGCGCGATCGCGAAAGCCCTAAGGGGAGGAACACCTTAACCGCAAAGTGCAAAGGACGCAAAGGTAACGCAAAGAAATACTTAACTGGAGGCGACGGAAGCTAAGGCTTCCGTCGAAAAGGCGGGAGCTAAGGCTTCCGCACTCCACGTAACTCATGGCCGAAAAAATAGATTGAAGTTTCTAAACAAGGGGTTCAACTTGGAGTGCGAAAGTCTTAACTTTCGCCTTTTTCTGTGGAAGCCTTAGCTTCCACAGGACGTTTTGGATATGGACACCTATTTTGGGAGATGAACTATGAAAAAGGTAATTTTGATTTCCTGCATTCTGCTGGGCGCGTTCATTGTGGGGTGCGCAAAACAGACCGGCCAGCAGAACGCCAGGCCGCA